>Ga0209349_1001280_pt1 | contig 12490 bp, 23 predicted proteins | sample ETNvirnome_2_130_FD_184067 | JGI IMG/M metagenome (GOLD analysis project Ga0209349, IMG submission 184067) | Marine viral communities from the Pacific Ocean - ETNP_2_130 (SPAdes) (version 2) | ecosystem: Environmental > Aquatic > Marine > Oceanic | place: Pacific Ocean | collected 2013-06-22
CAAATTTATTTCGTACCTTATCCCAATCGTCAAATAATTGCTGAGAGGTAACAAAGACATCGATATCTAAGGTTTGAACGTGGGCCACGGGTGTGCATGTCATAAACTGTTCGTTTAGACCACCTTCAACAGCAACGTGGCCACAGTAACACATTCGTTTATCCCATGGAGCGCGAGAATAAATAATATCGCCGCAAGACATACATTTGTATGCTCTTATTTCCATATAGTAACTATATCATTAACGTGAAATAAGTGTTAATTTCGGATCTTCTCTTAAAAATTCAAAAGTTCCGCCGGTATTAAAAAACTTTACTTTTATTATCCAATAACCAGACAATGAAACTCCCTCTTCCGTCACAATGCCTTTATAAGGAGAAGAACATGTTAAATCACTACCTGAGTGTGCATCTTTAATCCACACTGAAGATCGCCAGCCATCATTAAAGTTTAGCTGTACTAAATCTCCTACTTTAAAGATCATTAATCCCCACCAAAGATTTTATATAGAGCCTCGTCGTCGCTGCTACTCGCTGGTTCTTCTAATTCTGGATCCAGAATAGGAGTTGTGGGATTGTGGTAAACATATCTTTTCAGTGCTTCGGTTAATACCTTTTGAAACTCCAATCCTTTCCCTTTAAACCAATTTGCAAAATCTGGGGAAACATCAAAAATTACACGGGTATTCCCATCTGATTGCTCTATAATATTAACTACTTGTATTATGTCATTTGGATGTGCCATATGTAAACAATTCCTTGCGCTTTAAGCGTCGTTTTTTAGCTAAAAGATGCTCTAGATCTTCTAACTGTGCATCATAAATATCATTGGCAATTTGCTGCTTCCATTGTTTTTGTAAAGATTTTTTATAAATTGTTGGTGTCGGTCTTTTTTTTGGCATTATTTCCTCTTGTTGTAGGTTGTGGAGCGGATGACTGGATTCGAACCAGCGACAATCACATTGGCAACGTGACACTCTACCACTGAGTTACACCCGCGTGGTGGAGAATAAGAGACTCGAACTCTTGACCCCCAGAATGCCATTCTGATGCTCTCCCAACTGAGCTAATTCCCCTCTTTAAATGGTGGAGTGCAGGGGAATCGAACCCCTGTCCAGAATAGTTCTAATACTAAGTCATTCACAAGTTTAGTCAATTTACTATCACAAACTGACAAAGTTAGACGGCTATAATCTAATGCTTACCGTCCTGTTGCATTAGATGGTTTGATTTTTACAACTTGTCTGTTGGTTTGCTCAAATTGGATAGAAGGCTTTGAGCGGCCTCCTCGATTATGCCGCGAGGGCTACGTCGAAATGTTTGTTGTTATTGGCAACTGTTGAATTTGAACTGTTAAGGTCGTATCTAACCTACTTGCACTCTTTATTTTCCTTACCCTGTCGAAACCATTAGCACCCCTTATGTAAATACTACTTCTTACAAACAATAACACCAACTGGAGAGTGATCTTCATCATCTAACCAAATCAGTGTCTCATTTTTCTGCTTATCTTTTACAGAAAATTTAAAATCTATTTCTTTTTTTGCTCTTTTGAGGGCTAACGCTTGAGTTTTGTGTTGACTCAAATATTCACCTTCGATAAATCTGCCATTCCATTTATATAACTTACAAATCATAATTTCTGCAAATCATAAATCATACTATTTGGATTAAATACTTGTATAGTATCAATTCTATACCAATTAGAATTGGTATTTACTGTAGGTGCATTGTATATATTAGTTGGTGTTCCATTCTTCCAATTAACCTTAACCCACTTCCAGGTGTTTTCCATTTTTTCGTCTATCACATTTCCAAATTGAATTTTATTCACATCGTGTATATGATATACCGGCTTACCAACTAATGACATTTATTCCTCCTTGTCTTTAAAATAGTCTTCAACTTCATATTTTCTGAGTACTCTTTTGAATTCCATATAGGTCAAACCTAAGAATCTTGCAGCATCCTTTTTTGAATTGGTTGTGGATATTGCAAATTTCAAAAGAGAGTCTTTAATAATATACCCTGTTCTTCTCCATATGTCAAGCCCATACAATCTATTATTTAAATGTTTTGTAGTTAACTCTAATTTAATGGCTATTAAATCTTCTAATGTTAAATTATTGATTAATACCAGCAATTCATCATTTATCAGATTTTCATTTTTTAAATAATTGATAACACTTTTGTGTTTAGTGGTGCTGTTTCTCTTGTTAGTATGTGCTAGCATGTGATAGTATAGTAAAATTAAGAAGACCACCAAGAATTAATAAATATAATGTAATCACCAAAGTTATAAGGGTCAAGGATTAATTTTTAGTTTACTCCTTTTTGCTCCATGGCCATACAGATTTTTTCTTTTTTGGGACAGGTTCAGCCGCGGCTACCTTCCATTTTCTTAATTGCTCTTTTTCCAAAGCATTATAATCCTTATACTCATCAAAATGTCCTGCTGCCTTAGCGTCATTAAAATTTATAATAGCATTTCGACATTTAGAAAATAGTGTATCACCACAAGACATCTGAATCTCTTCCCTCAGTTCAGGTTTAGGCGGGTCGAACATGGCCATGGCCGCCGCGTGCTCTTCTTCCCATTTCGCATCGCGCGCGCATATCTGGGTCGTACCGCTCGGGATATTCTTTAGTTTTAAGATTTGGAAACGGACATTTCATAAATCCAGCCGTCACTGCTTTTAAAAAATTTAATTGTTGTTGACATCGATCCGATTCGAGCAGCACCCCACTATAACAAAGTTTATATTTATCGATTTCTTTTCTTGCTGCTCTCCAACTATCAAAATATTCCTCAAGTAATGCTGCTTCCCGTGCTTCAAAGGCTTCTATGGCCTTTTTTTGTCCGGGTGTCCCACTTTCGGCCACATCCCTTTGCGAATACTCATCATGGAACGACCGATGTAGTTGGCTCGGGTACATTTCGGGTTCTCTACGTATTGAACCCGGGTACTCGCGACCAGCCGGGTCGGTGATCTTTTGTGATAGTTCATAGTAGTGTTGTAACGGTCGCTCCTCCGAAGGATGCTCTGGAAAATAGCGCATCTGGTGTGGGTGATCGGCGTCACCACCGTACTGTTCATATTTGTCGTCTAGCATCCGCTGGGCCATCTCCTGGGCATGATCCTTGTCGATGGCGCTTTCCGCGTAGAATTCTTTCGCATGATGTTCTTCTGCTTGAACAGCCATATGCGGATAAAGTTCTGCTTCAATGTCTATTACCGCTTCTAATGGCTCACCAGCGCTAGGAAGTGTTCCTGCTTTTGCCGATGGCGCACCAAACACAACTAATTTACAATATTCATTGGGATTAAATCCTGATAATTTAATTGGAGTGTGTTCATGTGGCGCCCCACTTGAATCAGTAGTATGAGCGGCTGCAGCCCAGTGCTCAACTCGTTTTTTATAAATCTCTTGATATTTTTTAATAATTGGACTTTTAATATACGTTGAAACCCAATTATTAAATTCAGCAAGAGCATCAAAATAATCATCGTCCTTAAAAAGAGCTGCCAACTGTTGATTATGTCTTATCTGATCCTTGCCCTTACCATAGTAGAGCTTCATCCCGAAGTAATCATCCCCCTTTGTTCGGTTACCTTGCGCAGTATTTTCTGGCGTTTGTCTGGTCGCCCCAAGCGGATTTATTGGCGCCAAGTGACTAGTCAAGCGTGCTTGGGTGGTGCCGAGCCGGCTCTTCTCTTCTTTTGCAGCCTCCTCGGCTGCGCGCGCTCGTTCGTCCTCCGCGTAGGCACGCTCTCTGTCCATGGCATCCTGCCAACTCTCATCCAGCTGGCCAGACCTCTCCTTGGTTTGCATCTGATCCCACTCATCGCGAGCGTGTTCTTCATCTATAAAATTTCGCCAATTTTCAAATAAGTATTTCATGGTTCTAGAATTCTAGAAGTATTTCTTCTTCGAGAGCAGGCGGGGCTCCTAATCCCTCTTCGTCGGCGCCAGGTATTTCTGCTTTTGCAGTAACATATGCTTGATTTGTAGGCTCTTCTACCTCCGGAGAAAGTTCTGATTCAAACTTGTCAAAATAAAGTTTTAAGTTCGCAATCAAATAGTCATAAAATAATTCTTGGTCTTCTTCGTTTGAGAGTAACTCATAAGAATCGATAACGTTGCTCTCGACCTTCTTAAAAGAATTATAGGCCATATTACGGCCGGTTTCATCGGCGTCTTCTAGGCCTGCACCAAATTCTTCTTCGGGAGTGGTCTCTTCTTTCTCCCCCTCCTCTTCTTCTGCTGCTCTTTCGGCCGATGTACGAATATCGATAAATTTATCTGCATCCTCATCTTCAATTTCTACTTCGATGTCTTCAGATAAATCTACATCACGTGCCGCGGCTAGCCGCATTTCTTCGCTCTCTTCTTCGCCGGCTTCAGTATTAATTTCAGAAGGTGTAAGTGTGTTGACAACAGCATTAACAATATGTGCTCTAAAAGATTCCCGCTGATCATCTGCAGTGGTCATCATACGATAATCAATTTCTAATTGAGGGATTATTTTCTTGAGAAGGTCTTCTAAGACGTTAATTCCAGTGGATTTGTTAGGGGTGGGCTTGTCATCTGGAACTTGTCCACGCTCGTTCAAATCCATTAATTCATAATCCATAAAAGAGCGGATAACCTTTCTAAGTTTCTTTTCTTCGACTAGTCTTTTTTGTTTAACAATACGAATTGCGTGTCTTATACTTTCTCTAAGGATCTTTTCATCTTTATTCATAATTTATACCTCTTCCAATAATTAGTTCTAAAACTTCCTCAACCAAAGATAAGTCTAAATTTTCTTGTCTAATCATGCTTGGCTTCCTTGATTTTTTCTTTCTTCGGCGGTTGGGCTTACCCGATGTAAATAAAGGGGAGCCGTATCCAACACCATTGCCTCCTGACGCGCTGGCCATTTCTTCTACTGGTTCTGAAATATCAATTCCAATCGATACATCGCCATGATCCACATTAATTGTAGTAATGCCAAGAAGTTTAAGAATCTCCTGAGTCTTTCTAGGACATCCAGAAAATATTGTTAACCCTGCATAATCGGGATATTCAACTGAGTCTTGAGACACACTACAGAATGTTAATAAATCTCTGAAATCACTAGCACTATAAGGAGTTCCATCTGGCTTTACATGTGGTTCAACTGTATTTAATTCTAAATCTTCAATTACCAAATCTGGTCTAACGTGTTTTTCTTTGTTTTGTACAAGATCTAAATACCGATGCCAATCAGGTACTCCGCTCTCATCTGGTTTACTGCTAGCCCCTAAAATAACATGAGTACCTTGGGGTAACGTGCTGCTTTTTCCTACCTCTTCAAATACTGCTTGAACTGGGGATGCTTTGGGAGATGTTTTTACTTCTACATTGCCGCCGCCGGCCTTGAGTAATCCGAGATCACTTAAAAGAATTTCCCAGATTTTTTCAGAATCGGCCGCAGTAATATTGCGTTCTTTGCCACCAACTTTTATTGATCTTTGTTTTTTAAGAGGATTAGATATTAATACCACAACCTCGTCTGCTTTGGTGGCATATTTTTTAACCATTTGGACATGTCCTTGATGGGGCGGTTTAAATGCGCCAGCAACCAAGGCGATTGTCCTGGGTTTTTTAGAAAATTCACTGTCTATAACAGGATCTTCATTTTCATCTTCAAACTCAAGAACGACCGCTTCTTGAAGCAAATTTTTGGTATATTCATACACAGTATTGTATATAACTTCTTGCGCGTTTTCTTGCCGTACGGTTTCTACAACCAACGCACCATTTAAAAGATCATTGTATACCAAAAATGGAACTTTACCAGGAACATGACCAACTCCTTTCATTTCATCAAGCCATTCTCGGAGAGTTTTGGTAATTTTAGTGTCTTTTGACACATTAATGGTGAGGCTTTTAGATAATCGCTTAATAGATTCCTGAGTGAATTTAGCAGACTTATCTATCATGAAGTTGGCGCGACTAAATTCTAAACGATCTACAAATTTAATCCCATTTCCTGCGTGGTCGACTGCTACATACCCCTCGGGATTAGTGGCAATCAGATCGCCCGAACCATCATCGATAAAGTGTTTTGTACTATAAACAGCATTATTATATTTCTCGATGAAAATATTTTTGGCTTCAAACAAAAGGCGCGACACTCGAAAAAGATTAAGAAAATCTTCTTTTTTATTTTCAAATAACTGTAATCTTTGTTGTATTGCAATTTTCACCCGCTCTTGGCGCGCGATTTTACCCTTTTCAGTTGTTAACTTTTTTAGGGCCGCTTCATTTTTCTTGTTTTCGTAAGAAACATACCAGTCTTTAAATCCTTCGAAAGAACTTTCAAAATCTTCTAGAAACTGGCCACTCTTAATTTCTTTGTTAATATATATGTTCAGTAGTGCTAATGGCAGATCATTATAATTTATTCTTTCATTAACCATATCCGCCTTCTCAACTAAACTGATGACCCTGCGTTCTTCATTTTCGGTAAGAGTCACAGTTCCAGTATCATCTGTAAAAAACGCATCATCAAACCAAATCCCTGGTACTCGATTGAGGTCACTTACATCTGCACCTAGGCTGCCGTTTGTTGGGCGCCCCAGTAGATCTATATCATTATATGTAGTATGAAACACAATCCCAAATTTTGATTGGCCAATTTCCTGGCCAAGTTTAGAATTCACCGGGGCAGCATAAATAATTGTATTAGGCTTAAATCGGTAATGAGGTTCTCCATCAATTTCGACTACATTAAGCATCGAATCATCAAACATAAAGTCACCCTGTAGGATATTTTTGATTCCAAGTTTGGGTAGTTCGACAAGCGCTCGCTTAAGCTTATCAACAAGGCCACCGTGGCCAATATTGCCCTCTTCATCTGCGACGTTACCATCAGCATCTCGTTTAAACTCGCCATTATCATCACGTACTGCTTTACTATGATTGTTAATGATATCTTCTTCGGTGTAATTAATCTTAGGAATACCTGCGTTGAAAACAGACTTAGTTCCTACAAAAAACTTACCGTCTTTCCCCCTACCAGCAACCATGGCCGGCGCTCCATCCCATTTAACCGATGTTTGAACGTGAGATCTAGAGTTTCCCTTCAAAGTTTCGAGAAGTTCCAAGAGAAATGCGCGGGCCATCTTATAGCCTTCTGGTCCTTGAGTAAGAACTAACTCTTCGAGATGGGTAAGATGTGTGTTGGCGCCGCTGCCCATCTATCTTTCCTCGTTTTCGTTCAGACTTTCTTCGAGAATATTAAGTTTTTCTTGCAAAACATGGACTTCGTTTTGCATTCTGCGAGCGAGACGTTTAACTTCTTTTATTTGTTGTTTTGCCAACGCAAACCGACGCTTTTCCGTCATAGTTCGAGGTCTGAAATTATTAATAATCTCTTGAAGTCCTTGAATATACGTAAAAATGGTCTTTTCTTCCATTTCTTCATTTAAAATGAATTTTCTCCAATCAGCACCTAATGACATTTGTGAATCTCCGTAGTTATTATACCATTCATGCAGTAAAAATATAAGATTGCGATGTCGTTGCTTTTTTATTATTTTCAACCAAGTCGCAATTTTTATATTTCGTCCGCATTACTTCTTATTCTCTTTGTACATCTTACGAATAGTCTTACGAACTAATCTACGAACTTGTTCTTCAATTTTATCGTTTTCTACTCCTTCTGGCCGCAGCGCAGGATCCGGTTTACCCCGAATGTGTCGGCCCTTGCGTCCGCGCCTGAGCCTTTCCTCCATAGGTTCTTCCTCTTCTTCACCAGTTTCAACAGTTGTAGAAATATCGGCGCCGGCGGCTGAAGCTAAGGCATGAATAGCCTCTAAGGCCCGGGCAGCCAATCCTTCAATATCTCCCTCTCCGAATTCGGGTTCTTCCGCATCCATGCCCATATCGTGGCCTTCAGGTGGACACATTTCGTCAAGTGTTTCCTCTTCTTCTTCATTTTCCTTTAGCCATCTTCCATCAGATGGCACTTTATTGGCAACATCGCGATCTAGCCGGCCGGCCATTGGTGGTGCATTAGTACCACCAGCAGACTTCTTGCCACCGCCCTTTGAGCCGCCTTGGCCAAATTTACCGGTGTCTTTGTTAGCCACATCGCGCTGTAATTTTCCGGCTTTGTTGGTGGGCCCGGAACCAGTTGCTGATTTTGGATGTTCGAAGGCTTCCTTTGTGACTTCTTCCTCTTCTTCTTCGCCTTCGTCGCCATCATCATCGCCTTTTTTATCACCTTCCTTTTTTTTCAACCATGGTGGCAGGCCTTTACCTTTGTGTCCTTCTTTGTGGACCTCATTTAGGTTGTTAAGATCAAATCCAAACCCCCATGCTTCTGAAAGGAGCGTTGTAAGTTCCTTATTTTTCCAAGTTTTAATAGACATCGTGTTGTTAACTCCTTTTTGTAGATGTTCAAAATAAATAGTACCCTTTATGCCGTCTTCCCAATCTCTGAGACACATACTTCCATCTCTATTGGCTTCGACTTCCATTTTTCTCACTCTTGGGTTAATTTGGGCGGATCCTTCTCCCATTTCTCCAATATTATCGAACCGTCCTTCACAATTTTGCTTATGATGGACCAATTCGTGCGCAAGAGAGCGCATTATGTCCTTTGGGTGCCGTCCTGTAATATATAATGTCACAGATTTAGCGGCAATGTCGTAATATGCTGTTTTTCCAAGTGGATTTGCTGCATTTTGCGTATCTGTCCGCAAAAATAGCCTTGGTGGGTGTTCAAAACCTATTTTTTCTTGCGCAAATGGCATAAATTGCTTAATAAGCGGTTTGAGAATGTCAAGCACAGTAAAAAAAGACCCTTTTGTTTATAATACACATTAAATAGTTTTATAATTCGTATTATTCGTTATTATGGTTTTCTGCCCGGGAAATAGTCCTCAAATTCATTGTAAAACACTCAATTTCGGCATTATCTCTGTTTATAGGCATTATTCTTGATACCGAGACCAGTCGATTGCCAACAATTTTGTTTTTTATCTCAAAAACAACTCCAAAATGACTATCCCAGGTCTCTATCTTAAAATTCCATGTTGTCCACTCAACTATATCACCGATTTCAATACTTTTTGCAGATAATTCTCCAAAATTTTGCTTACTTTCCATTGCTATGTTCTTTTTTACGCTTTTTATTACGTTTTTTATAAAAATTTCGCAATTTAGTAATTTTTCGCTTGCCTTTTGTTACATTAATGATTTCTAACGTCTTAATAGGTACTATTTTACGTCTTTTTCTGCCCATTTTATGCCACAAATGTCTTTTGTATAACTTTTATTGCTAAAAGACAACCTAAAAGGGTAACTACAGCAAAATCATAACCAAACAAACCATATATACCCCACGATAAAAGCAATACAGAAGCAAATTTCCATATATTATTAAATTTAAACAACATTAGTTGAATCCTATCTCTTCAATTTCTTCTTTCTCAATCGCCACATAATGACTACTACTAGTATAAATTAAAATACGACCATTTTCATCAATAGTATCATCTACAATGTAAGCTTTTGTACCTCTATGAATTTTTATAAAGGTTTTTTTGGTTGGAGAGTAACATAAAATCTCTCCCTTTCCTTTGATAACAATCGGTGGAATTAATTCATCACCCTCATCTGACATTTTACCAGCAATTTGCTTAAGAATTGTTTTAAGTCTTTTAGTCCTTTTTTCTTTAATGGCTTCTGCGTTCATTATTTGTCACATTAACTCTAATGCCGCATATGCCATGGCTATTCCTACTTGAATAACAGCAAAAATTGTAACCGCTTTGGTTTTAAAGATTTTTAATTCTTGTAATTCTGCTAATGCTACTTTTAATTGTGGAGGAGATGCAACCTCATCAATTCTTTCTTTCCATTCTTTTAATTCTTGTACTTTATCTTCTTTTATCTTTAATTCTGCTAGTTGTTGTTTAACTACTAGTAATTCATCACGCAATGCATCTATACCTTTTGATAAGATTTCCAGTTGCTGTAGTACTAAACGAGAATAAGATTCCCAACCAATATCACCGTCCGTCGGCATTAGTTTTTCTCCTACCAATAATTAGTGTTCTTTTATATCATTTCCAGGTGCTTCGGGCAAGTCATCTAAATCATCATCGTCTGGAAGCACAATTTCGTCTTTTTTGTAGAACTCTTCAAGTTTTGTTTTATGTTTTTTAACGCAAGAGAATAAAAATATAAATAATAGAAATTTCATTAGTGTTCTCCCTCATCTCGAATAACCGGGATATTTCTTAATCCAATTCTTTTTGCTGCCTCTAATCGGTGGTGGCCATCTAATACATAGTAAAATGGTTCTTCAATAGGATTTTTGGGGGGCATTTTATAATCATCATCATTTACTAATCGTGAGACATTAAGCGGTTTATTTTTACAGACAACTATTGGTTCGAAATTTCCCCCCATAATTTTAGATATTTTGTCATTAATAGCCGCTTCACACTTTTTATCTGGGGTGGGGATGCAGGTATATTTCTCACTTCCTCCCAACTCTTCAGTTGGAATTAATTTTTCAATTGAAACATAAAACACTTGTGGGCCTTCTTGATACTCTCGCCAATTTTCAAGTATGAGTTTCATTCCGGAGTTGGATCCCTGATTAATTCTATATTTTCAGGATGCACCGATTCGTAATCCCAAAGGGCGACCTCTCCGAATTCGGTAAATGTTCCTCTCTGTCCTGCTTCAATCAGTTCGTCAAAATCGGCGCCTCTCTTCCATGGCTCGATACCTTCTGCGGATGTCGTTATGCTATAAATATAGCCTCTCCGACGCATACGTGCCCATTTTTTGGCCATGTCGCTTCCAGGCATGGATCCATAAAGGGCGGGTCCATACATCCCTAAGCTCCCTTTGCGGGGGTTAAATCCAATGGGCGACACTCGCTCGTCGGTGCCTATTAACTTGTTGATCCTTTGCATCCCAGCTAATTCTTCTGGATCCCGGTGAATAAATAAGCGTTTAAACTTTTCTGGAGGGAGAGAAGCCGGCGCGGCGTGGTAAAAAACAAAAGTACTGCCATTCTCTTCTGCTATATACTTTCGCCAATTTTCAAGTAGTAGTTTCATTCTTCGTATTTCCCCACGATTATCGCTGCCTCTGCTGGGCTGACGAGTATTTCTAAAAATGTTACATATTCAGTGCCACCCTCCCAGTAAGCTTCAGCATATCTTCTTACTGATTCTTCATCTCCTCTCATCACAGCCTCGGTCCAATATTCTGCATTCGTCTTAAATAAATTATAGTCTCCACGAAGTTCCACTTCATAGGTTTCGTCATCATTGTCAGTGGGATAGCTACAAAAGCTTTTCCCTTCCCAACCTTCAAGATTTTCACACAAATAAATGCAATTGTAGCGGCTTGGGCGATCTGAAAACTTTTCTTTTCTAACTTCTTCAAATATTTCTTCTATTCTATCTTGTTGGCGAGGTTTTGCTTCGGGAACATGAGTAACGCCAAATTCAATTTGACTTTCGCTTTTCCAAAGACCTGTCGTTTGCCAATAGTATATCTTGGAGCCTTCTTCATTCAAATACTCTCGCCAATTTTCAAGTAGGAGTTTCATAATAAGCCCACTATAATTATTATGATCATTGACATAATAGTTCCTAAAGCCATACCACCAAGAACAACATCAGCTACTCGGATGTCACGCCACACTAGCCAATCGCTAAATTTACGGTATTTTTCAAGTAGGAGTTTCATTTATTTCTTATTATTAATCCAAGTTTTTCTAACTTATCTAATGTTGTCGGTTTTTTTGTAAATCTCTTACTGCGCGCAGATTTCATCCATTCGGTGCCGGATGTATCTGCCTTCATTCCTGGATCTTCGCTTCGGTCGAATTCTTTTTTATCGGGTTGTTGACAATTATCTTCCTTTTCAGGAGTAATAGTATTTTCCAAATCATCCAGTTGATGTATAGTAATATCAGGATGATTTCGCTTATTAAGATAGTAATCCCATACTCTTCGAGCCGCTCCAGAGGATCCTTCTCGGTCTGTCATTATGCCACCACCACCGCCTTCTTTAGTTGCCCATTCCATCGCAATATCATAGAGAAGCGGCCCCCAGCCATGCTCTGCCTTTGCAGTTCCAACAGTCCACGCGCCACTACATGGACCTCGGCTGGGAAGATGACTACCCACGCGCGTTAGGAATATCGAACCCATATCGGAATCACTTTTCCAAATATCCTCATAATTTTTTCTTATGTAATAAAATTCCGTCGCCTTGCGCCCTCTAATATCAATAGCAATTTTCAACCTACCGCTATTGATAAGTTGTTCTGCGGTGCGCATTCCTTCTTCACCTTCATTCAAATACCTTCGCCAATTTTCAAGTAAGAGTTTCATTATTTTCTTCCTCATACTCACGAATAAAAGATTTCAAAACCGGTACAAAATCATCGGGAATATCTTCTGGTTTTACCCACTTGTGATCCT
>Ga0209349_1001282_pt1 | contig 12475 bp, 28 predicted proteins | sample ETNvirnome_2_130_FD_184067 | JGI IMG/M metagenome (GOLD analysis project Ga0209349, IMG submission 184067) | Marine viral communities from the Pacific Ocean - ETNP_2_130 (SPAdes) (version 2) | ecosystem: Environmental > Aquatic > Marine > Oceanic | place: Pacific Ocean | collected 2013-06-22
AAAAAAGCCGATATTATTAATGCTACAGCAGATGACACATTAAACACCTTTGCACCTAATGTTACTTTAACCCAGCTAGGTATAGATATGGCGGAAGCGTCTAAATCTACTTATGGAAATTTTAGAAGGGTAACTGGTTTTCTTTATGATGATTTTTATAGAACAGCAGGACAGGTTAAAGAACCTATTATACAAACTGTCAATTTTAAAAAAGCAATTACTAATTATTTAAACTTAATAGATGATGGAATTATAAAAATTAAAGGTAAAAAATTAGGTTCTCCTCAAAGAGATGCTTTATATAAATATGCAAGAGATTTAAAAAAAATGGATAATTTTATAAATCCAAACCAATATAAAAGATTAATTAAAGATTTCCAAAAATTTTCTAAACTTTCTCAAAAGGAGGGTTTAGATATTAAAGTTATAACAGGGTTAAAGGGTGCATTAGAAAAAGACTTAAATATGCTTTCTAAAAAAAGTTATACAGATTATTTGGTTAAAAAAGGAATTATTAAAGATCCTAACTTGGCAACAAGTATAAAAAACAAATTAGATTTTGCAAACAAGGTTTATGCTAATGGCTTGGAAAATTCAATTATTGTTAAAATAGGAAAAGATAAAGTTAAATTAGCTCCAACTGTAGGTATTAAGGCGTTTCAAAGTCCAATATCTAAAAAATTTCAAATGGTAGATAAAAATATTTTTGGACCAGGTTATAATGTTCCTGGTTCAATTACCTCCGATCAATTAGGTAATGTTTTAATGTCTAATAGAAATTTAACCCCACAATTATTAGATGATTTAAAAGGTTTAATTGGAAAAAAACAATTTGATAGGTTTGTAAGAGCTAGAATACAACAAGGATTTGATAAATCATTGGTTTTTACAAGAGAAGGCGGAGTAAATGGTTTAACTTTTGATCCTTTTAAATTTGAAGATATGTTGGGTTTAAATAACAAGCAAGGCAGAGAGTTAATAGGAGCTATGTTAAAAGATTCTAAATTAACAATGCAGAAATTAGATGATTTTTTTGCTATTGCCAAAAATCATGCTGGACTCCAAATACCTGATGTTTCTAAATTTGTTGCAAGAAGGGCAACATTAGGAGGAACAAAATCATTATTTGGTGGTTTTGCTATGGGGTATTCTACTTATCAAAAACCCATTAAAGGTTTAGCAATAATATATATGGCAAGAAAAGGATCAGGATTTCTTGCTAATCCCAAACAATTAGATGATGTAATGACTATATTAGACCCTAAAGCTCCTGCATACCAAATTAAAAATTCTGCCTTAAAAATTATAGATGGTTTAATGAGTGAAAGTAAAACAAAACAAGAAAAAAATGATTTTTATGAAATGAAAGAATTTATTGAATTATTACCTTTAAAAGAAATTAAAGAAAATTAAGATTAATCATGGAAAACATCAGCCAACAGAATAGGGAACAAATTATTAAATTACAGGGAAAGATTGATTTATTAAATCAAGAAATTACTTCAATTAAGGAAAATCACTTGGCACATATTGATTATAAAATAAAGAACATTTATAAAATATTATGGGTGATTCTTACAATAAGTTTATCTGGCTTGGCAAACCTAGCAATAAATCTCCTAACATAAAAACCACAAAGTCTGTCAAAGGAATTGTTGGCGAACTTAATGTAATAAGCGAATTAACTAAAAAAGGTTATTGGATAGCCAAAGCTGTAGATCCCCAATGTCCTTTTGATATTGTTATTGTAGATAGAAATGGTAATATCCAGTTGGTAGATGTAAAGACAAACACTTACAGAAAATCTAATTACAAAAAGAAGTCTAGGAAAATCTACCGCAACCCTACTGCAAAGCAGAAAAAACTAGGAATAAAACTATTAATGATTGATTGGGATATTAAAAATGAAATTCAAGACATTAAGAATTTTAAGAAGAAGAAAAATTGCAAGAATACAAAGGGAAAAATCTGAAAGATGGGTAAGATATATAACTATTATTTTATTTCTTCTTTTATTATTACTCCCTCTTAATGGATAAAAAAATTAATTATGCCAAGACCAGTAAAAAAATTTATAGTAAGGTTAAGAATGTGGTATGCTCACTTTAGAGGACATCATGGTAAGCGTTGGGATTATGAACCCTCTGAACATTATTTAGGTAGAAAAAGAAAATGAAAGTATCAGATAATACAGCAATAAGTATGCCAATGAGAAACTTGCTATCAATTTTGGCAGCAGTTGCCATAGGGGTCTGGGCATATTTTGGTGTAATTGAGAGACTCAATAATGTTGAAACAAACTACAAACTTATGAGTAGTGATTTAGAAAAGAATACTGATTTTAGAATCCGTTGGCCTTTGGGTGAAATCGGATCGCTTCCTGCTGACTCAGAGCAATTTATGTTAATTGAACACATGGCAGGTCAATTAGAAAAAATACAAGAACAGTTAGAAGCTGGTATGCACAATAAAGTTAATATTGATTTTTTAAAGAAACAAGTTGAAAAATTATTAAATGATGTAGAAACATTAAAAGATAAAATTAGACAAAATGGAACTCATTAATGACAGATAAAATTTTACCCATGCTTATTGGATTAGTAATTGCTCTTGGAGCTTGGAGTCTTTCAAGAACATTTGAACTCTCTACTATTCAAGCAGTACATGAAGATAAGGTTCAAAAATTAGAAAGAGTAGTGGATAAACTAATTGTTAAAATGGATGATCTAAAAGATAAAGAAAAAGAAATCATGGAACAACATAAAAAATTATTTGAAGTTTTAGAAGGTAATCAACCAACAACAGGGTATTCGTATAACTAATGATAGAAACAGTATTTGCTCTTTTATTAATAATGGATCATAAAATTATTGAGCATCGTATTCAACCCAATCTCAGCACCTGCCTCAAAGGAAAACGAATTGCTATGAGGGATAGAAAAACTGATGATAGAGTTATATTTCAATGTATTAAATCTAAAGCTAATATAGAAATATATATGGGTGAAAAAAAAATTACTTCATTAATACTAGAATAATGAAAATTTTTCATAACCCTACTGAAAAATGGATGATTATTACTATTATTATTGTATTAATTTTTATAGGAATAGGAGTATAATTATAACTAATGACTGAAAGATTTTGTAAAAAATGTAATCATCTATGCCATTGTATTGAAGCAGACCATGAAGGTTGTAAATGTGATGGTTGTATTTGTGGACAAAAAGAAGAAGATAAAAGCTATGAAACTAACGGAGGATTGGTTATAGACGACACTAATGAGTGTGAATCTTGCCAATAAAAAGGTATAATATATTATGACATTACCAGATTTAAGTGATAAAATTGCGTTGCTTTGGGAACAAAGAAGTTTTAGAACTAAAGCAATTATAGTAATTACTATAGGTTTTATTCTATACATACTTTAATAGAGGAGAAACTATGAAAAAAATACTATTACTAATAGTATTCTTAATTATATCAGGATGTTCTATAGGACATAAATGTACCTATACCCAAGAGGGTACTAAAATTTCAAGTTGGGTTTGGTTTACAAAAGATATTCCAGCCGATTTACACAAAAATAATTGTAATTAATTTTAACAAGAAGGAGTTTGCTATGAAATGGTTTAAAAAACTATTTAAGAAAATTACTGACTGGCTTTGCAAAGGTTTGGATAAATAACTTATGTGGTTAAGTATAGCAGCAAAGTTAGTACCTGGAATCCTTAAAACAGGTATGTCTATTGCATCAAACAGAAGAAAAACAAAAGAGTTAGAATCTGTTGCAGAATTAAAATTGGCTGAACGAATGGCTAATGGAGAGGTTGAATTTAAAAAAGCTGTTATTGATTCGCATAAAGGAGATTGGAAAGATGAATTTTGCCTTATCCTAATTTCAATTCCTTTGCTATTATTGGCTTGGTCTGTATTTAGTGATGATCCAGATATACAAGCAAAGATAGATATATTTTTTGATAAATTTTCAAACCTACCTATGTTTTATCAGGCTCTTGTAGTTGGAGCTTTTAGTACGATACTGGGTATTAAAGGTGTTTCCACATTTAAAAAAAAATAGATGTCAGAAAGTTCGTTGGATTTAATTAATGAATATAAAGACCAGATTAGAATCTTAAAATCTGAGGTTGCGGAATTACAGGATGCAGGGAAATCTAAAGATGCAGCTAATAAAAGATGTCTGCAAAAGCTAGAGTTCTCTAATAAAGACCTGGAAGATTCGCAGATTAAAGTAAAAGAATTAGAAAAGAAATTAAAGGAAGAAAAAAAAACAAGTAAAATGATGTTGGAACACCCTTGACAATAAATGAAAATAATTTTAGTTTTAATTATATGCTCCGCAGTAAGTGGGGAGTGCGATAGAGGATGGGAAAAACAAAATATAAATTTTTCAGATTGGGATTCATGTATGAGGCAGGGATATGTTGAATCTTTAGGAGTTATGGATTTAATGGGAGCTGATTATGTTAATAAAAATAAAACTTATATTAAATTTTATTGTAAAAAAATTAAAAAAGAAGAAATAGATTTATAATTATGAAGCTCAGTCAAAACTTTACATTAAAAGAAATGACGCAAAGCCAAACGGCATTAAGAAATCATATAGATAATTCCCCAAATGATTTACAAATTCAAAATATAGAAGAACTTGTTAATAATGTTCTCCAACCTTTAAGGGATTATTACCAATCTCCTATTAAGATTACATCAGGTTATAGGTCTGCTGCGTTGTGTGAAAAGATAGGATCAAGTTCTAACTCTCAGCATTGTGCTAACAACGGTGCAGCTTGTGATTTTGAAATACCAAATTATGACAATAAAGAAGTAGCTTCACATATTAAAAACAACTTTGAGTTTGACCAACTCATCTTGGAATACTACGATAATTCTGATATAAACTCAGGTTGGATTCATTGTTCGTTTAAATCTGGTGCGAACAGAAAAGAATCCTTAACAAAAGATAAAGCTGGATATAAAAAATGGTAATTAAATGAAAAAGAAAAAGAAAAAAAATAAAAGCAAAAAGAAAAAAGGGAAAAAGAAAAAAAAATAACCCTATGGCTAAATTGCTTTCCCAACCGAACTTTCAACAAAGAAAAGTAAAGTCTAAAAAACTTTATAATAGACAACAGGCGAAGTTTAGATTGTTGAACTGGGATGGATGGTGGGCAAAATAGAAATGCCGTTTAAAAGCACAAGACAAAAACGGTATCTTTTTAAGAACAAGCCAAAAATTGCCAAGCGTTGGGCAAAGAAATATGGCTACAGAGTTAAGAAGAAAAAAAGCTAAAAGAACTTGGGCGAAAGCTAAAGTTCAATCATTAAGAATTGTAGGGGATTGTCGCTATTGTTCTAGGGAAATGACAAACGATGAAAGTTTTGTAGTCTTTGCATCAACCGATAAGAATGGTAATAGGGAAAAAGCTCATTACGATTGCATGAAATACGATGATGAGAAAAAAAATAAATCTAAGTTTGATTGGTAATTAATATTCCCACAGTTTCTTAGCATCTTCTAATAAAGAATTATCTGATTCGTTTTTCCACATAAAATTATCAAAGTCAGGTTGGAGATAATTCTTTAATACATTTACATCATGGGAAATTTTAAGCAAATTCTGACGAACCAATGCTTTATGGTAAATTATTTTCTCTAATTTTTTTAGGTTTTCAGGTTTTAATTTTTCACAATTCTCCGCATGAAAAACTTTAAATTCCTTTTCATTAATATAGCACATATAAACAGGAAGATTAGTTGAGAGATGGTAGATGGCAACTTGGATTAAATGATTAATGGGTGGCTCATCAGGCAACCTAGCCGTATTCCAGCTTCTAGTTCCATCTTTTTTAAGCCTACCCCTTCTAGGAAACATACATTTATCTTCTATAATCACAGCTCCTTTATGATCTAAATATCCATGAATAGGAATATTAATACCTTTTAAAGTCATAAAGGCTTCTATCTCTGGCTTAGTCTTATCATAACCAGGAATAGTCATGTGTGCTGCATGACCATTCCTAATAAAGTCTTTAACAATCGTTGAAATATAATCAAACTTTTCAGATTGATTCCTGTCAAAGGATACAAATTTTTTAAGTTTATCTCTGACTGGAATGAATGACATTATTTTCCTTTGGTTTAGAAGAAATTTTTGAATTGCTATCAATACGATCAAATTTTTTATAAATTTTTTTCATAATAGAATTAGTAAAGTCAAAATCTCTTATAACTTTATAACCCTCTGTAGCATCTAAAAGTTCCTTTAATTCTTCTGCATTACCAAAAGTTGCTTTAACATTAAAGGTCGTTCCATTTTGATTAAGAGGTTCTTTAGCAAACTTCCTAATATCCCAATTAAATTTTTCACAAATCATAAAAAGTTGATCGGCTCTCATACAGTTAGCTCCAGATTCAAACTTTTGCTCTTGTTGAAATGTTACATTAATTACATTGGCTACTTGTGTTTGATTTAAACCTGCTTTGATTCTTTCAAGAATTAAATTTTTAGCAATATTTCTTGCAAGTTTCAGGTTTTGTGGTTTCCTTTTTGACATTTTTTTCCTTTCCTTTTATTTTGAGCAGACAATCCCTACGCCCCTTTACACACTTATAAGTTTTATCCTAATTATGTATGGATAACTTCTTGTTTATTCTTTTCTTCAGAAATCTTTAAAGCTATTTTAGGTAACTTTTCTCTATACTTTTCGTATAATGCTTTAGCTTTATACATTTTGCTTACCATATTTTGCTCCTTTACTTCAAGATTTCTGATCTTTTTTGGATCCATCTTGCTCCTCACCGATCAATTTAATGTTAGACTTAATGAAACGCTGATCGGTAATTTTTAATTTAGCGTTATCACTAGGCTCTTTTTGAAGATGTGCTTTTTCAGTTGCTTTCTCAACAGTAGCACCTTCAAAAATCTCTGAAAAATGAACTCCCATTTCATAAAAAATATCCTTTTGCACTTTCTTACTCACTAAGTTCAATATTTCTTCTATAACCTTTAATCTTTTTAAGTTCTTTTCTAGCTTCAAGTCTATTCACTAGAACAGTTATAGAGTTTTTACTTTTATATCCCAAGCTATCCGCCATTTCCTGGAAAGTTGGATAATACTTGTTCTTTTTTGCATATTTTTTAATAAAATTCAATACCCCCATCATTTTAGGAGTCATTGGTATTTTACTTCTCATCATGTTTTTCCTCATTTTGTAACATTTTCCTTAATAATTCATTGTAACCAGCGATGTCATCAGATGAATCTTTGTTGTATTTTTTTCCGTTCAGTATCCTCCAGAGCTTCACAATAATCATAAATATTCCAAATATTCTTAAAGGTACTTTAACTTGAACTCCATTATGTGCAGATAAAAGTCTTTCAAGGATGCCGGTTAAAAGCCAAGAGGTCGTATCAAAAGATCCATAATCCTCTTGCTTTTGCTGTAGCAACTTATCTAAACTATTAATAAATCTTATATTGTCAGTTGGTTTCATTTTTATAATAATTTTTATATATTCCAGACCTAGAATTTTTAATGGGAAAATAATTATGAGATTTACCAAATAATTTAACCCCTCTTAAATATCTTTCTGAATTTAATTGAAATTTATCTCCTTCGGAAAGTTTTATAATGGCAGCGTAAGTCCTTTTTTTACTTTCATCTTCCATGTCTTTAAAAAAAAGATTTAAAAGTTCCACTCCTTTTTTCTTTCCATAGTCATCAAAAAATTGTTGTAGTGCAGGTTTCATTTTTTTTCTACCTTTCGGCAATAGGTAAGAAAAACTCTATATTCTTTATCATCTATTTTATAAAATAATCCTTCAAACTCTTGCTCTCCTTCTTTAAAGAAAGTATTTTTTTTTTTATATTCTTCGCAAGATTGATAGTCTGTAAATTTTTGTTTTAATAAATATTTAAACCCTAATTCTTGAGGGTTAATTTCAGTTGGTAATATTAATAACATTAAAAGTTCAAACATTAATCCCTACTTTGCCAAATAAGAATAACCCAACCTACTATTAAAGTTGCCATAAGCCAGTAAGTTGAGTTTTCTATTTCCATATTAAAAGGTTAATTTATTTGATTTAGGAGCAGAGGGTTCGTTTGCATACCCACTTACTATATCTCCTTTATCATTTAACCAGCCGATGAGAGCTTTCTTTCCTCCAAGTTCTGACCAGGTAATATCACCTGTGAACTTGTCATCACCTTTAAACAACACACCAGTTTGACTAAAAATTCTAATAAATTTAGTATTTCCATCTTTAGATGTGCCTTTAACTCCAAGAATTGTGCCTTTATGTCCATTCGTTAATTTAATGTTTCCTGAAAAAGCTAACTTTACAGATTTTTCATGCGTTGCATCAAATGGAAAAAAGCAAAAATCCTTTTCCTTACCAGTTTTTTGCTCCATAAGTTCCTCCTTTGTCGTTTATGGTTTTTTCTTGATTATTGAAACGGATTTGGATTTCATCCTGTTCCTTTTTCCAGTTAGAATACAACGCATTTAATTTCGTTGTTGTCGTAGTTTGTTCTATTGGAATTTCTTTGTCTTTGCCGTTTGCTTGTTGTTTTAAAGCATTGGTTAATTCTTCTGCACTTGCAAATTCTGATCCATGTAACCCAAATGAAGCAAGGCAGCGACCTAGAGAGCTGCTGAGTGAGTTCTCTAAAGCACTTGTTTTGTTAATAAAAGATGAATCTCTTTTTTCTTCTGCATGACCTACTGCATAAGGAGTATCACTAATATATAAAGTTGTTTTAGTAATAACTCTTTTTTCATCTTGAAAAATTATTTGTTCATCAATCCTAGTTTCAGGAAAATACTTTAATAAAAAACGATGGCGTTCTGCTACTGTTGAATATTCTTTTCCCTTTATAGGAATAGTGGGTACGGTGTGGAGATTTGCAAGACATTCCTTTCTTCTTTCCTTGAAAGACCCTTTGCTCTTATCTTCTTTTTTTTCTTCTCCGTTAGTGCTTGGTTTTGTCTTTAATTTCTTTTCCATATATTTCTACTATTTCCTTTGCTATATTTATTAGTTTAGCTTTCAGTTGATGGCTAATGTTTTGAGATAATTCTACCCTTTTTCTTAAAGAATCAATTTCAAACTGGAGAACATCGTTTTTTTTTCTTTCCTCCATTTTGTAAACAGCCTCCTGTTCTATATGCTGATCCTTTTCCTTTATTTGAGCTAATAATGATTCATTTTCCGCTTTCAGGGTTTCTATATCTTTCATCATTGGGTTATAGTCATCCATTTTTTTTTCCTCCCATAACCTCATCAACTGAAAGTTTGTGCTGTATTATGTCTTGTACTGCTCCGCCTATAACGCTACCGAAAAACATGGAAACAGAAGGAGGGATTTTCTTTCTTTGTTTTGCATCCCAAACGCAATACTTCATAAACCATAAAGAGGGAGATAAATTAAGCTGTGAAGCGGACAAATGATCTGCTGAAAAACAACCTTTCTTATCCCATTCTTTTCCAATTACGATTAGCGTCATAAGCTGATTCGTTTTATAGTATATCTAATTGTTTAAAACAAGTACAAAGATTGATTATTTTATGCCCTTTATATATACACATTATATTGTAAAAGTTATAAAAATGCCTTAATTATGGGTAATGATTCTAAAAGAAATCAAATATAAAAGGAGAAAAATCAAGATTATTTGGGAAAAAGAGCCAAATTGCTATGCTATTTATGATCCTAATAACAATACTTTAAAAATAGATCCTAAATTATCAAAAAGAAATATGGCTAAAACAATATTCCATGAACTTTGGCACATCGTTTGTTATGTAAATAAAATTGATATTAATAAAATTGGAGAGGAAAAAACTGCAAAACTAGCAGAAGAATTTGTTAATATACTTATCACTAATCCTAGATTGGAAAGATTTATAAATGGGTTACTTGTACGGAGATGTTAGGAGATGCTGTAGGTGCAAGGAATTTAATGCAGAAATACAGGATAAAAATAAATACTATTGTGCCGATTGCTTATCATTAAAGGTATGGAATAAAAAATTAGAAAATGTTGAAAAATATTTAGATAAAAAGGAACATGATAAATTTTCTTCAGGGTGATGTAATGGATAAAATAAAAGAAGTTGAAGATAACTCTATTGATTGTGTTGTAACTTCTCCTCCTTATTGGGGTTTAAGAGATTATGGAACTGCACAATGGGAAGGTGGAGATCCTAATTGTGATCATCAAACTAAAAGAAGTAGAGGAGATGATATTAAACAAGGAGATAAACAAGGAACTAATTTAGGATCAAGACCAAATATTCAAACACTTTGTAAATGTGGTGCTAAAAGAATTGATGCACAATTTGGTTTAGAAAATACTTATCAAGAACATATCCAAAATATTGTAGAACTTTTTAGAGCTATGAAACCGAAGCTGAAAGACTCAGCAACAGTTTGGTTAAATTATGGTGATAGTTATGCTGCAACAGTTAATGGCACAAAAGTTAAAGATATGAAAAAAAATTTACAAAAAAACAGAACAAGTAAAATTAAAGGTGTTTATGATGATAGAGGTTTTGTAGATAAACCATTTTCTACTATTCAAGGAGTTTTAAAACCTAAAGACCTGGTAATGATACCAAACAGAATTGCTATTGCATTACAAGATGATGGTTGGTGGATTAGATCAGAAATTATTTGGCATAAACCAAATCCAATGCCTGAGAGTACCAAAGACAGGCCAACTTCAGCACATGAAAAGATATGGTTAATTACAAAGAATAAAAAATATTATTATGATGCTGATGCCATTAAAGAACCTTGTACTACATTTGAAAAAAGGGATCATAGTGTTGTTAGAAACAGAGTTTTAAATTATAAATCTAAAAGAAATCTTAACCCACAAGCATATTTGGAAAAAAATATAAAAGGTAATTTTTCAAAAAGAGGTGTTACTAGAACAACTGAGGGATTAAATTTAAAAACACAAAATGAAAAAACTAAAGAATATAGAAATAAAAGAAATGTTTGGACAGTAACCACCAAACCTTGCAAGGAAGCTCATTTTGCAACTTTTCCTAAAGATTTGATTGAGCCATGTATTAAAGCTGGTTGCCCTGAAGGTGGTGTAGTTTTAGATCCTTTTGGTGGAGCTGGTACTACTGGAATTGTAGCACAATCTTTAAATCGTCAATCAATTATGATTGAACTTAATCCTGAGTATATAAAAATAGCAAAAAAAAGAATAGAAAATGAACTTGGTTTATTTGGATGAAAAAAGTTAAACTAGAACCCTTTGAAGTAGAACTAGCTTTTGAAAATGCAACAAGGAGATATATCTCTAACCTAAAGCAAGGAAAAACCTTTTCTTATGGTTATACCGGTGGCTTTGAAAAAACTATTACCGATTCGGTGCTTGGATCTTTAGGAGAAATTGCCTTTGCTAAAGCTACTAATACTTTCTTTAATAATTCTTATAGCGATTCGTATGCTAGATACACAGACTCAGATTTTCAGGACAATATTGAAATAAGAACTCAAAAGAAAAAGGATTATAATTTCTTACTGATTAGACCACAAGAGAAAAAAGGTAAATATGTTTTAGTTATCCATGACGGAGATTTTAGCTTTTCTTTAATGGGTTGGTATCCTTTTTATAGCGATATGCCAAGCCGACTAACAAATTTTGGGCATACTAACAGACCTCCAGCTTATAAGGTAGATATAAAAGAACTTAATGATATTAATAATTTATGAATAAAATAAACATACAAGTTTATAAACCTTTTGGTTCTTCTATTTCAAGTCAAGACCTCCCTTTTGAATTAATGAAAGATTTTAGGGAAGATTTAAAAATGATCCAAGAGCTGCCTGAAGAAAAAAAGAAAAATTATTGGTTTGGTTATAAGTTGGCCGGTGGTTTGGGAAATGAAGGAGAATTTTTAATAACGCCTGATGTTATGTATAAATGGAAAAAAAAATATTTTGACCAGGTTATTACTTATTATACCGAATGTCATTATCCTGAAAAAAAGGTAGAACGCATTATTATAAATTCAGCTTGGCATAATTTCATGTTAAAAAATCAATGGAATCCTATTCATACTCATTCTGCTTTTACTGGAATACAGGAAAATCCATCGGTTTCGGTGGTGGGTTATATTGAAGTACCAAAACAAATGAATCCTATTAATGGAGCTAAACCTCATTACGATTTTAGTGGTTGTGTGGAGTGGAGAGAAGGAACGGAGGGGATGTTTCAATATGCTAGTTATAAACGCTTACCAAAGGAACGACAATTTTTTGTTTTTCCAGCAAATCTTCAGCACTTGGTATATCCACACTCAGCAGATAAACCTAGAATTTCATTTAGCTTTAATGCGGTTATTAAGTTTAAAAATACTGACGATAATAAATAATTCCCATTACAATACTTACGGAAATTAAAACTCTTAGCTCTATTGGGAAACTC
>Ga0209349_1001284_pt1 | contig 12472 bp, 11 predicted proteins | sample ETNvirnome_2_130_FD_184067 | JGI IMG/M metagenome (GOLD analysis project Ga0209349, IMG submission 184067) | Marine viral communities from the Pacific Ocean - ETNP_2_130 (SPAdes) (version 2) | ecosystem: Environmental > Aquatic > Marine > Oceanic | place: Pacific Ocean | collected 2013-06-22
TTATCATCTTGTTGTTTTTGGAAATATAAACGCAAGTCATTCAGCTTAGAATCTTGTCTGGGTCTAGCTGGTGCACTTCTTGCAATTCCTTTGTTTTTTGTAGTCATAATTTATTATACTTTCGTTTTATGTAGAAATTTATTTAATTTATCTAAAGATTTTTCAAACTCTGAACCAGCTTCTGCTTCTGCAGCTTTTACGTCAGCCTGACTTGCTTTTAATTTTGCTTTAATATCTTTTACTTTAGCCTTACTTGCTTTTAAATCAGAAATCTTAGTGGTCGTTTTTGGTTTGAAGGCTTTAGCCTGACCTGCTTTCACTTTTGCTTTAGCAGCTTTTACTTTAGCCTGACTTGCTTTTAAATCAGCAGTGGTCATTTTTGGTTTGGGAGCTTTAGCTTGTTTTATTTTTTTAATTTTTGCTGATAAATTTTTTCCAACTTTACCCATAAATTTAGCAACCTGTGGTGAGTATCCTAATGCTGCATATTTTCCTATTGTTTTAGCGGCATCAATTGTTTCAGCCTTCTTTTTTTGTTGTGCTTTTGCATAAGCTGGTTTTTTATGCCCTACATTTTTAGAATGTTCTATACCAGTTCCATGTAATAATGCACCCGAACCTCCACTAAATAAAGCACCTACACTACCTCTTTCATGTAAAGCACCTGATATACTAGTAACATCACCAGGTTTGTGTAGTTTTCCATAACTTGAATTAGAAAGTGCATGTCCTATGGCATTAGATTTAGTTTGATTCTGAGTCATACCACCCATTTTTGGTACATTAGATATATTTGTCGCATGGTCATCACCTAGTTTATGAACTCCAGCTTGACTTACCATAAAGTTTCCTTTATGTGGTGTACCATCTGCCTTTAATGCAAAAGCTTGTCCTGCTTCATTTGTACTAGTACTTGAATGGATTTCAGCATCGTGTGCTCCCATACCACCTAGTTTATCTAAGTTTTCTTTAAGAATCCAATGTCTTGTTTCTTCGTTAAATACGTATCCTTCAGCTATTTTTTTCTTAGCAACGTCAGGGTCTGGATATCCTGACTTATCTTCTGTTTCAAAAGAACTTTCAGGAATACCAGAATCTATTAAATTTTGTTTATGTGTATCAGCAGCTTCAGTATCTCCTGCTTTCATAGCTTCTTTATATTGATTAAAAGTATTTTCTTGAGCTGGGTTCATAGGGTGATTTAAATGATGTATACCATCATGTCCACCTGAAGAATATCCTTCATCACTTGATTTACCTGCTGTAGTTTTTCCTTCAGCATTATGACTACTTGTTGAGTGCCCAGTAACATTACCATCTTCATCAAAATTAGTAGTTGCATGATGGTCTCCGGTTTCAAATGCTGCTTGTTTACTTGCAGCTCCTTCTTTGGAATGTAATTTACCGTGATGTTCTTCTATGTCTTTTTTATGTGCTTTATCAAATTGAATAGATTCCATATGCTCATCACTACCAAGAGCAGACACACCACCTATATTCGCTATGTTTTTATTTACTTCTTTTTTATCAGCTGCTTTACCTTTAAATGATTTTGGAGCTTTGTTTTTATCAAATAAATCAGATATTTTTTTAGCCATTTGTTTTTTCTGAGCACCACTTAAATGTTTTTGATACTTATTAACGTGAGCTAACATTTCTTCAGCATGTAAATTAACATCTTCTCCTTCACTATGTTCAGGCATTACTTGTGCCTCAGCTTGCTTTTCTTTCTGTGTCTGCATTTGTTCTTTTAGTTTTTGTTTATCTTCTAGAGCTTGTTGTTTTGCAGTTTCTTTTTCTTTTGCTGCTTTTTCTTTTGCTTCTTTTTTGTAATAATTTTCTTCTTTTTGCTTTATGTCTTTTTGGAAATTATTATGCATCTTGCCTAAGTATTCTTTTAAGTCTTTTTTTTGTAATAATTTTTTCAGTGTATCTTCCTTAGTATGATAAGGATTATCAAACCCATGTCCTTCTACATCCTCATGAATAAAATCAACTAATCCAGAAAGGTCTGCTTGGTCTAATAGTTTTTCATTATCTACAGTTAATTGTTGAGTAGCATCTGCTTCATCACTCTCATCTAATTTTTCATCAAAAGATTTTTCCTTAGTCTTCTTAGGAGCAGGCTTTGCTTTAGGTTTTGGTTCAGCTGCTTCGTCAGAAATAGACTCATATTCAGCTTCAAGGTCATATGCCTCTGATGGTGTAGTTTGTAAACCTTGTGGAATTGGAACACCTTTTATACCGTGGTCTGAGGCACTTACTTGTTTCCCCGTTTTAGTTTCATAAGTATCTATTAATGCTTGTATACTTTTTGTAGGTAAAACATATTTTTTCTCTTTGGTATATTGAATAGATTTGGGTTGGAAGCTTCCTGTTGATAACTTAGCTCCATATTTAACTCCTCCATCAGTTTTTTTAAACCAATCTATTAACCCGTGTCCCTTTTCGGTTAACAATCCATTTCCATCTGCCAAGCCATGTTGCATAGCTAGTTTGTGAGATTTTCCCCCTACTGTCTGAACATGATAGGGAACATCTGCTCTACTAAAATTATCTTTTTCTTCTTGGGTTAAATCTTTATGTTGTTTATCCTTTGGCTCACCGTAATGTTCTTTTTCAGCTTTCATTGCAGCATTAATATCTTGCTGTAAAGTACCTGCACCTTTACCACCAACTTTTTCAGGTTTTCCCAATGTTGCTTTAACAGGTTTTTTTTGTTTAACCCCACTTGAATCAACTTTTTCCTGACCAGACCATTTAGTTTTTGGTTTTTCCATTTTAGTATCAGGATTAATTGTTTTAATTAAATCATGTAGTTGTGTGAGAGTTCCTGAATCCAACTCATCATGATTCCCTAATATTTCTTGCATGTGGTCATCATTTTTAAGTACATGGGTATTAACATCATCCCATGCTTTATTAAGTGCATCTTTTACTTTTTTATTAGATTTTTCTCCACCATGTTCAAGTCCTGTACTTCCATGTTCTGAATGATATTCGTTAGATAATTCTTCAAATATTTTGGATACAAGATTCTTCATGGGCTTGGTAAAAACATTACTTTGCTTAGATTTACTATATAATAAATCTATGTGTTCTTGAGCTTCTGGAGAAAGATTATCATATAAAATTTGATGCTCTGGTAATGCTTTATAATAAGGTATCTTTTGGATTGAGTTTCCATATGTATGTGCTAATTCTTCTTTAAACAAAGATAAAGCTACTGCATTATTTTGATGTTGTCTTTCTCTTTGGTCTGCTTCAGTACGTGCAACTTCTTCTCTAGTTAAACCAGTAGGGATATCTAAATCGGGGTCTTTAATTAGTTTTGCATAAATTTTTTCAGCTATAGCAGGCATTTACAGTAATCCTTTTGAAATTAGAATTTCTTTATTCTCCATATGCTGGGCTTCTAACTCATCTTTATTACCACCAAAATATTCTACAGCAAACCCTTCAAGACACATTCTTTTATTAATACTAGTGTCTGGATTTATTTCTTCACCACCTGACCAAATATTACCTAATATTCTACCAAACTTTCCTTTACCTAAAGATTCAAGTGTAATAATGGAACCTACGGGGGCGTTGTCAAGTACATATTGCTTGGAGAGTAACCCCCTTGCTTTTTCTTCCAAATTCCTAGTTCTGGATTCTGGAGTATCGATTCCATACAATCTTACTCTCTGTTTGTACAAGATAACATTAAAGCCTAGTTGAATATCAACATCTATGGTATCTCCGTCTATAACTTTAGTTACGGTACATTTATAAGTATACATATATTATTATACTTATTTTTCGTCTTCTTCTTCCTTCTCTTCTTCTTTTCTACCATATTTAAAGTCATCAAAATCATGGAGTATTACATAAGGTTCATCCAGAACACTTGTAACTTCAGGAAATTGTTCGTCATCATTTTCATTGTTTTTAGCTTTCTCTATAAACATTTTTTCAACTTTTCCTCCTTCAAATTGTTGTACAATTGCATTTCTTCGTTTTTTTAATGTGTGAATCATCTTGTCTTTATAATTGTCAGGTATTCCACTTTCTTTTACAATACCAACAATTTTCGAATCTGACAATTTTTGTAATTTATCTACTCCAGCTTTAAGTTGAGCATCAGACAACTTACCAAACACAGATGTTGTATTTTCCCCAGGCAAATGTCCTTGTGGACCCTTACCTCTCATACTGTCAATTTCCGTTACTACATCAGTAGCATCCCAAAACTCCGAGTCATTTTTCTTACCTTGTTTTGCTCTCATATATAAAGCCCCACCATTATCCACACGAACAGCTTTACCATCTATCATACTAATATTAGATGGTCCAAAATGACCACCAACCACATCCCAGTTACCTAACCAAGCATCCATAACAAATCCTGTTGTGATATCATCATGATTAGCCATTTCTTCAAGCGTCATCGTTTTTGCAGTTTTGTGATATGGAGTTAAATGAGCTGTATTTCCTTGATATTTAATAAGTTGTGATTTATTAACGGGAACTCCCGCAGCTTCATAAAGTTGATTAGATAAATTTTCAACCACACTTTGTTCTTTATTTCCATATTTAACGTAATACTGCTTACCATCCTTACTGTTCATTATGCTACCTGAATTAGAACCACCTAAAGATTCATGAAGACTTGTTAATTTACTTGCATGTTTTGGATGGAACCAATCGTCTTCATCATATCCAGATGTATCAGCACCTGATACAGGAGACAGATTTCCTCCATTCCCCCTAAGTTGAATATTGTTGAAATTACCAGATGTACCATGCCATATGTGTCCTGGTCTTCCAGCCGCACTTCCTCTTAAAATACCTATTTCATTTTCACCAGGATGTCCTTTTCCTACTCCTAAAGGATAAGGTAAAATAATATCTCTAGGTTCAACTTTCATATGCATTAATAATCCATCACCTTCATGCCAAGCATCCGTGCTTCTTGGAACTAAAGTGGCTCCCGCAGCACTTGCAACATTAAGGTTGACTGGATGTCCTTCATTAGGAAATTCATCTAAATCAACATTCATTAATTCCCCAACTTTCTTTTTAGTATAACTAGAAGTTGATAGTGGAGCACCTGGGGTAGCACCTGCTACTTCAACATGAGCGGCTGTACCCTTTGACCCTCTCCAAACAGATATTGTTTTATGATTAGGATGAGTGTGTGCAAATATAGCAACTGATAATTTCCTCATATCATCAAACGTTTCTCTGTATAAGGCTCTCATATGTTTCTTTTTTTCATCTAAAGATAAATCTTTTATTTGCTGTTTATTCATATCAGAAAAAGGTTCATACCCGTTTTCTTTCATTTCATATAAATTATTATCAGTTTCATAATCGTTTGCATGGAAGTCATCATGCCATTTTTTTCCTAGTTGGATTCTTTGAAACATCTTTTTAGCATCTGCTACAGATTTAAATGGAGGATAATTACCTATAGACCCCAACTCCAGAACAGCTGATTTTCCACCTTCGATAGCAGTTATAAGTTTTTCAATTGTTGCAGTTCTATCTGCTTCATCTTTATAAACTCCATTAAAGTCAGGGTTTAATCCTTGAGCTTTTGTATATGTTAAAGGTGAGTCAGTTAGTTCTCCCCACCAATATCTTAAGTAATTACATGCAGAATCTTTTGATGCGAGCTGCCCCCATCCATAGGTTCCTTTGTTAACTAACTGCCAACTTTGTTTTTTTAGTTCTGATGGTTTTTTCCCTAAAATGATTTTTTTAAAAACATTATGTATATCATCAAATGAAGCGTTTCCTCTTAATTCAGGGTCATGTGATGATAGTACTGAAAATTTAAAATAATCTCTTAATTTGTCATAATCGGAATTGTGTCTAAATTCATCGGAGTTAATAAATTCGTCTATATTAGATAAGTCAAATTCAGAAAAATTATCGTGAAATTTGCTCAGTCCTTTTGGAGTTATTTCATCTTTAGTTTTAGGTAAAATTTTAGCTCTATTTAATATTCTATCAGCTAAACTCCCTTTTTTAGGAGTTTTAGGTGCAGGAGTTTTAGGTGCGATTACATCAGCCCATTCTTTAGCTTTTTTATCTTCAGCCGCTAGAGCTTCTGCTTTAGTATCATCATAGAAATCAGCCATGAGTTTACTTTTTTCTGCTGGAGTAGGAATCCAGAAATTAGCACCTTTCTCTCCAACATATATTTTTCCTTTATAACTTTTAGGAGGTGCCACAGTAGAAAAATAAACTCTATCACTTGCTGGGGGAAGTGTTCCTTCTGTTTGAGTTTTAGTATCAATCACTTGAGCTTTATTATATTGTTGTTGAGTTGCTAAAGTATGTTGTTGATGATTAAAATCTTCTGATTTAGCAGCATTCCATACATGGGGTTTACCACCAAAATCACTTTTTGCTGTTGCATCAGGATTAGATTCTTTTGATAAGAACTCCATAAGAATATCTAATTGTTTATTTACCATCTTTGTTCCATGTTTTTAATTTATAATCCAGCCACCTGTTTTCAAGATGAGTTAACTCTCGCATAGTTTTAGGAAAACAAATCCAAAAAAATAAATTTACTACTGCGATTACAGCAGCCCATTTTAAAATAAAATATATTACATCCATATCTTATTATACTATCCTTTCAACCAAGTTTCTTTGGCTACTTCTACTATATCTATAAATAATTTCATAATAATTTTATTTGTCGTGTTTGTTTTTCTATCCTTTCACTAGTCATATCAAAGTATTCCTTATCTATCTCTATGCCCACAAATTCCTTAATTCCAAAATAATGACAGGCTATGGCTATTGAGCCTGACCCTAAGTGGGTATCAAGTATCTTGTCTGTTGGTTCAGCATAGTTTTCTAATAACCACCTGTATAACGCAACAGGTTTTTGCGTTGGATGTATTAAATTTTCAACTCTATGTGTGTGTGAACCAAGCCAAAGCATTTCAAACTTTTTTACATTAGATGTATGACTTGTCCAAGCAAGTTCACAATCTGCAAAAGGATTCCCACCTGTTTTCTTATCCCACACAACTATTGAGTTTGTAGGTTTTAAATAATCTATAAAATAATTCATTCCCCAAATTATTTGATTTTTACTAACTCTAAACAGTTCATCAAAGTATTTTTTATTTGGCTTTATATCCCATTTGTCATCATTACTATTGAATTTTCTTGTGTTAGGTGTACCCCAAGTACCATTATCATTTCTCATAGGTTTTTTTCCATAAGGTGGGTCTACAATAGCTAAGTCAAAATAGTTATCTTCGTACTTGGGTAGTATATTCATGCAGTCATCATGTATTAAGTTCATAAAAATAGTGTAACATATAAATATTTAAAATTCCGAAACCCCCTAATAACCCCCTCTTAGTATATACGAGGTTCAAAAGAAAAAGAAAATAATAAAAGAAAAAGAAAAGTTTAGACTTGCATTAAATTTTTAACCCTGTTACTGTATGTAGGTATTAACAATTCAGAACAAAGGAAAATTAATGTGGACACATATACCGAAAACATACTATCCCTCTACTCAGGTGGAGGAGGACTCGACATCGCATTTAGAATGGCTGTTCCCAATTCTAGAACAGTCTGTTACGTGGAGAGAGACATCGCATCCAGCAGCGTATTGGTCAAAGCGATGCAAACAGGTCTCTTGGATGATGCACCTATTTGGTCAGATTCCTCAACCTTTGATGGCAAACCTTGGCGTGGAAAAGTGGATTGGATTATTGGAGGATTCCCCTGTCAGCCATGGTCAGTCGCCGGAAAAAGGGAAGGAAAAAAAGACGAGAGATGGTTATGGGATGACATCAAACAAATTATTAGCGAAATACAACCAAAAGGAATCTTCTTGGAAAACGTGCCAGGTCTCCTTACTGGACACGGAATCGACCCCATACTTGGAACGCTTTCCGAATTGGGGTATGACACAAGATGGGGTAATGTCAAAGCTTCCGATGTTGGAGCTACCCACCGTAGGGCAAGAATCTTCATCTTGGCGTACCACCGCAGCTTCGGATGGCGAAGGTGGAATAAAGAAAATAATAAAAGGTTCGAACTCGCAGTACAAACTCAGAGACCATTCAGTTCATGTCGTGAACACTTGGGGAACACCGAAAGCAAGGGATTGGAAGGACACCCTGAACACAGTTCCACCATCAGTAGCGAAGGGAACTCACGGAGCAAGTCTAGGACAATCAGTAGCGAAGTGGATGACACCGAACACGTTGGACGGAATAGAACCCAGAAGCAAGGAAGCGATGAAGAGACAATTTCAAACAACTCGCAAGGGCAGAACCCAACCAGCGAATCTCAGGGAACAGGTAATACCAGAAATGCACCCAGAAAACATATTGAACTCGGAGATAACGTCTTCCCACCAGGTCCAAAATCAGACGAATGGGACTACATCAGAAAAGTCAGACCGAGTGTTGTCCCAGCAATCGAAAAATCTGAGATTGAATCCAAGATTCGGGGAATGGCTCATGGGTTGGATGGTGGGCTTAACAGAGTTGACAGACTTCGAGTCGTGGGAAATGGAGTTGTACCGTTACAAGCAGCTTATGCATTTAAATTACTTATGGAGAAAATATAATGAAAACTAACGTAGTAAGAATAAGTGAAGAAAATATTGAATTTATAAAGTCTAAATCTAAAGGTAATGAATCCTTTGATGACACTCTTTCCAGGGTTATAGGAAGAAGCACTCAGAAGCGTATTAGACAACTTAAAACAATAGAAGATTTAAACGATTGGGTTGAATGTATTATATGGGATAATTTTAAGTTTAAAAAACCTTCATTTAAAAAAGTAATGAAGATAGTAAAACAAGATAATGCTTATCCTAAATATCAGAAAAAGTATCCACAGATAAATTCAAAGACTAAGAATGGTCAAACACGCTTGGCTCACTTCATAAAAACTAAAATCACTAGAACTGATTATTCAGAAAAAAGAAAAGTTTATATGCAGACATGTAATATCAGAACTAATCCATTTAGTGGACAACGTCATGATATTTATAGTGGTCGTGATTTCATTCATTAGTTGGGCGTAGCCCAACGGGATACTCTCTCAAAGCTTACGCTTTTTCGAGTTTTGTATATTTGTGCTTCTAATGGTATCTAGCAAGTGATGAAATAAAATCCCCACTAGGGTAGAGAAGAACTTTTTTCAATTTGTTAACCCCCCTTGCATTTGTGTTATACTAAGTTTAAAATAATTTTTATAAACTTAAATAAACTGTATTACAGGAGACAGAAATGATATACGAAAATTCGGGAATTGAGATAAGTAAGTGCAGAGTTAATAAAGGATATGGTCGAGACCCTAAACCACGCCAAATAAATAAAATAATTGAAAAATTTGATAATAGATTATTGGGTGTAATCGTTTTATGTGACGTTAGACCTGAAAATCCAGTTGATGAAAATGGAATTTCATATAACTACGAAATATTAGATGGTCAAAATAGAACTATTGCATTAATAGATTTAAATGGTATTGATTATGAGTACGATAAAAAAAATGTTCAAATAATGGATTATTGTCCATTTGAAGAGAGGGCTCACTTATACACTCAATACAATGATGAGCGAACACCTTTAGGTAGTATTGATAAATTCAAGTCGGGATTAGCTGCTAAGTATACCGAAAATATTGCTATCTATAATATATGTAGAAAACTTGGCGTTAATATTAAAAATATTGACTCTGAGGCATACCCATTTTTGAACGCAGTAACTGATATAAGAGAACTATATCAGGCAAACACTTTAGAAGATGCTCTTGGAATCATACTAGAGGCTTATAAAGATAGTTCATCAGACTTTAGAAAGAGGAACTTCAATCGTGAAATGTTAAGGTCATTAAAACACTTCTTATTAGCTTATAGAAATGAAATGGATAAAGATATTTTAATTAAGAAATTGGGGCAGACAAGACCAATAGAGTTAATACCTTCAATCAAAGCTGCAAGTGAGCTTGATGGTGTAAATGGAGCATCAATGTTAGTTAAACTCTACAACACAAGGTTAAGAAAAAATGCTTTAGATGTTGGTATTGTGCAAAGTTATCGAAAAACAAAGGTACAACCAGTAGATATAATGGGATAATACATTTATCCTTGTATTTAGTATGAAACAAGTTGGGTTAATAACGTTAGTAATATCAATAATACATTTCTTGGAAGATGTATTCATATTAGCCTTGGGTAGATACACTGAAATAAACTTTTTTATATTAGCTGTAATAGTACTATGTGTAAGTTTTATCATAGGACTTATGACACGAATACCAAAAGTAAAAAAGTTTTTAGGTAAGTAATTGACTTCTTATTTAGCAAGTCTTATACTAGTATAGTATTTTAATAAAGAAAGATGTTTATCCATCCTTTCTTTGTTCTGTCGGGGGATTGGTTTTATAACCAGTCCCCTATTTAAAAATGCGAAGGGTTTACAGCGAAAATTAGTCTTTGAGCAATAATCTTTTATAAGAATTATAAACAAATTACGTAAGCCCTTTGCTATCTCTACTTATGAATATAGTATTTAATGTTAAAAATAATATTTGGAAATCAACATGGGAAGGTAAACTCCTGGAAGTTACTCCTGTGGGAAACAATTATAAAATTAAGATTGGCTCAGACATCATACATGACGGAGCAGATATAATTAGTTTATTAGATATCTTAAAAGATATAACAGGAAAAACACCTTTATTCAAAACAGAGAACTCAAAGAGCCAACTACTTCATTAATGACAGAATTACAAATACTCCAAGGCAGTGCAATAGAAAAGTTAAAGGAATTGGATGACCAATCTATTCAGACTGTCGTAACTTCTCCACCTTATTGGGGTCTTAGGAATTATAACGTGGAAGGGCAGCTGGGATTAGAATCTACACCAAAAGAGTACGTACAGAAACTAGTAGAGATATTTCGTGAAGTTAAACGTGTGCTTAAAGATGATGGTACAGTTTGGCTCAATCTAGGTGACAGCTACGCAGGTAGTAGACCAATGGGTACTAGTGATAATGAAATCGATGCTTATGGTCGAGTAAATAAATCTCTTCAACATACTACTTCACAAGGAAAACTTATAGATGGATTAAAATCAAAAGATTTAGTAGGTATTCCTTGGCGTGTCGCATTCGCTTTACAGGAAGATGGATGGTACTTACGGCAGGATATTATATGGAACAAACCGAATCCAATGCCAGAAAGTGTTACAGATAGGTGTACCAAGTCACATGAGTATATATTCTTACTAAGTAAATCCGAAAGATACTACTATGAAAACGAATTGATAAAAGAACCTACTGTCAGGGTGGGTGCTAAAAATATCATAGGTGGTACGAAGTACCCTGGAAAATATCAGAACATAGGCAAGAGTGGTAATCAATACGAAGACTTAGGCACAAAAAACCGAAGGTCTGTATGGAACATCACAACTAAACCCTATAAAGAAGCACACTTTGCTACCTTTCCACCAGAAATACCAGAGATATGTATTAAAGCAAGCTGCTCCCTTGGTAATTGTAAAGCATGTGGAAAACCACTTAAGTTGGAAAAAGAACGGGATAAACATCCGACCAGGGATATGGAAGCACAACGACAAACATCTAAAAAAAAGACAGGTAGAACAGACGGACATATCAGTGGTCCTTCTGGACAAGTAGACAAAGTTCGTACTGTTGGCTACATTCCAGATTGTAGCTGTGATGCTGGATTTAATCGACCCACCGTATTAGACCCTTTTGCAGGTGCAGGCACAACTGGACTTGCAGCTATGAAACTAGGCAACCAAGCTGTACTTATCGAACTTAACCCAGAGTATGTAGAGTTAATATATAAACGATTAAGCTCCTACCAACAGTATTTAATATGAAGCAACCCCCCTACATACCCCCAGAATTACTAGTATTACTCTTCTTTATAGCATATTACTTCTTATTTAGAATTTATATTTAATCCAACTTGGTTAATACCAAAAAATTTCAATTTTCTAAAATCTCTAAGGTTCCTTTTTAAAGGATACCTATGGGGTCATATAATACAACGGGGGGGTCATAAGGCCCAGGCATTGCCAAACTACCTTAAATAAATTAAAAGCTCTGTATGAACGTGTTAGAGCCTTGAGTATATGCGTAATGATGTCAGGATAATACATCAATTGTATTGATAAAGTAATTCATGACAAAGAAAAAGCTTGACAATTCTTGAATTGATATTATAAAATTACAGGGTAGGTGTGTTTTACTCTACAGCAAATCAAAGTAAGGAGATAACTATGACAATAAAACATGGTGCTATCATAACTGATACGCATGGTAATACCCATTATAGTGTTCAATCAACGCATCTTGATTGGTCTGATGGGTTCATTGACAGAGATGGAATTATCAAAAACTATAATATGGAGATTGTTTTTACGATAGCTGATAAGGAATTGAACAAGAGTTTAG
>Ga0209349_1001288_pt1 | contig 12455 bp, 17 predicted proteins | sample ETNvirnome_2_130_FD_184067 | JGI IMG/M metagenome (GOLD analysis project Ga0209349, IMG submission 184067) | Marine viral communities from the Pacific Ocean - ETNP_2_130 (SPAdes) (version 2) | ecosystem: Environmental > Aquatic > Marine > Oceanic | place: Pacific Ocean | collected 2013-06-22
CGTGACCCATTTGAATACCTGTACCTGGAATTAATTTAATAGTAGTAGAAGTACTACCCGCAGATAAACTATCTGCAGCTAATGTCCATCCACCAATATCACCTGATGAGGCTGATATTGCTCCGGCGTGTGTAACATTAAATTCAGCAGATGCTGGTGTATCATCTCCTGCCCAAAATGCATAACCTTGAGTTGAATCTCCTATACCTGCTCCTGTAGTTGTTAATGTATTTGCATTTATCGCATACCCACCAATCGTACCACCAGCTTCTGCTGTAATAGTACCTTGCATCACTACATCACCGTCTGGTTGTAAATGGAAATTAGATGAAGTTATCTCTATATTACCATTAGAACCGCTAATAAAATTCCCTGCTGTTTGGCTCCCGAAAAAGAACCTTGCAGTTTTTACATCAAAAGTTGAAGTGCCATCAGTATCTTTCGTTCTAAACTTAAAATAACTTTCAGCTGAACCAGTTACTCCATCATGAATTTCTAAACCTGAACCAGAATAATTATCTGGTGAATTTGGTAAGACAGAACCACTCCATATCATAAATCCACCTTGACCACCTGCAGATGCACTTATAAACCCTTCATATCCAACAGACCTCATATAAGCTGAATTAGCTCCTGCCAGCTCAATACCTGAACCTTGAACATTTCCCATATACATAGAACCGGTTAATAAATTATCAGCTCCTTCCAATACTAATGCAGACCCAGATATTTTTATATTATTTTCAAAAGTAGAAGTTTCAGCTAAAGTCCCGTCAACATCATAATATTCAATTAAAAAATCAAAATTATCAGGTCGTAATGTATTTGGTGGTATTGGAACTCTGATTTTAAATTCATCGGGTGAAAACCCAGTATCTTTTGCAGGACGAAATGAAACATCACTAATAATCCATTCACCAGAATCTATTCTAAATTGTAATAAAGTATCTGTATTTATTGTTTTATCTAATTTAAACTTTGGTATAAAAGTATGACTTACTCGTTCAAAATCTTTAAAGATATAACCATACTTCGTTTCATCAGCTTTTATCTGTAAGCCGACAGTTTGATTAGCTTCATTTGTTAAAACATGACCAAATGAAGCGGAATATTGTAACGTTGTATCATTGGCGCTTACTAAATTAGTACCATATAAGTGAAAATACAATTTAGCAGCTTTTGATGAATTACCATCTACATCTTTTTTATATGTTTTTTTACCCATCGCTTTAAAACTAAGAGTATATGGTGTATCCTTTCTAACTGTAAAATTATATGCGCTGTCAAGTTCTACTCTACCTGATTGATTATACGTAGAATATGAACCTGATAAATACATGCCATCCGCTAAAGACATTGTATAATATGGTTTTAAAGTAGTATCCGCTACATTATCTCCACCATATGTGTTCCAATATTTATCTATATGTGTTTGGTCTAAGAAAAAACCACTTCTTAAAAATCCTGAGGGTGATGTTGTATCTATTAATAATTCTGGTGATTCTACAATCGTTTCCAATAAAACTGGAAAATCTCCTTGACTACTATCACTTGCTCCATAAACTTTCATCCTAAAAACATCACCACTAAAAGTTCTCATATTTTTAATTGACATATCAACAAATGAATCATAACGATAACTACTTGTTGAGGGTACATCCCAATCTACATACGAAGCTGTAAAGTTTGCATATAAATTATCAGAAGGCCTAGGTGAACCTAAATCACTATATATTTTTGACGTTGCGCCTCCGTTTTTTGGATTTTGAAATTCTACAGAATATGGTTTTGTTGTTTTTATCATCCAATCGTTTACTACATTTGCAACCCTTGAAGTATAATTTGGAAATGTAAATCCATTATAAATTGTTTCAGTATCACCATCTCTGTATGATTCACCGCTTATTTCTAATGCGGAAGCTGTTGGTATAGCAATATCCGTAACAGTTATTTCACCTCCAACCATTTTACTGATAAAATTACCACTAGAATATTGAAATAAAGTCATCTCTGGGGGTGGTGATGATCCTCTCTCTTCAGTTATACCTTTCCTAGATAATAATGAATTTTTACCATAAAGTCCAGATTTCCATTTCCATAAATTTAATTCAGTTTCATCATCACCGCCGGGTGAATCAGATTTCCCACCGTCATCGGTATTTTGTTGATAATTTCTTCCTGAACCAGTTTCGAATGCTATTCCACGTAAATCGGCTTTTACTTTACCATATAATGAACCAGATATATAAGCATTAGCTGGTGCACTAGATTTTTTCTGATTTTTTACAATTTCTGTTGCTATAACTGTTGGTTTTTTATAAAATAAAATCGGTTGTGTATTTTTAAAAGTATCAGTATTAAGGTTTATAGTTCTTCTATATTTTACATTATAAGTGCCTATAAACTCTTGAGGTATACTAAACGGAACTTCAGTTTCTTCTAATTCACCTAATATAACAAGTTCTGCATCACCAGGATAATTAATTGGGGGTGGGTACACTTCCACCGTAATATACCTGTATGGGTATACTGGTTTTGGACCGTGTCCAAATTTGATTGGTTGTGTATATACAGTATTACCAGTTTTATCTAATATTTCTATTTTAAGTGGAACTTTTGTTTTTAATAACGGCGAACCAAATATCTTAAAAGCCGACCTACCTTGAACGAATGTATCTGGTATATCTTGAACTCTAAAATATTCGTTTCGTGTATCTTCTATGAATACTTCTACTTCTCTTAGATTTTCTTTTATTCTACGGCGTGGAATAACACCCATATTTAACTTCTCCAGTTATAGTAATAAATATTAATAGTATAAATTATTTGAATAAAGTATGTATAAATTAATTAAAAAGTATGTATTTTCATATTTATATATATGAAAGATAAATTTGTAAATATTAAAATACGAAAAGAGTTTCGTGATATGATTAAAGAATATTCAAAAAATCACGGATATAAGATGTATGCTCTTATTGAAGAGCTTATAAAGGAAAAGTGTACGAAAAAAATTCTATATTCTAATCAAACTTAATATTACTAAAATTATTCTCTTTTTTAATTTCTAATAAACTATCAACTGCATCCCTCATAGAATCAATATGAGATACAATCAATGCAAACTGAAATTGTGATTTAAGATATTGAAATAGACTATATACTGAATTAATATTATCACTATCCATTGTTCCCCACCCTTCATCAATAGCTAGAAAATTACTTCGTGGTAAATTAGATACATTAATTAATCCTACACGAATAGCAAGACTTGATATAAATCGTTCCATACCACTACTTAACTCAAGTGGCCAAACATTATCATCATCATATACAATATAGTTATTTATATTTTTTCCATCCATTTCAAACAACATTTGAAAATCTACTAATTGAGATAAAATATTATTCACTTCACCTTCAATAGTTGGAAGTGCTTTTGTAATAAGTTCATAAGCAATACCATCGCGTTTTACTGCATCTAAATAATATTGATACGCTTCATACTTACCTTCTAATTCTTCAACTTTTTTAATATTATCTAATATACCTTTTCGTTTAATATCTATAACTTTTATTTCACCAAACACATTATTAATACTATCATTTAACATATCATATTGATTAGTAACAGCATCTAATTCAAGTTGTATTTTATCTATTTCTGATTCTATTTGTTGATTATAAATAATGTCCTTTTCTTGTTCATAATATTTTACAATTTTTTCTTCTACTGAACTTATTTGGTGTAAGACATTCTTTCGTTTTTCTTCTAATAAAACTAACTTACTATCTAATTCATTTTTTAATGATGATACTTTTTGCATCTTATTTATATTATCATCTAGGTCTGCTTTTCTCTCACGAATATGGTATAAATGATTTATACTATATACAACTGAATCTAACTTGGTTAAATGTGTTTTCACTTCATCTTTATCTGATTCTAATTTCTTTTTGGTTTCTATAGCATCTAATGTAAAAGGATTACTCATACAATAATCACACTCATCATCCCATTCTAAATTACCAAGTTTTTCTATTTTGTCTAATTTAGCACGAACTTCTATTTTTAACTTATCTAAATCAATTTCAATTTCTCTTTTATGTACTTCTAAGTTTTCTAATTCAACAATTTTTTCTTCAGTTTTTTCATCTTTATGGTTTTGAATTTTCATCTGCAGTTCACCATCTAGCAATTTAGTTTTCTCAACCCGTGTACTAACTTCACCCAATTCATTATCAATATTATTTAATGTTACTGTTAATATATTTTTACTTTCTTTTAAATTATCTATATCTTCTACTGATTTATCTGTCGGTTTTAACTTCTTACTTAAAAGTATAATATTTTTTTCAGTAGATTTCTTTTTATTTTGTATTGTATTTCGGTCACTCAATAATTCAGTATAAGTTTCTTTGAATTGTTTCTTTTGTTCTTTTGTTTCTGCTAAATCTCGTTCCCAATCATTTTGTTTAAAGTTTTTAAGAACCGCAGAAACGTCCTTGATTTCTTCTGACGCAGTTACCCACAACTTATCAAATATCTCTAATCCCATAAACTGAGCTAAAAGAGTTTTCTTTTCTTTTTGAGTTTTTTCAATGAATACAGAATTTTTAATTTGTGATGATAGTGCAGTTAAAATAAAGTCATCATAAGAACCTATAACTTTTCTTATATTAGCATCAGTACTTCTACGTTGGTCACCATTCATAGAAACTTTATCTCCAACATCATCTATAGTATAAAAGTCTACATCAACTTTAACATTACCTTTTCTCTGTTTCTTCGCGACTCGTTCTACATAATAATCTTGTCCATCTATTTCAAAATTAACTTTACAAAAGAAATCATTCTTTTTATTGTTAAGTACATTCTCTGCTTTAAACGCTCTACTACACGTATCAAACAAACAAAACGATAATGCATCAAGTAGAGATGATTTACCTGCTGCATTTGGGGCGAACATTCCAACTATACCATTTAACTTTGTAAAATTTACTATATTATTTTCACCATAACTAAACATATTAGAAAATTCAAAATGTTTAAGTTTCCAATTAACATTTCTATAAACTTCTTCTTCTGGTAAATCTCGGTTTAATGATTCATTTATATTTTTTATTTTAATTAATGTTTCATCATCTACAATATGATTAGCGTTTAAATAATCTACAATCAATTGATACTGTACATCTGTATTACTTATATCACCCACATTTATAGTTTTATTTCTAACTCTTTCAGTACTATATAAAGCATCAATTCTTGTAACTGACATTTCTACAACACCATATTTATCATGAATAATTGCTAATGCCTTTTTCAATTCAGTAGCAGAAGTATTAGCTACTCTAACTCTTAAACGAGCTTTCTTTGGTATATCATCTGCATCAGGTACAACACCATTATTAATATCTAAAGTGTAATAACCATAATCATTAATAATAGGAATATAAGTAGATTTACGTTTTGGAACATCCCATAGTAAATAACCGTGATCCAATCCTTCACCATGATTCTGTTGAACTAAAGAACCACAATAAGAAATGGTTTCTTCTTTATTAAGATGTTGTCGTTTATGAATATCACCTAACAGCCCCATATCATACCCTTTGAATTGAGTAATTTTCACATCAGATGGTAATCTAAATCCTAAATCAGTTTGACATTTATCTACCGTTCCATGGAATAATACAATTTTTGTAGCACCTTCAACATCCTTAGCTTTTATATATTTTTTCTTATCATCCCAAACGTCCCATACTACAAAAGTGGCATCTGCACACTTATATACACCAGTATCTTTTAAATAATGTAAATTTGGATGATTAAGATTCTCTACTATCGGGGTTAAACAATCTAGCCGTGAACGATTGTTTAGATTACAATCATGATTACCTGCAATAATAATTGTAGGACATATATCTGCTAAATTTTTAAATAACCTTGATAGTTGGTCTATCAGTTCTGGAGACATATCAGTTTTTGAATGTGCTATATCACCACCGATATAAGCTACTGCATTATCTTTATTTTTCCGTACTTCTTCGTAAGTTCTTTCAAAAACTTCTTCGTATTCTTTATGTCTTTTAAGATTACGAATCTGTATATCTGATATGTGGTGTATGTGTTTTAATTTACGAAATGGAACTTTTACAACATTTGGTTCTATCAATCAAAATCCTTAATATGTTTTCTAACATCTTTTATAAATTCATCTGGTACTATTATATCCCATGCAATTGGGGTGTGCATATTACCTTCGTAATATTTAGTACAACTATCCATTTGATTCATAAGATTAAATGTTTGGCATATACTTTCAAAAAGTTCAATTTTCGTAACATGAACTTTCCACTCATCATAATACTTCCATATATTTTTTTGTTTTACCATTTAATTTTAACCTCATTAAGTCTGAAAATTTAGTTTTTGTCGTCTTATTAATTAAATATAACAAATTCTCAAAACCAATCTCACTTGGGTCTTTTTCTTTAAACTTTATCATTCTAACATCAATACCATTATTAATAAAGTTATCTGAAATCTTTATTGTATCTTCAATAGCGTCATTATCTAATGCTAAATATATAACTTTTACTCTAGATTCAATTATTTTTTTCTGTAGAGTACTCATAATATTTTTACCAAAAAGAGGTATTGCATTTCTTTTAAATGCCATAGCATCAAATACGCCTTCACATAATATTATTGGTTCATCCCAATTAATAAATAAATCAAATCCAATAATATCTTTAGATGTAGGTGAATTACGATATTTCATCTTACTATTATAAAAATCTCTACCTACAAAAAAATTTAATTGTCCATCAGAATCATAAGATGGAATAATAATGCGATTTGAATATAATCCGTCATCACAATAACCAATATTATATTTTAGTATATCATCATCGGTAATACCTCTTTTATACAAATAACTTAGAGCGTGTCTTTTAACGATACTATCCGTACTATTACCGAAGGTTATAAACTCATAGGGTAGTTGTACTACCTTTTTTAACCTTGTATCAGTCTCTTTTTTATAATGTGGTAAATCACCAACTAATTCTCTTAATTCATCAAAATGTTGATTACTAGCATTTACTTTTTTTAATAACTGAAATAATGTTCTACCACCAGTTCCACTTACCCAACAATGCCACTTTTGTGTTTTTACATTTATTTGTAATTTAGGTTTATGATGAGATATAAAAGGTGACCAATACATATACTCATCTAATTTTTTTAATTTAGTTCCATTAGTTTTTAGAACTCTATTAAGTAAATTTACAATTTTATTCTGATTCATCTAATAATTCTAATAATTTGTCAAATTCTAATACTGCATAGGTTTTACTTCTATTTCTTTTAAATACTAATAATGGTATATGTTTTCCAGCATTACTTTCTGCTTGTTCTAATGCAGACCAAATACTAAGAGATTCTTGTGCTTTACATTCAACACTAAATGGAAATAATCTACGAGCTGCAGGGGATAATAGAATATCTTCGCCGGAATCGCCCATTGTTATAGAACGGACATCATCTGGTTCTAAAGAATCGAATTTTTCAAGAATTATATCTCGAACTTTATTTTGGAGGCGTTTGCCCTTATTCTTAGCACTGCGTGGTTTCATAACTTATTATATCATATAACTATTAAAGTAAAACTTCAAATTAAAATTTATTTTTCCATTTAGGATACTCTTTTTTAGCCCATTTTTCGGCTTCTTCTTCAAATTTATTGTCATCGTGAAAATCACCACCTTTTTGTTGGGCTAACTCACCTGCTATGGTATACACTTTTTCATATTTTTTTACACCCATCTTTTTTCTATCTAAAGCGTGTTTTATTTCGTGTAAAATAGTAATTAAAAGTTCTTTAACTGTACTATAACTTGGTCTTAAATTTATAGTGTCAGTTATCCAGTTATAATCACCTTTATCCTTACCAGTAGTAATTTTAACTTTAGACTTTAACTTATGTAACTTTACAATCTGTTGAGCTGTATCTACAATATCTATTCTTTCTACTAATAAGTTTTTTAGTTTAATCACGTAATTTCTCAATGGTTTTATTAACCCAATCATCTATTGGTTCGGGTAAATTACTTATTTCAAAATATCCCCAATCAATATGTTCATGATTTAAATGTGGTATAAATCTCTTTTCACCTTGTAATACGTATAAATAAAATTTTCCACCTTTTTCCTTCTTGTAGACATTTACTAATTCTGGAATACCATTTAATACTATTTGTGTTTCTTCCGTAAATTCTCTGACTGAACCATCTAATGGTTCTTCTCCAATTTGTATATGACCTTTGGGTATGTTCCATGTACCTGAATTTGAACCTAAACATAATAATACTTGATTTTCTCCGTAATAATATAAAACTCCACCACTATCTTTAGAATCTTTCTTACTGCGTTCAAATAATAAGTTTTTTAGTTTAATCATGAGTACATTCCTCACAATAGCATTTAGGTCTCGCTGATGTATTGGTTATAACTCTACCCTGTGAATTTTTTATAATCATATCCGAATCTCTTTTCACTAAAATATCATCTAATGATAAATCTCGGATATGGCAAGTACAGTCATCACATATTTCTGTAATAGTCTGTGTACCACTTCTTACTTCATACCGAACCACTATCTTCTACCCCACATTGGTGTTTGAATTCCTTTTTCTTCTTGTTTAGTTAACCACTTTTTATGTTGAACTGCAGTTCTACCCTCAGCAGCCAACTTTTTATTAAGAAGTCTTTTTTTACGTTTTCGGTCTTTTGCTTTTCTATTTGGCATTATTCTTCTTCAACTGTTTTTTAATAAATTCTCGTAATTTTTTCTTAACTATTCTTTCTGTTAAATCTTGTTTAACCATCTTCAACTCTTTTGGTGATACTCTAACTTTTTTCTTTCCGATTTCTCTCGGTTCGTCTATGTGAAATGTTTTCATTTACTTACCTTTTTATATGGTACTACTTTGTTTAAATAATCTTTTCTAAGCTCACATCCATTACATTCTTTAATTTTACCTACTGTAACAGTTTTTATAGCTCGAGACACAGTATCTCCTAACCCCTTATCATTTTTTATTAAATTTTTTAGTTTAATCATAATTTATCTCGGCGGTTTTAAATCCCATGGCCCCCAATGTTTGTTTCTTACCATCGCTAACCCTGTTTGTTCTGGTGTATATTTATAAATCTTGTATCCTTTAACTGGAAAATTACCTAATGCATAATATACTTTTTTTGGTAACTTTATATCTTTATCATTACTTTGATCAATACACGTATTACCATTCTCTACCCAAGCGTGTCCAAATGGTTTTCCATCTGATTGCAATATTCCTACTCCATGACAAAGTTTCCATTTCTTCTCATCAGGGGCAGACATTTTATTCATTACAATTCTACCATTTGCCATATAACAATCACCTTTTGGCATTAGAATACATCCCCTGCCAATGCATCAGATATTGCTTTTTTGATACCTTTATTTTTAACATCAACAATACCATCCATGTCGGCTTTCCATACTTCTTTCTTCTTTCCATCGTGAAATAATGCAAGTGATGGATAATTTCTTAACCTAAGTTTCTTGACTACTTTCTTAGCATCACCTGAAACTACAGTTATAATAACACATCCCTCGAATCCTTTTATACCATCAAACAATTTTGGATCAAGATTTTTCATTTGATATTTTGCTGTAAACTTAACAAGAACAAATCCTTTTGCTATTTTTGATTTGAAATTATCATCATTGATAACTTCTACTTTCTTAGCTGGTGTTCGTTGAGGTCTTGTCTGTCCTGTCAAAGTATCTGTACATAAAAGAACTGTAAGTCCGATTACACATAAAATTCTAAATGCCCATTTAATTATTTGTATTCTATTCATAACTATTTATCCTTCTTGTTAGCCAATTTTATTCTCAAGTCGGTTACTGTTTTTTCAAGTTCTTCAATTGCTTCTTCATATTCATCTAATTTATCATATACTTCATCCATATCTTCTTGTAGTGTTCCAACTTGGTCTTTATATTGTTCATACGACCTTGGCCAATTATATCCCTCTGGTCTTGATGGATATTCTTGAGAATATATGTTACCAATCTTAGGTAATTCTTTTGCTTCTTGTATGTCTGCCTGTAATGCATACCACATACCAACTAAAGATGAGATACCAACTGCTGCTGCAATTATTGTTTTAAGGTCTAACTTAAATTTTGTTTTCATCAGTGCATCTTCACTAATATCTATTGGTTGTGCTGTTGGTTTTGGTGTAGCTGGTTTATGTGCAACTGGTTTTGGTTTTGCTTTTGTTTTACTTTTTAAAATTTGTTGTGATAATACTAAATCCCTTTTTCCTTTTTCTACTACTTCCTGTGCTTTAGAGGCCTGTTGCATCATAACATCTGTAATATCATCAACGGTTATGTATCCTAACTCAACTAAAATCTCACCTAACTTTCTATCATCACCTGCTTGTTGCATGGCAATAGCTTTATTAAGTTGTCTTTTAGTTAAAACATCTCCTTGTAATAACAATTCACCTAACTTTTTTCCGTTCATTATTCATTCTCTTTAAATCGTACCTCAAACACGTCGTGATCATCAGTACCTTTATATTCTAATTGTGTTATGTCTGCCTCACCACCAAAGTGTTTAGCTATTCCTTTTAATGTTCCTATTGCTAATGGTGCCAAACCTTCTCTTGGTGATTTGTAATGAATCTTAAAATGATTCTCATCAAGTTCTTCTATATCAAATGAAGGTGGTTGTAAACTTGGTAACATTTGAGAAATTCTTACATGCATCTCATCTAATCCAGAAACAAAACTCTTAAAGTCATTACCAAACGCATTGAAATAATCTCCATATCCTTTTGGTGCAACATCTGTTGCCCAATAAACACCGAACATTTCTAACACATCTGATGCTGGAAGTCCTAATGTTTCTGAAGTGGCTCCTACTAATGAGAATGTTACTCCATCATCGTATGCCTCTAAATCCTCATAAACATCTTCATCTATTCCAGATGCTACAAGAACTTGTTCCCAAACTTCTTCTCCAGCTTCACGTGTAACTAAAGTTCTTATTGCTTTATTTATCATACCATACATTTATTATCTCCCGCCGTAATCATAATACGGTGATTCTTCTGAATCTGTTTCTATTTTTAAATTTTTAAATTCTATTATACCTGTCATATTATCATCTATATATGGATTGAAAAATGTTCCTTCACCTTCACCACTTATTATCCAAGTATCTCCACTTTCACGTATCTTATCTATACGAGCCATACCACCAACTGCTACATCTGAGTTACCAATGATTTCCATTCTCACCCATTTGCTTGATGCGCCGTGAATACATTTTCTAGCACATGCTGGACATTGAGCTGGCCATAGATATTCACCTTCATCTATCGGTAATCCATTTGATGCATCACCTTCCCAATCTGTAAATACTACTGCATAGTGTTCTTTAGTTAATTCTACTCTACCAGGATCTTTTTGAAAGTGAATGACTAATATCTTTTTAGTATATGTAGTGCTATCTCCATCATTAAAATATTCAACTTCTTCACCATAAGTTGTTATTTTTTCATAATTTGCTTCTACGTCTACCTCTTCACCATTCAACCACAATTTCATTGAAGTTTCCTCTTCAACTATATTATCTTCACAACTAAATATGAATAATAAGGATAAAACCAATAAAATTTTCTTAAACATTTTTATCTCCTTATTTTTTATGTTTCATTTCATTCCTACCCTAATTTAATAAGTCCTGCATGCCCTCTACGGATTACTAGCTTCTAATGTTTTTTCTACGTCCTCAATAGTTGCACCAAGAGCTGCATCATACGCTGTCAAAATTGCGTACATCTTTGAGTTTTGTGTGGTATGTATCATTGAATAAACATTGTCTTCAATACTTTGTGTTAAGATATTAACAACCTGTTGGTGCCAAAGATTAAAGTTTCGGATAAATTCTTCTGGAATACCAGCTCGTTGTGCGTCTGCTATATAATTAGATACAGTCTCATTTAAATTTTTAGTCACTACTGAATTTAACCGAGCATCTGTCATCATATTAAAATCATTGTTTTCTACAAGTTCTTCTAATGCTTCTTGAAATGCTACAAATTTAATTGTTAAAAATTCTCTAGCATTGTCTGAAACTTGTAACCCCGGAATAATCAAATCAACCCACGTATCAGCATGAGTAAATAAAGAATGATTTAAGAGAACAGATGTATCAATGATACCTGCCTCCATTTTTCTTTGTTCCATCCACCCTTGAGTTAAGATTACTCCCATAGGTGATAGACCCGTTATAAAGGCTACTATAATAGTAGCCATACTTTTATTTATAGCCATTTTATTCTCCTAATTACTAAACCCTACAAACTGATAATTTAAACC
>Ga0209349_1001297_pt1 | contig 12425 bp, 15 predicted proteins | sample ETNvirnome_2_130_FD_184067 | JGI IMG/M metagenome (GOLD analysis project Ga0209349, IMG submission 184067) | Marine viral communities from the Pacific Ocean - ETNP_2_130 (SPAdes) (version 2) | ecosystem: Environmental > Aquatic > Marine > Oceanic | place: Pacific Ocean | collected 2013-06-22
GTGGAGCGTCTGATAGTTACCCGATCCATACTTAGGGTGCGTCTTGCGCGTGTTACAGGCTTTAGATAGTACCTTCTTGCCTCTTGCTATAGAGGCTCCGACTTTAAATCTATTCTTTGACTTTTTGGATTCTTTTATTGCCGCCCTAAGCGGCGGGGGCTCATCTAAATCATTCATTGCATTTTGTCAGGATAGAAAGCTCCCTCACCCTTAACTATAAACTTAGGTGTATCACCAGGAAGGAGAACCTGCTCTAAAGTTCTTTCTCCTTTTCGATCAGGGTCACACTTAGGACAACACTTAGGAGGAGCCTCCTTATGTTCGGTCATAGACTGGAACACCTCCCAAACTATCTCACACTTAATACACTTCCAATTATATTCCGGCATATTTTAAATAAACTTATAAGTTAAATTATCCACCGCAATTACATCTTCATATATTTTATTATGCGGCTTGTATGTGCAGCGAGGGCACTTCTTTACTTCAATCTTATCAAATACTTTCCAATGCTCCTCGCTAGACCAAAGCTCAGAAATCTGATCCACCTCCGTAAGTTCTTTACCTAGATACAAATCTTCATCCCCCCGTCTATCGCAACACAAATTAAGATCGAAATAGTCTCCTCGTTTTTTAGAGGGCATTATCACCGCTGTCATAAATATAGCGTGACAGCTTTTGAAATCATTTTCTACACTAAAATTTTGACCACTAAGTTTATGTTTAATACCAAATACACTAAAATCCTCGTCCTCTAACTCTCTACTTTTTTCAATCTGTTCATCAAATATCTGAACATCATCTTCATTAAAGAAGATATCCCCTTCTACCCCATGATTAGTAGGACGATCCTTATACTCCTCTCCCAAATTAAACCATGGAGTAGCAGCGGGTCTAGCATGAAAATTTGTACAACCAATTTCCTTGGCTATTTTAATTGCCTCATAAAGTTCTCCTACATTTCCAGGATAAACTAAATATTTTATACTAACCCCACTACCTTGCCCCTGAGAGGACAACTTAGTATTATTCTCTTTAGAATATTTAATTAGATTAGCTACATTTTCAATTACCAAATCTAAGGTATTAGACTTATTTACATTAGCAGGGGGTTTCAACTTGTCATAAGTTCCTGCTGTGCCTGCGTCCAAAGATATCCCCACCCATACACACTTAGATAGAGCCTCCAAATGTTTATGGATATGAGTTCCGTTTGTTACTACTGCGGCTTCAATGCCTTCTTCTACACACCCCTCTATCAATTGACTCGTATACCTATTTAATAGAGATTCTCCCCCTCCTCCAATACATACAGCTTCGACCCCTCTTTCCCAATCAGGACTTCCCTTCCAATTTGCAAGAAATTTAGGCAGCCCCAACATAGTTTTTTTAGATAAGACATTTTTATTTTGTCCCATGATAAAATCCGCATTACACCATTCACATGTAAGATCACAAATATTAGCAGGATCAATACTTACTAATGCGGGTTGAGGCATATCCTTTCCTCGTCCAATCTGCCTCCATCTATACACTTGGGTTAGCAACTTATCGCTATTAAAGGGGTTCCATTTTTTCTCACGTTTCCACTCTTCGTATGTTTTGCTCATAATAATAACTCCACTTTATTTAGCTGTTAACATTCCATAATTCACGCGGCGTGTGGGGTTGACTGCTTTATTTAGAAAAACCTCTAACTCCTCCCAAGAATAGTAATTTTGTGGCTCAATTAAGTAGGAGTCTCCCCTCGAATCGTAAGTTAAACCCTCGAATATATCCCCCTCGTCAAAATAACCTGTAATTCCAAACCTATCATACCCTAACTCCTGCAAATGAGCTACACAATTATATAAAATATCTAAGCCCTCTTCGTGCCATTCAAAAGAGACCATTCCCTGTTTCTTAGTAAGTCCTCGTAGTGCCTCATATTCATACCCCTCTACATCAATTTTAATATAATCAGGAGATCCATATTCTTCCGTGAGTTCATCTAAAGTGATGGAAGGCACTTGTATTGGAGAACCCCAGTACCCAGACTGGGGGCGCACATACTTACTTCCTTTTGCAAATCGTGATGAATTTATATACTCTTTAGAAGCAGTAGATATACCCGTTTGGTAATTATCTACATAAAAATCTATATTTTCATTACGCCTAGACGATACTAAGGAATGTAGTAATGTAAGATTAGATCTAGGTGTAACACCCTCTATCAAATTTTTATTTGCATCCACCCCAACTACATGACAATCTGGATATACTTCAAAACACTTAGAATAAAACTCCCCTACATTACAACCAATATCAAATACCAAATTCATCTCATTATTCTCTACATGTATAAATTTCATTTTATCCATTTTATTAAGCAAGTTTTGATAGATATTTTTTAATGTTATATATTCTGATTTTTTGTGTTCACGTTCTCTTTTTATAGGGTATAGACTTTTATCATCTTTTAAATTGAAAGTTTTATTGAACGTGGAGATATTATCAAAAAAATCTTCGTATTTAACGCAGTGTACTTTGTAGTTTCTCTTTATATTTTTAGTAACATAATTATCAAAAAACTCCTCAATCCCATATAAATCCTTTTTTTGATTTATTACGTGTCTTAGCGTAGTAGTAGAAGCGGTCTCAACATGTCTTAAGTGGACCGGATCGAAAAACTTACTATAAATACTGTTTATAGGATTTTTATAGATAAATATAACACAATAATTTTTCAATTCTTCTTGGATAATGGGGTTTCCGTTAAAGTATTCGCCATGGATACCTTCTAGTTTATTAGGGGGATTTCTCGAATGAATGTGGTAGACTTTACCGAAGTTATTGAGGTAAGCCGTTAGCATCTTTGAACCACTACCCCCATACGAACAAATATAAAATATTTTCATGCTTTCCATTTTCTTATTTCTCCTACTATTTTTTCTATAGTAAACTCATGCACCCTAATGTATGCATTATTTATTATATGATTATAGATATCAGGATTATCCCGCATATCATCTAAAATCGCTTCCAATTCCTCAAAAGTATTCCAATATATAAAATGTTCATTAGGAGTAAAAAAGTCTTCCACTACATTCCATCTATCCCTCTTTACTAAAGCAACAGACTTCATAGCCATAGCTTCAAATAATCGAGGTTTAATCTGAGGAATATAATTTGAATCCAGATCGTCAAACGCCCGAATTTTATCCCAATCTTTATTCTGGCGGATATAGAACTTATGGTTTTCATTAATTGGACATAAATTCATAACAACAGATGCCCTCGATTTTCCTAATAAAGATAGTTTCTCCTTGAAAGGAATCTTGTAATGAGTGGGAGCAGAATAGTGAAACCCTCCCTGGGATAAATCCCCAGGATTTAAAGAGCAATGAACATAATTATAATTCTTCATTACATCAATCATATGAGCATGATCCGCACACATAATTGTCCCCATATACATTACATCAATTGATTTATCTTCACAGGGAACTTCTTTATAAGTTTCTTCATCAAAAGGAAAAGGGATTTGATAATACCTTGTATCCTTATTTTCTCTGGCGTTGGCATATTCACACACATAAGGACATAATGTATAAACATGTGTAAAGTAGTCCTGTTCCTCCATACATGTAGTAGTGGAAGCAAAGGCACACGGAGCCTCTAAATTAAGATAAAGTCGTTTCTTGAAGTCCTTATATATCTCTCTTACATTTACGTCCTTGCTGGTAGCGTATCCCACAAAAAGAACTTCATCCTCACTCTTCTCGTTAAATCTCTCTAGATTATAATGAGAATTAATTACATCAGCGTACTCTCCAGATTTATTATTTATTATTTTCATACTAGAATAAAATTAGATGGGTAAAACCCCTTTCTATGTGTATACTTAGGGAGGTCAGGGTGGTAATGAAGGGGTGCTACCACTCTTTTTTTCTCCGAATTAAGGTAAGCAGCCCACCACCCAAAGCTACTCACAGGAGATAATATATTATAGTCGCATACCATTATCCTAGAAAAATCTTGCATTGTAGACCCTCCTTCCGAGTATAAAGCTTCTATCCCTAGATGCTTCCTACACCATTGTAAATCTTCCTCATTATTATTATTATCCCGCGATCCTCCAGAAAAAACTAAGTAAGCTACCTCCTCATTACTAAAAATTTTTAAAGCTTCCTTCAAATAAGAAAAATAAAAACCACCCTCACAATACATATCATTGAGTAACCTACTTGGATTAGTTTGATTAGTATTGTCCCCCCTGCGTAGGTGGATGCTTACTATCTTCTTTTTTGTATCTTCTCTCATATTACCGATATACTCTGTAGCTTCTTCTACTAAAGCGTCAGTAGGGGAAAGCTCATATTTAATTTGATCTTCAAACTCTTTAAAATACAATATACTTTGAAAATATCCCCAAATATTGTGATTATCGGGAAGATTGAAAAATTCAGAATCATATTTCATATAGTTAGGTTCCCGATAAGTGTATAATAAGGAATCTAAATCAGCATCCGTTAGATGATCTACAGGAATATGAAAATTATCTAACAAACACTCTTGAGAATGCCATGTTTTTTGTGTAGGAGAAGGAATTTTAACTTTATAATCATTTTTTAATCCTAGAGATCTCAACGCCGCGTACTGAAATAATTGATTTCCCAACCGTCCGTTTTCTCCTAGCGTTAAAGATGTAATCATTCTACAAACCGCTATTCACAAACCAAGAATTTCCTGCGTGATGCTTTCCTCAATCATTTCTTTTAGATCTCTCATACTGTTTTACAATTCTTAAATATCTTAAATTTAGTTAAATCTCTATATCCATTATTTTCTCCAAGATCAGGCACATGCTCAGGATAATTTTGCATCAAAGATAACCCATGCGATGCTTGCTGCGGAGTCATGTACATGTTCCATCCTAGCATATCAATATTATCTTCTTTATAATTCACCTCTGAGCGTCCTTCATAACGCGCCTTTTTAAACCACTGAACCGCTTCATAATCGTCAGTTAGGATCATCCCTCCCTTGCCCATTGGCAAAGTTTTCTTAATATGAAATGATAAGCACATGTGGCTGCCTGGGATGTACATCTGAGATGTAAAGCGTTTTGCTGAATCATAAATAGCGTATGGCTTTAATTTATAAAGACCGCTCCACTCACTATTCTCAAACTCTACTTCTCCCCCTGCATGTATGACGGACATGGGAACCGATAAGTAGGTTTTCTTAGGGAGAGTTACCTTACGCACGTTTAGATACTTACAACATAAAAACAAAGCATTGGTACAACTATCAACAGAAACCGCAAAAGGGGCTCCCGTATATGCAGCGACCTCTTCCTCGAACATCTGAACAATTGCATAGGGATTATGCTTGATAACTTTCATGATCTTAATTGAGCATAAAACAAGCACTGATTATCTAAGACTTGCAACTCATGCGTCTTCCTAATATGATCCCACAATAAATTTACTTTATCCCCTATCACCCCAGGATGAAACTCACCAACTATGTATCCTACAGAGGATAAATCCTTCTCATATAAAAATTTAAACTCAGCCCCCTCACAATCAATCTTCATATAATCAATGAAATCTAATTCTACTAAAGTAAAAACACTATCCAAATCAATTGTTTCCACTTCATCATATTCTTCTGTCATACGTTCTCTCAAAGTAGAATCTCCCCACTCAGTACCAGCGTTACCTGAGTGGTTCCAATTTTTCACATCTCCTGTCAATCCGTATAACTTTACTTTCTCATTTTTCTTATCACTTACGGCATAATTAAATACCGAAATATTTTCGATATTGCGTTCTTTTAATACGGAAAACATACAGTCTACAGAATCTTTATTTGCTTCTATAGCAATTATTTTATCAAATCTATCATGCGCTATAACCGAAAAGCCACCTATGTTAGCTCCAATATCTACTCCCACTCTCAATTTTTGAGAAGGGAGTGGATAAGAAACCTTACACTCGTTAATACGTTCTAAAAGAGCTTCCTCTATATTTTGATGATCTGAAAATCTCATATTATTTTATAGGCTACTTTACACTTATCAAACACCCTCTGACTGGCGATATTATCTCTAAAGATTTTACCTGTTGCGTCAGGATATAATTTCTGTACCTTTGATAACATGAAGGAGCCGACGCCCACCCCTTGAAAATCTGGATCAGTACATAATCGAATATCATCATCTATAACCCCAATATACCCTGCGGGACTACCATATAATAGACATATGTAATAATTATACCCATGCTTTTCCATATATTTAATTTGCTGCTCAGGCGTAATAGTTGCCTCTTCCAAAAATCCTCCCTTAGTTTCTGGGTGCATTCTCAACAATCTAACAAACTCGTAATACTCAGGCGTAATTAAAACTAAATCCATACATCCTCCTGTGTCCCGTACTTGTTTGGCATCCCCAGAATCCAGTGTTGTAGGTATGCTCTAGTATACTTCCACCCTTCCAAATTCATCCAAGGACTCATGCTACTTCCTATATCCAAATAGGTGTTATCACTACATTCTTTAAAACATTCATGTATAATGTAATTACTTAACGTAGACGCAGCACACAAAAATACGGTATCAGTGATATTATTACTTTTTATCCAACTTTTTATTTCTTCAACAAGATGGTAATCGTTAATAATACAATTACTACCGATCCGAAAATCTTTAATTACTTCAAACCCTAGATTAGTTATATCCGCAGCTTCGTTTACAATTAGAACCACAGGACGCTTCTGTATCTCAGGGACTATCTCACTAATGAATCTGGGGTAATTGTTGTTTATGAATACATTGGAAAAAGTTAAATGCTCATCATCTCCCCCTCCATATAAATCTAGTTGAAATTTAAAAGAATCTTTTCCTGCTATATCCTCATCGGCAATTCCTGTTAAGCCCTTATAATAACCCTCCTTGCGGAAAGACAAAGCTTCTATAAGTTTATCTTGATAAAATTTATCTCTTACGGGGTCAAAGTCTTTTTGTTCCTCTTTGGGATACACTCCTGCCCCCCGTAGATTTCCCGTAACATAATGATCCTCAGCTAAGATTACTTTCTCTCCCTTGAGCATAAACACCTCCCCATCAGAAAATCTAGCAAAAGCAAAATTCTCCTTATCCTGAATCTTCTTCAGAAATTTATCAAACTCGCCTTTGTAAGTTTTTGTCATTTATCAGATCCTCAAGAACAAATTTCCATCCCCCTGCTCTATACTTTTTCATCTGTCCAGTCATTAGATCAATATTATCTAAATTCATAGATATTGCGTTCTCATCCTGTCCAATTTCCCAAGCTGTTTCGGGGATACTGCCCCAGAGGTCCTGGTCATTTTCTGGGTGGGGGGGTACATACGTATTTATGTTCATGTATTTTTGAAGCATGGCCGAGAAGTGCATATCTTCACCTACAATCATAGGTTGATCCATCGAGGGTAGTTCTCTCCAGAATGCCGAAAGCCAATCCCTCTTAAAGAACCAACTATGGCCTAGGTAATCAGCCTGAACAACGGAATCATTAGGAGTAGGCCAGCCTGGGCGAATAATGGGCCAGTATCTCTCTGTATTAGTAAAAATCAGGCCCACTGTTCCCAATAAACCCTCATGCGTCTCCATAGTCTTTAAGCAGTTCTCAAACCAACGTGGACCCGGAATTGTATCATCATCAAAAACACAAACATACTCAGTTCGGGAATTTAGTGCGTAAGCAAACCTAGCCCAAACCCCAAAATTCTTGTTGCAAGAAGCCCACGTTGTTTGGTTTCCAACCTCTGATTCTATAATTCCCCCAGCGTTTTGCCATAAAAGTATCTCTGTTGGTTTTACCGTCTGATCATTAATAGCATCTATTTGCTTTTGTAGATATTTTCCTCGCTTATATCCATTAAGTACCACCGTTATCATTTCACTACCCCCTCTAATATACTGGCAATTCTCTCTGAAGCATGCCCATCTCCGTAAGGACACTCACGATAAGATATATAATTATTACTTATAGATTTCACTAACTCAAACAGATTTTCTGGGGAGGGACACAAAAAACTCGTAAAATCTAAAGTCTCAGTTCTTTCAGTCTGGTGTCTACAAATAATACACTTCTTCTTAAAGAAGGAAGCCTCTTCTTGAATTCCTCCACTATCAGTTATAATAAAACGACAACTGGCGATCTTTTCTACCATATCCTTATGTGACAATGGGTCAATAATCTCTATGTCAGGCAATAAATCTCTATGTTGCTGGATCTGTGGGTTGGGGTGAAGAGGAAAAATAAATTTTAAATTAGGGTTATCAACAGCTAAAATATTAAAAGTCTTAAACCACATAGGCAACAATTCTAAATTCTCCCTCCTATGCATTGTGATCAAAACCTCATCTCCATAAGAAGATTCATAATCTTCCAAATTATCTAAAACAGTATTACCCACTAGATAATTCTTTCCTACACAATTTTCATTATCCAGATTTTTTTTATTTAGAGATGTAGGACATAAATTAATAGAACTAATTCTACTAATAAGTTGCCTATTATACTCTTCAGGAAAAGGATTCTCATAATCAAAAGTTCTTAACCCTGCTTCCAAATGAATAACCTTTACCTGACGATTCATAGCAGCTAAAGCCACCGCAAAAGCGGAGGTGGTATCCCCTTGAACTAAAACGTGTGTTATTCCCTCCCAAATATAATTTTTATTTAAAACCGATGCAATTATGGAATCTAATCTATTATTCCCCTCCTCAATATCTAAAACGTAATCGCCGCCTTCTGGGGCAAGATCCTGGTGCTGCCCAGTAAAAATAATCTTAAATGGAATAATTTCCCTTCTTGTTAACTCGTTAATGAGTGGTTTTACTTTAATATACTCAGGTCGAGTACCATATGAAATTAATAACATCTTTTATAATCTGGGTAAGGGGAGCAGTTAGCTCGCTTAAAATTTTCCTTAAACTCCTCGTCCCAACAATCTTTAAGGATAGAATCATCAGGAGTACGGGGGGGAAGATAGATACTCAAATTGTGTAGCGTAGCAAGTCTAGCTATGGTTGTTCCAACCTGACTATCAATATGCTTTCCTACAGTTATCATAGTCTTAGAATTTTGTTGAATTGTACCTTCACGGGGATAGTGGAGGAATTGATCTAAAAGCTCAATAGTTATATCATCACATAAACTGACGAAAGTAGCCATACTCATATTAGTGGGATAAGTGAAATGAGTTACACCTAAAATTTCACCGCTATCTACCTTCTCCCCTAGTGTCATCAGAGAAACTCCCCACGACCCACTGTTAAGCAATCTCGCCCAAACGAGGGAGGCTCCTCCTTTTATATTAGGCAGAGCGGCCCCGTGATTACCTATTAAGGGGCAATTAAAATTCTTTACAGGAATAATCCTGGAATCGCCCAGGGCTATCACTAAATCAATATCATAGTGATAGACTTTAGAAAAATCATTAGATTGATAAAAATCAATACTTTGTTGAGTACAGTATGGAGCCAAGTCCTGATAATTAACCTTAATATCCTGTTGGTGTGCGGGGAGACCAAATACATAGCTAACTGTATGTCCTTGAGATATTAATAAATCTAAACCTTTAGAGGTTAGGACGGTATTACCTATCACTCCTACTCTCATCTGTTGTACAGAATTACATCATGAAAACGCTTGGCAATCTCATTATTACCTTCATGAGTAAAGTGAACCCCATCAATTAAATATTTTTCCATACCGTCAAAATTACAAATATCGACGCGCATATCTTGAGCAACCTTTTGTACTACCTCCGAATATTTCTTTGTGTAATCCCGATTATTCATATAAAAGGGGGAAAACGCTAAAGCAGGTACGGTTCCTAAAATAACACGCATACCAAAAACTTTCGCACAATTAATAATTTGTCTTAAATTGTCTTCGTAAATATCAAGTGGAGTCGGTATTTTTGTATCGTTAGTTCCAATCCAGAGCGTCATGATTCGACAATCTTGGTTTGCCTTAATAATACCCCAAGCTCGTCTCCATAAATCCGAAGAGGTTTCCCCATTTACTCCATAATTATGACAAATATAAAACTCCCCACTGGTGTCGGTCAAAATTTTGCCCAGTTCTGCTGGGAAAGATCTTCCATAACAATCTCTAGCTCCATAGGTAAGAGAATCTCCTAAACACAAAATTTGATTCCATATCATCTTAAAACAACCGTTATAAATGCAAGCACTTCTTCCATCGTTCCAAAATCTCCTCTTCCTCTAATATTTCCTGATTATTGGTAGGACCGTCAAAAGGAATTCCTGATATCTTGCATTCAACCTCTACTAGTCCATAAGTTTCACTCAAGGAAGAATGGTAAACACATGAAATAGTATTATACATCTCTTCCCGATCATCTATATGCCCCATTAAAACTGCTGTGCCCTTATCAATTAAGGGAGATACGCACCTCTTGAAATAAGGCACATCTGTAATTTCACCAAAAAGGAGAGCCTTATAACCATCCTTATTCGCTCGCTCGATAGAAAGGTGAGTTTGTTTATTACTGTCAATACTACCTATGACCCCCGCGCACTTGTCCTTAGGATCTACCCAAGTTACTTTTGTAGAAATGGGGGGGATTATAACCGCAGGATGATTTATAGCATGCCACTTTCTTTGGGAATTACTTACATACTGAATCACATCATACCGCTGGTAGTCAACATCCTTAACAGGAAAAATAGTCGTTTCATGGCAACTTAAAACATGTAAACGTACTTTTGGAGGAGTAGGAAGTTGAATAAAATGAGTTATAAGTATATCATCAGAACCTACGATAGCCTGATCTAATAACCCGCTTTGACATTGATCCAAATGCCATGACTGCGGCCCATAAAAAGTACAATCTATTCCATTCTTATTTAATAAATTAGTTAAGGATATGTGAGCATAGGTACTCCCTCCAGGCTTAGACCAACCGCTAACTAGCCTGACTGACACACTTAGTCCTCCCTAGCAATTCATCGTAGAGATCTAATCGTTGAACGACCGTCTTGTTCATATCAAAATGCTCATTAGCTATTTTATAAAGGTTCATCCCCATTTCTTCTCTATGTCTCTTATCTTTCCCCACTTTGGTAAGTACTTTAATCCACTCAGTCTTTCCTTTTTTTGGATCTATGAGATATCCCGTTACTCCGTTAATAATCCACTCATCGTAAGCCCCCACATCTGAAGCGACCAAGGGGATCCCATATCTTCCACATTCAGCCACTTTAATTTCTGATTTTGAATCGTTAAACTCATTAGGCTCTAGAGGTGCTAGACCTACATCCATATTTGTAAAAAATTGTCCATACCTATCAGGCCCTAAAGCATAATGAATATCCCAATTTTTTCCACCTTTAAATCCTCTCATAAGAATGTTCTGATAACTTTTCCAAACATCCCACTGCCAATCATCTTTAGGCGTATCGGGAGGTGGATGCCCATAGAAGTCCCATCTACAGTTTTCTCTCCCTAGACGCTGATTAACAAAATGTGGGACTCCTGCGAAATACTTCACATCCTGTTCATGATGAATTCCTCCTGCCCAACCAAATCTACAAAACTTATTTCGGGGAGGACGAATTTTAGGCATGTTCCACCCTGGCAAGTTATAATCAACACTATTTTTAATGACTACTAAAGTATGATCACAATAAGGAGCTACTCTTTCTGCAAACTTACGTTGCGTAACGCTAACTAGATCAGAATTCTTATAAATAAATTTAGTGATCTCAGATAATCCCTTTTCTTTATAAACATCATATAATCTATGTCCCTTATATAAATCTGTCAAAAGATCATCTGTGTCATAATGCACAAGTTTTCCAAATTCCTTAGCCTTCCCCACGATTCTAGCTGTGTAGTTTCCTCCAAAATTGGTTAGATTATTTAGTACTACTACATCAGCCCACTTCATGTCGGCAAAATCCCAATCAGGCTGCCACACCCCTGTCTTCTCGTCCATACCCAGGGGGTTCTTATTCCATCGCACTTCTACTCTATCCCCGTACAACTCCTCAATCTTTTTATAGGGAGCTATGACACGGTAGTAGGCACACCCCCCTTCATTTGCAGGGCACGCTAGTATTTTTAATTTCTCATCCATATATATAAAAAATAAGGAAACACCCACCAGTGATGTTTCCTTATTATAGTTGTCTCCTACTAATTACTCAGAAGCTTCCATACTTTCTTCTTCTCCCAGACCCATTAAATCCTTAAGATCAGAAATCTTACCTTCTGTCTCTTGGAGATTGGCACGGGCTCCATTTAACTGCTCCTCAGTGTTAGTAATAAATTGCTCAACCTGTGATCTGTTAGCTTCATACCCTTCTAACAGAACCGCAAGATGAGTGTCGAGTCTATCGTTTTTCTTCATGCGTCTCCC
>Ga0209349_1001298_pt1 | contig 12423 bp, 8 predicted proteins | sample ETNvirnome_2_130_FD_184067 | JGI IMG/M metagenome (GOLD analysis project Ga0209349, IMG submission 184067) | Marine viral communities from the Pacific Ocean - ETNP_2_130 (SPAdes) (version 2) | ecosystem: Environmental > Aquatic > Marine > Oceanic | place: Pacific Ocean | collected 2013-06-22
TGCGGCTTCGGAGGGGAACGACACGGCCTTCGGTGAGATGATCAAGGTCGAGGTCGACGGTCTGATCGCTGACGCCCGCAAGGACTTCAACGTCGACACCTACGGCACCCCCTTGGGCGTCTTGGGCCGGATCGCGGTCGGTGGTATCGCTGGTGCGGTCCTGACGCTTGAGCAGCAGCAGGATCTCAACGCTTGGCGTTCCTACGGGAACCGCTATTTCACCGCCGGTCAGGCGGTCGACATCGTTGATGAACTCAACGGCACCGTTCACCAGAGCGCAGCCGTCGCCGCTGGTGGTGTCGCGGCGGCCAACCGTACTGGCCTGACGTTGGACGCCGCCATCGCCGGTGCCGCAGCGGCGGGCGATCTCGTCGTTCGCACTGGCACGCAGACGACACTCGTTCCGGCATACCGGGCTCTCAACGGCCTTGAGCACCTGATCGATGACACGACGACGATGCCGGTGAACGCGAACGCGATGGGCGTCGACCTCGACGTGCTGGAGGGCATCAACCGGACCACGGCGGGCAACGAGTACTGGCGCGGCAACGTGCTGGACCTCGGCGGAGTCGCCATGACCGAGGCGAGCCTCCAGAACCTCGTCTACCGGACGGAGGAGCGGTCGGGCACCTACCCTGACCTGTTCCTCACCCACCGTTCGGTGCAGTACGCCATCCAGCAGTTGATGGTGGGCGACCGGCGCTTCGTCCCGCAGACCTTCCCCGGCGGCTTCAAGGCCGAGGCTTTGGTCTACAACGCCGGAGACCGGGACATTCCGATCGTGGTGGATCGCGAATGCCCCTACGACCGCCTCTACTCCATCAACCTCGACGCCATGCACAACTACGTGCTGCGCGACGTCGAGTTGATCGAGGAGGACGGTTCGGTCCTGCGGCAGTCGGGCGGCGGCGGAGACGAGTGGGACTTCTCGTTCCGCGCGTTCTTCAACCTCGGCACCACGCAGCCCAACGCTTTGGGCAAGATGGTTCGCATCGGCGGCGCTGACGAGGCGTTCGGCATCGGTGCGGCTCGCGTCTACGACTTCTAGTCGAGGGGCGAACTTCTCCCCGGGTCGTCCTTGGTGGCGGCCCGGGGGGTCCAAGGAGGCTCATGCCCGTACACACCAAAGACTCCATGATCCCCGAAGCGGTCAACGGGGCGTGGGACGTCGACATGAAGCGTCGTCCTGTGCAGCGTGCCGCTCCGATCAACGCCGGAGCCACGTCTGATCGCCGTCCTGATGCGACGGTGGTGCGTGGAATGGCGGAGATCGACCCCAGGCTGTCCCTGGAGTGGCGACCGATGGGTCAGTGGTGGACGACGTGGGGTGTGTCGGAGCGTCCGTCTGGTGCGTCCTACGGGGCGTGGAGGCTGACGCTCAAGGGCAAGTCAGGTGACGTGATGGGCCTCAAGCTGTGTCCTCCGTGGTGGGGAACCAGCGCAAACTGCGGCGAGTTGGTGGCGTACCTTCGTAGCCACTGGTCTCCGCGTCTCAAGAACATTCGCGACTACTACCAGACGACCGAGGCGTTCAGCGACGAGTTGTCGGAGAAGGCCAGCAGGGCCCGGCGCATGGATGCGTTGGACAAGATCGACCACGGGGAGCTTCGTCATGCTTCTCGCTTCGATCATGCGGAGTCGGTGGAGGCTGGATTCAGCGGCCGTGAGTATTTCAGCGCCGGCATGGCCGGTCCGTCGAGGCTGTAGATGGCGACGCTTATTGAAATGCGGCAACAGGCGGGCAATCGCCTTGATCAACTTCTTGTCGACAAAGGCGGCGGTATCCTTGACGTCCCAACAACCAGAGTTTTCTGGACGCGGGACGAGATCACTACGTGGATCAACAACGGTCGTCGCCAGGTCTACGCCGAGATCGCTGAACTGGAGGGGCCCACCCTGACGGCCGAGGCGACTGGCACCTACACGGCCGGCGCGCTGGACGTGAACATCAACGCAGCGGGAGGAGGGGCTGGCGGGATTTTCAACATCGCCGGAGATCCCTTGAAGCTCATGGGCGTGTTCGACATCACGTCGAGCGCCACCGCCATCGGCACGAAGATCGACCTGATTCCCTACAACGAGTTGGTGACAGTGCAGTCGGGCACGCCTACCTCGACGTCCGTGTCTGCGGGCAACGTCGGGGCGTGGTGGGGGAGCAACCCGATGCGCCTGTCTCTGGCCCCGATTCCGCAGAGTGCCAAGACCCTGCGGCTGCGCTACATTCCCAATGCGCCGGCCGACTTGGCGGCAGACGGGGACGTGCCCTACGAGATTCCAAATACGCACCACGACTTGCTGGTGCTTTTCGCCGTGGTCCAAGCCAAGAAGAAGGAGGAGGATTCTTCCTGGCAAGACGACTGGACCACTTACACAGAGCTTCTCAACCGCCTCAAGGCGAACATCGAGGAGCGCAACTCGGCCAACAGCCGCCACGTCGTCGTGACAGACGGGTCCGACTACACCAGCGGCATGAGCCGGTACTACTAGGGAGGAACAGATGCCGTTGATTTTCACAGGAATCCCCGAGGGGCACACGCAGCATGAGTCGTGGGTCGCCGGAGGACGCCCTTCGCTCAAGGACTTGCCGACCGCCAAGGCCGGGGACATGGAGTTTCCCTACATGGAGTTGGTGAAGGGTTCGAGCCGCACCGACGAGATCCTTCTGTCGGCGTGGTGCAAGGCCAACGGGTTCCCGATCGAGTATTTCGATTGGACGGACGCGGAGTTGACCAAGGCGTACTTCGAGGCGCACCCCGAGGAGATCCCGGCGACGATGAGCGAGCAGGCGGAGTTGGTGGCTCGCACCATCACGTCGGACAGCGGCCCTCGCATTGTCGAGGACGTCGCAGCCAACTTGGCCGCCGCCGAGAGTGGCAATCTGCCGGCCATGAAGGTCGGTGGTCGGGTGAAGGGTGCGGAGGCTCACGCCGCCCGTGCGGAGCGTGGCAGGGCGATGGCTGTTGAGTCGTCCGACCGAGACGCCCGTGGCGACGCCTACAAGTCGACGTTCGATCGAGAGTTTGCGAAGCACAAGGGCAGCGGGCACTCGGACGCCCGCGCCAAGATGTACGCCGAGCGCACCGCCAACACCGCGGCGGACAAGGCGTAGGGGTGGCCGGGCGACGCCGAATCGTGAAGATCGGTCCTCCGACGAGGGGACTGACTGATTTTCCCGAGCACGCGTCGCCCGAGCACTCCACCCAGGCGCTCAACGTCGAGTTCGTCAACGGAGGCGTGTCAACCCGGCGTGGGACGCAACTCATCAGGGCCGACTTCTACAAACAGGGTGGAGGATGGCCGTCCCAACGGGCGACTATCAAACTGGTGCGACAGTTTTCCCTTGGGCCCAACTCATCCGAGATGACGGTGATCGGGTTTGTCCCGACAAGTGGTGGAGACAGCGGGCAAGAGCGAATCCTTGTAGACGTCCAAGAGAACCTACACGCCACGTCTGCTGTTCTTCTGCCGCCCGGCGAACATTCAATGCTGACGGCCGCCGATGGGTGGGCGTTGAAGAGGTCATCGTCCCGGTGGGACGCCTGCATGTTCATGGACAGCTTGGTCGTCTGTACTGACCACCTGTCTCCGTTCGGGGCTGGGGATATTCCCCGGGTTCACTACAAGACAAGTGGCAACATCTTCGGGCCCCTCAGTGGTGTTTTTACGGGGCCCGTGGACAGGACCCGGACTCCTTTTCACCAGGGAGGGGACAACCCAAGTTCAGCGGCGAGTGACGATCCCGGCAATTACGAATTTATGGCTCAACGGGCGATGCGGGCAAGATTCTGTCGTGTTGCCAAAAACAGATTGTTCTTGGCGAACTTCTGGGATGACAAGTTTCCAGCAGGCCCGAAGGCAGGCCCGTCTTCGGTCTGGTACTCCAATCTGGAGGACATTCGCGGCTGGCGAACGGACAGCATCCACTTGCCTGCCAGTGGGGACCAGGGTGCCGTCACTGGACTTGCAACACGCGGCGATCACATCGTTGTGTTCAGAAAAGCGTCCGTGTCTGTCTACAGGGTGGATGGCCCAAAGCACAACGAGTTCGTGTACAGGGAGGTCATCTCTGGGCGTGGCTGCATTGCCCACTCGACAATCATAGATGACGTGAAGGGAATGACGTGTTTCCTGGCGCAAGACGGCTTCTACGGTTTTGACGGGTCAAAGTTGGTCGAGTTGTCGGCTCCCATTCGCCCGACAATCCGCAAGGCAATCGAGTCCTGCGGGAAGGGTAATGCCGGTGGAGCCCATGCCGTTCACTATGAGTTCAAGAGCCAAGTTTGGCTGACGGTTGCCAGTGATCAAAAGGGCCTTCCCGACACGGTGTTCGTGATGGACTACAGGAACGGTCACGCAGGCTACCCTGCCTGGAGTGTGTTTGAGTTCCAAGACCAGGCGTGGTCAGCCGGTGGGGAACGCAAGGGCTTGGTAGGCTTCTGTACGAACTCGACCGGCACAGAATTGTACGGCGTGACGACTGGCAGCGACGGCTACCCAGATTACGAGAAGTTCGACATTGGCGAGTCGGCTGATCAACAAGGTTCGGTTGGTTTGGCTGCTGGGTTCGGTTTCCAGTCTCTATGGGAGAGCGGCCCTGTCGACTACAACTCCAACTCGGTGAAGCGGTGGCGCTACATTCGCCCAATGATTCGCCCCACGATGGACAGCAACGTGACGGCCTGGTGGCGCACGGACGAGCAGGGGTTTGACGGTGTTCAACTCAACTCGCAGTTCGTCTTGTTCGCCCCGGATGACGACACTGGTGGTGCTGCTCTCGGAGCTTTTGTCTTGAACACGGATCGCCTTGGTGCCGCCGAGGACCACGGCAAGCGTCTGGACGTCCACAGTGGCGGCTTGTGCCGATATGGCAGGATTGGGGTGCAGACCAACTCTACGGACAACCACAAGTTCGATGTGCGCTCTGCGGAGATCGACACGTTGCAGCGCCCGAGGTCTAGGCGGTGATCACCGAAGTCCAAGAACGACTCATGTCGGGGCACCTGTCGACTTCGGAGGTGAACGGCTCTGTCGTATACCACCAAGTCGTGAACGTCCCGGTGATCGGAGAAATTGTCCAGTGCCCTGTGAGCCCGGGGCTTCTGACGCTTGTGTTGCAGGGGCCCATCAGCAACAGTGGGCCCGTATACATTGGAGGCAGCACGGTTGGGCGGACCGGAACGGCTACGGTTGGGTTGTCGATTCGTCCTGGGGTGACTTACGGTCCGGTGCGGTTGTCCAACACGCGCCCGCTGCATGTGACGGCGGACAACGCCAACGACAAACTTGTGATCTTTGGGGTGGCCTGATGGCGAACATCGTATTTTCCCACACCTTCTCGTCTGGAGCGACGCTTACTGCGGCGCAACTGGAGACGATGAAGTCCGAGATCACGGCGCAGGTCAACAACAAGAACATCGACGCTGCGAACATCGAGGCTGGGTCCGTGACGACTGCGGAGCTTGCCGCTCCCAACGCCGACTTCTCGGTGCTGGTCAAGCCGGTGAACTCCCCAGATGCGTTGCGCGCCTGCGCGACAAGTCCGATCACGACTTCGGAGTTCGCTACGGCTGTCCCTGGCGTCGACTCCAACCAGAACACGTTGAACACGCTCTTTCAGATTCCGGTGAACGCCACGGCGATCGGCATTTCAATCTACTGTCGGGCGACGGCTTCCGCCGGAGGGACGAGGGCGAACACGGCGCAGTTGTTCGTGGCTGCGTCTGGTATCGGCTCTCCACTGACGTTCAGTGCAGGAGCCATTGTGAGCAGCAGCGGAATGTCTCAGGCGATGACGACTTCGCAGGCTCTTGAGATCCGGGTGGCTACGGACTCTAACCCAACAGACGGCGTGACGGACCCGCACATCTGGGTACACTGTAAGGCGCTTCACCAAGCGTAGGAGGACGGGATGGGTAAGAAGAAGTCTCGCTGGGACGTTCTCAAGTCGCTAGCAGACCCATTGGTTCCAGACTCCCTAGAGCGCGCCTTGGGGTGGAACCTGCGCGGAGAGGAGGGCCCCACCAACATGGGAAAGTTGGAGGCCCTTGAGGAGCATCTTCCCACCCCCCAGGGCGTCAGTCCTCGCGTGGAGGGCTACATGCGCCAGTTGTCCGAGGGGCTAAAGAGGCAACCGGGCGCTGGCTACGAGCAGGGCCCGTACTACAAGTCCATGTTGTCCGACATCGCTGAACGAGAGAAGGCCCGCGGATACACGGCAGGTTCAAGCCTTGCGTCCCGTGGTGGTAGGTCGACAGGTGCATACGGCGCAGGCCGCGCCGCATCGACAGACCGCGCTGACGCGATGGACAGGCTCCGCCTACAGGCTGCTAGTCAGGCCCAACAGGCCACCGCCCGTGACGACTTGGCCCGCTACGACTCGATGATGAGGGCTGTCGGCTTTGAGGAGGGGATTTCCGGCCGTCAATTCCAAGAAAAGTATATTGCCTATCTACAGAGGCAGCACTGGACCGACGCACAGATTCAACTGCACATGGAGGAGATGAACACGCAGTTGAGTCTGTTTGGCTCTGCCCTCAAGTTTGGCTACGAGGCCCTGACCGACAGTGGCGGGACTGGCGTTTCCAGACGGCCCGGAGGCTCTTGATGGCGAACTATCCGCGGGTGAACGCCGGAGAGCTTCTCTTTGGCGGCATCACCAGGGCGATCCAGCAGAAGGGTCAGGAGCGCCGTGCCCGTTCCGAGCGCGAGAGGGTTCGCGCCGAGGATCTGCGTCGCTACGAAGCCCAGCAAGCCCTGGAGGCCGCCCGCCACAAGGAGCGGCTTGACCGGCAGGAGGAGTTGGACCGCCGGAGTGAATTCGGGTTGCAGCAGAAGTTCCTCACGGAACCAAAAGACCCGGCGCAGATCGAGTCATACATGAAGGAGTTTCAGCGGCGGGGAATTACCGGTGCGTCGGATCCTGGGACGTTGGGTCCCACGCGCATGCCCGAGGTCCCCATGTACGAGGACGTTCAGGTCCCGTATGACATCGAGGCCGTCAGGGAACCGATGGGGCCTCCGACTCCAGAAATGATGGATCGAACAGACCCCATCGAGGTGATGGAGTATGAGTCTCGACTGGCCCCAATTCCCGCGCAGACTGGATACAGGACGGAGCAGCGGTTCAACCCCCTTGCTGGCCCTGCCTACGACGCTCCCCCCACGCAGCCGATGGCGAGGGGTGCCTATGATGCGCTCATGGCGAGGCGGAAGAAGGCGGCCGATGAAAAGGCGGAGCGTCAACGCGCTGCGTTCGCCAACATTCTTGCAAAGTCGGCCCCCATCGAGGCCGCCCGCGCTATCGGTCACACGGCTGCGCCGGGAACCCCGTGGACCGACGCCGACATGGAGAGGCACATCGAGAGCGGAGCGAAGGAGAAGTCGGAGTCGGACGAGGCAAAGCGCAGGATTGCCCGCGCCGGTCGCTCTGTTCGGCCCGCCCAGCCGGAACCGGCATCAAGGCGTCTGACGCCGGCGCTAAAGTCAGGAGACCTTGAGGGGTTCCTGAGGGTGTACCCAAAGGTGTACGGGGAGGGGGAGACCAGAGAGGAGATCGCAGAGAAGTTCATCGGGCATTGGGACACCCGCGCATCGGAAGCATCACAGAGGATGGCGAATTCCGCTGACCGGGCGAGGTACGGGAAGCTGACTTCTCGGATCCAGAGGCTACGGGACGGGATTGCGACCACCTACAACCGTAAGGAGCGCAACTCGATGATCAGGGAGTTGTCGGCGTTGGTGCCCCAACTTGAGCGCGTCAACGCCGCACTTCCCACTGGCACACCCTCTCCGGCCGCAGAGGGCGATACGGGTGCCGGTGTGGCACCGACCGATGCTGGCGCAGCGAAGCCCAAGGCTCGTCAGAAGGTCCGTGCGATCAGGCCAAAGATGGGTGATGAGGTCGACAAGAAGACGGGGGAAACCCTTGGAAGTGTCTTGTGGAATGCCAAGAGGGCTGCCGATCCTGCCGCTGCCCGCAGGTACCTGAAAGACGTCTTTGCCGACGTTTTGCGCCAAAATGTTCAGGAGGTCATCGTCTCCACCCCATCCGGCGACGTGAACATCATCGAACTTCTAAAGACCAAGAGCAACGAAAGGATGAGGGTCCTGCTTGAGAAGCTCACCGCCACCGAAAAGGTCGACCTATCTCCAGAGGCGGTGGAGGCGAAAGCGAGAAGGGAGGCTAGGGAAAAGCGTGAGCGTCAACCGCAGATCAGGGCGCTTGGCGATCGCTGATGGGCCTTCTGGACAACCCAGAGATCGAAGGGGTTGAGCAATATGGTGAGGTTCTCCCCCCGCCATCAACGGGGGAACCGTCGCCCGGGCTGGATGAAGTCCTTGATCCCACCCAAACCATTGAACTTGGCGGGTCTGGGCTTCTCGGCAACGTAGATGTGCTGCGGAACAGCGGCTTCGATGTCGACGCGATGCTTGCCGACGAGCGTGAGCGGCGTCTCGGCATGGAGGAGCAACGGCGTGGCGCTTCGATCACGGCCCTTGGCAACGTGCTTGGCAAGTCGTTCGGTCCCACCGGGGAGGGCGGAGCCGCCCCCATCTCCTACGACGTGGGAGCGCAAGAGGCTTTGGCGGCTGCGGAGGAGCGTGGCCTGCCCCCTGGCTTCATGTCACGGGAGGAGCTTCGCACCGATGCCGGCGTCCCCATTCCCGAGGGCGAGCCTTCCCTGATTCGCACAGTGGCGTCGTGGGCCAAGGACAAGGCCCTGGACCCCTCGGAGACGTGGTACGGCAAGGTTGCCCAGCAGGCCGCCCAGATGGCCGCAGGAGGGGCTATACACCCCATCGCGGGCTTGGTGGCTCCCGAGGCTGCACAGATATACCGACAGGTCGCCCGTCCCCCCGGGGACTACACGGTGCGCGACCCGACTGTGCTGTCGAGCATCTTCGACGTGCTGGAGACTCCGCAGCGCCTCCTTCTGTCGCCGTTCATCTCCAACTACACAAAGGAGGGGACGTGGAAAACGATGGGCAAGGCGCTGGCTCCACCGACGTGGATTCGCGGGCAGGAGCCGAAGGACGCCATCTACCTGTGGCGGCAGTTTTCCAAGGACCAGGGCTGGAATCCTGACTCCTGGGGCAACATGGCGGCTGGTCTTGCCTTCGCCATCGCCACCGATCCCCTGACGTGGACGGGTGTGGGCGCTGTCCGCAAGGCTGCGACGTTGATTGCCTCGGAGCAGGCGACCAAGATTGCTGCGAAGGGTCTGCGTCGTGGCGGCATGACGGGGCACGCCCTTGAGGCGAACCGTGCCGCTGCTGGGCGCAACTCTGCCGAGGTGATCTCCAAGATCGTCGCCAAGAAGGGGGACCTTGGCGCTGGTCTTGAGGACGCTCGCCCGGTGATTCGCAACTACCTTGAGAAGCACGTCTCTCCTGATGCGGCCCGTGAGTTTGACGACCTTGGCGATGCGTGGGGGAAGGTCGGGCTTCGTGTTGGCGTTCCGATCGCCCAGGAGCGTGTCGCCGGCTTCCAGAAGGAACTCGTCTCTGCCGCCACGCTTGGGAAGGGCAAGCGGAAGATCAAGGCTGCGCTGCCTTCTCCGGCCATCACGGCAATCGACTCGGTTGCCAAGGTGTTGAGTCCGATGCGCGCTGCCGGGTTCAAGATGGATTCGTGGCCCGGCGTGATGCAGTTTTATCGCCGCTTCGCGAACCTGTCGGACGCCCCTGAACACGCCCAGCGGGTGATGTTGCGGCAGATCGAATTGGTCTCCGACAAGATCAAGAAGGCTTCTCCTCGTCAGGCTGAAAAGCTGATCCAGATGACGACGGAGCAGATGCCGAAGTTCGCCTCTGACGCCGAGCGTGTGGAGGCTGTTGCGGACGTCTGGTCAACGATGGTTCTGGACATGCCCCGAATGTCCGCCCGAGAGCGTTGGGTGGACGGCACGCTGGTTCCGATGGCTGGCACGGCCGACGATGATATGGAGAGAACGATCCGCAGCGCCTACAGCAAGGCGATCATGGACGCTGACGATGCGGACGAAGCCATCGACCTCTTTGGGTCTACGCTGACCCGTCGTGCTGGCGAGTTGAAGGGCATTGACGACATCGAGCCCTCGCAGTTGTTCGAGGACGTGGTTGCCAAGGCGAGCCGCACGCTTCCGGTGGACATGGCCCGCAACAGGGCCGTGACCGACTCGCTGCCCAGCAGGTTGGAGGCGTTGATCGACTTCAACAAGGGCCTCACCGACGAGATGCTGTCGACGGAGCGGGCGATCTTCACTCGCCACGCCGAGCTTGCAGGGCGGGCGGCGTACAAAAAGACGAAGGTCGCGATGGCGGCGACGCGCCAAAGTATGGTCGACAAGGCGATCGAGGCTGCACACAAGCAGGCGGAGTCCCTTGGGGAGATGGCCGGCGCTGTCCCCGGAACGATCCGAGACCGTCGAGCCATCGCCAAGCATCGTGCCGACGAGGCGAAGCGCCTTGTGGCCCGGGCGAAGCAGCAGGTCAACAAGGACATCGAGGAAGCTGCGAGTGCTGCGAGGCAGGCGGAGACCAACCGCGTGATGCAGCAGGCTACGGAAGAAATCGACAACTACTTCATGCACTTCCTCAAGAACAAAGAGGCGATTCAGCGCAAGACCTTTGGCTTTGCCACGGAACAGAATGTGGCGAAGCGCCGCACCCACCTGACGGTGTACGAGAACTATGAGCAGGGCACGAACCCTGCGCTGGACATCACGCAGGCGTTGGCCGCTCGCACCTATGCCCACATTCGGACGAGGGCCAAGCACGACTTCATCGACTTGGTGTTCAGCAACAAGAAGTGGGCGGTGCCGCAGGACGCAGCCAAGAAGGGCCTGACCAAGAAGGCAGGCTGGGACCAAGCCCAGCATCCGATCACGGGAGAAAACCACTTCATCAGGACAGAGGTTCACGAAGCATTTGATCGGGCCCAGGAGTTCCACAAGCCGGGCGTGCTGGAGAAGATAGCGTTCTTCTACGACGACCTCCTGTCTCGCTGGAAGTCCTACGCCACGCACGGGCGTCCCGTGTACTACAACCTGCGAAACATGGTGGACGACGGGTTCCGCATGTGGATGGGTGGCTTCGACTTCAACCCCAACACCATGCACCAGGGCATCACGATGGGGTTGCTTGGGAACTTGGAGGCGGCCGGCAAGGTGAAGGGTGCCGTGCGGGGCGTCCGCAAAAAGGCCAAGAGCGACTTCGGCAAGTCCTACCAAGCCAACTTCGACCGCGTTCAGGACTCCTTCCACAACTCCCTGCGTTCCTTGCGAGAGGAGACCATCGCCGTAAAGGGAGGCGCAGAGGTCCAAGTCGGCAAGATTTACGACGAGGCTGCGAACCGCGGCATTGTGGAAAAGGGGTACGCCTCCGCCGACCTGATGGACGAGGTGCCGGAGTATCTGGGGGAGGCCCGCCGCTCCGCCGTTGGAGACTTGGCCTGGAAGGCGTTCAACCCCTTCTCCAAGAAGCACGTCACCTTCGGCACGCAGGGTTTCTATCTCAAGTTCACCGGCAGGGCGGCGCGGGCTTCGGAGAACGCTCGTCGCCTGACCATGTTCATCGACCGCGTGAAGAAGGGCGAGACGTTTGACGAGGCCGCACGGCACGTCAAGAAGTGGATGTTCGACTACAAGGATCTGACCCCTTCCGAGCGAGACATTGCCCGGCGGGTGATGCCCTTCTACACCTTCCTCCGCAAGAGCGTGCCTGCGACCGTCACCGCCATGATCAAGCACCCTGGCCGCTACATGGGCGTGCAGAAGGGCAAGCGCAGCCTTGAGGCGAAGGCGGAGTCGCAGTACGGGCCCATCGGCGTGGTGCGGGAATACTTCGATGACCTTCACGCCGTTCGCCTGCCGACCTCCACGAAGGAGGGGTCTCCCGTGTTCTGGTCCCCGGGCCTGTCGTACACGGACCTCAACGTGTTCGGTGCGTTCGTGCCCGGCATGAAGATGGGACAGGACGAGTTGTGGGATCGGCTCACGCCGGTCATGGACATGGCTACCTTGTTCAGCAAGAAGCGAGATCCCCGCACCGGGTTGTCGCTGCGTGGGCGCTACATGGAGCCCGACGCCTTCCTGTTGAACGCGGCCAAGGCGTACAACAAGAACAACGTCCACAAGGTCCCGATCATGGATGTGCAGATGCCGACTGGCTCCTCGTATGAGGCCCTGCCGGCGCACATCGTCAAGGCGTACAACAAGCTGGTGCCCAACTTGGTGGCTTACGGGCGCTTGCTTGGTCGGATGCGCGTGGACCCCTTCGGAGACGAGGCCGCCCCCTATCGTCAGATCAGGGAGGCGTCAGGGCAGTCGTTTCTGGTAAACAACCCGCTCAAGGCGGAGATCGAGTTCGTTCGGAAGTTGCGTCAGGACGAGTTGGCCGACGTGGCTGCTACCCCGGAGGGGACAGCGATGGTCCCTGTGGAGT
>Ga0209349_1001302_pt1 | contig 12401 bp, 18 predicted proteins | sample ETNvirnome_2_130_FD_184067 | JGI IMG/M metagenome (GOLD analysis project Ga0209349, IMG submission 184067) | Marine viral communities from the Pacific Ocean - ETNP_2_130 (SPAdes) (version 2) | ecosystem: Environmental > Aquatic > Marine > Oceanic | place: Pacific Ocean | collected 2013-06-22
ATTAACTATTATATCTCTAAAGTACAGGCAAAAATAACTTCTTTGATTGGTACTCCAGTAATAGCAGAGAAAAAAACAAAGAGAGAAAAAAAGAATGAAGAGAGAAGGTACCGACACCACAAAGCACTTTATGATTATCTTACCAATAAATTAATTGGGATTGGGAGAACTAGTGGATTTATGCCTGAGGAAGTAGATATCTTTGTTGATATGATTACTATTGAGGCAAAAGACCAGCTAACAGAATTTCGTGATTTATCAGATGTGCAAGCAAATACAATTTTCCAGTTACTAACAAAAACAAAGAAATGGTTGACAAAGACAGATGCCTCTACTCCTCTCACTGCGTGGGAAAGATCATTTGTTGACCCTCTAAGAGTTATATTTTCAAGGGACAAGCTGGGATATCTCACTAAGTTTGCTTTAAAAGTAAGAAGTTTTTCTGATGATGCTAAGGCACAAGACATTAAATGGATTCGTCAGCTTTCAACACGAGATGACTCTATTTTTAAAAAACTACAGGAACCAGTAAATGCTTTTTTTGACATAAAAAACATCGGGAATATAATCTTTGGTGGTCTTGATGAGATGTTCTTAACTGACAATAGTGAGGTTGTAGTTACTGGGGCTGATGAAGAATATTACTGGATAAGGCGTGTTATTGGAGATGATTTACTCAGTAAAAAAGAAGAACGAATTTTTCACTCTGAGCTTAATGCTGACGAAAGTGATATTAAGAGTGAGATAAATAGAGCTGCAACAAGATTTTACCGAAAGATGTTAGATGGTCGTATAAGGAGAGTAAGGTTTGAAAGAATCCCACATGACCAAGAAGAAGGTGACTTCAATCAAGCGTGGAGAAAGTCGGGGGTTGGCAAATTCATTGGCAGGGTTATGTCCACTGCAAAAAAAGAAGCAGACCAAAGAAAAGAGTTGGGTTTTAGGGCTGACAAACATCCTGAAATGCACACAATTACAATTGGTGGTGTCGAGTTGACATATGTAATGGTAAAGGAACATGAGGGTGATAAAGTTCTAGCAGGTAAGCCAGAGGTATATATTGCTCATGTTATAAAAGCAAAAGGAATGGCTGGTACTGAGGAAAAGACAATACACTTTTATCACAATGGAGACTCTCAGCTGTTTAAGCCTACAAGAAGAGGTGGGTTTGGACTGACAAAAGGGCAAGTGTATAAAGAGATGTTTATGGAAGCTAATGAACACAAAGTCTTCCAGAAGACTAAAGTAATTGGTATTGCTAAAGATGGTAAACCAATATTAAGTGAAGGTAAATACTTCAGGAAATATTATAATTTTGAAGAAAAGACTGAGTACTCTGAAATTCCAGATAGTGTGTTAGAGGGAATAGATTTAGCAATATATCGCACAAGAGATTTATATAAAGATTTTTGGTATTATATACAAGACAGAATAAAGATAGCTAATAATAGTATAAAGAAGGCTATAGATAGATTTGATATGTCCGAAGAAGATGCTAGTATTCTTATCAGTAAAGCTCTTTCCATTGGGAACATTAATCAAACAATTAGTCAACAGGGCGGCGAAGATAATTATATACTTGGAAATCTGACAAACCTTAAAGCTGTTGGCATGAATTATGATCCTACTACTTTTTATCTTGGGCAGTATGAAAAAACTCTAGATAAGAATATTTTAAGGCTTGAGAAAGCTATTGCTGCCGAGCGAGAGCATCTTGAAGAATATGGCATAGATATTGAGTCTGCACAGGAAAATGAGCTGGATGATAATATCGTTGGTATGTTGAATTACATGAGAGAGCTTGAATCTGACTTAAGAATCCTAACGGGAACAAGGGACACTATTTTAGATAGAGCTTCCGAAGGCGATGAAGATGCAACTCAAAGGGCTCTTATGACTAACCCAGCCCATATGAGACATACTACGGCAATGATGGATCACATGACACGCCGACTTGATATGGAGTCTCAAAGACGATACTTTGAAAATGTGACAGCTGCACTAGCAATGAACGAAATTAAAGCTGACCTTATAAATGTCCTCGCTGAGTCACAGGGAAATCCATCACTGCAAGATTATATAGTTAACCAAGTAAAGAAAACATTTGGTGACCCATCATATGAAGCAGAGTTTCTTGGAATGAAACAAGGTAACAAAGAGCTTGCTGGTATTATGAATAAAATACAAGGTATTTATAACCCTCTAATGGGTGATAGAGGCCCATATAAGAAATGGACTCCAGAAGATGTTCAGTATTGGGCAATTATGCAGAATATGGTATGGACTTCACGGTTTCTTGGGAAATACGCAGCCCTACAGAACAACTGGCAGATACTTAATCCAATTATTTTGCATGGTTTTAAGGTTTTGCGGGAAGCAAATAAGGTTGCGGATGATCCTGAATGGATAGAAAGGGTTGAAAATACTGGCGTTTTAGTATTGCTTAATGCTTTTAATGAAATCATTTTAGGTGGTAGGGACAGAGCGGTATCACTTAGAGATCATCCATATATAAAGACTGTGCAAGCTGTAAGGGCTTTGAAATTAAATAAAAAGGACTTTATAAATGAAACTGTGCGTAATAATAAACCTGAGTTTAAATCAATCAATCGTTCCATAAGAAAGGCAGCAAAGCTTGAAGAAGGAACTGAAGACCTAAGAAGGTTAAAAGAACTGTCTGGAGAATATTATGATTTAGTAAAAGGAAAAGGTTTAAAGGGTAAAAGCGAAAAGCAGAAGCTTTATATAACAGAAGCAAGGTTAAGGAAGCTTAATAAAAAGATGGCAAAAAAGGAGCTACGAAGAGCTGCTCTCTTTACTTTGTCATGGTTCCCTAAAGAAGGCGGTAAAGGTCTTATGACATTTAGTGGTGTTGAGAAAGAGTTAAGAAAAAAAACAGCCATTATGTCAATGCTGGTATCAAGAAAACTGAAATTAGTACCTGGGAATTTAACAGATGATGAATATTATTCTCATCCAGCAATACAGCAAAGTGCAAGATTTGCGGTATATACTACACAGTTTGGAATGAGCCAAGTATTCATGGCTAATGCCTTTGGTGGTCTTGGTAAAATGGGCTTACAGTTTAAGGGTTATGGATATAACCAAACGATGCTTGATACTAAGATAATAAATAATTTTTTAGATTCCCAAGATGGTCAGACAGCAATGGAGAACATGGAATTGTTTGCTTCAAGAGTTGCTGATGCTGTCTATGCAAAAGCCAAAGGACAGATCAGAGGCAAAGAAGAACAACAGCAAGACATACATTTAATAAGGCTTGGAAGATGGATTTTAGGAAGGGTTGTTGCTAGTGTTATCGGTACTTTCTTTACATTTAATCCGTTTATGTGGGGTATAATATCTTCTGCAAGAAGAATTGCATATGGTGGTGGGTATGGAATGTTAACTTCTTCTTATTTTAGGGGTGGCGAAAGCCCAGCAATTGGAATGCTAATGAGGCTTGCTATGATGCCATTACTTCTTGGTGGTGATGATGAAGATGAAGACAGGGTATTAAGAGATGTATATAGATTTGTTCTGCCTCCTATTATTACCGTAATGATAGAAGCTGCATCAAAACTAATGGATGGTAAACTACCGTCTAAGGAGCTTGTTGGTAATCCCCTCTAACAGAAGAATTATTGTCTTTAGTGTTTTAATGATATCTTTTGTTCTTTCGTCTACTGCATGCCCCATTCTCTTTTCTCCAGTATTGTTATTAAACACATTTTCCATATACTTATTCTAATTTGCAGTGACATCGTAGCCACATTCCATTTCTCCAATGTAAATTCTATTGAGAATGGAAATAAGTAAATACCAAGTTGATAAATAATACTATCTTCATAATCACATACTATTTTTGATATCCCTGCAATTTTATTTCCAATTACTAATGATCCTTTTTTTGCTTTTCGCATTTTTTGGTTTCCTCTCTTTTATAATTAGCAATTAGCAGTGCATCACAAGTTTTAAGTGTTGTTTTGTCGTTAATTTCTTTTGCTATTTCTTTAAGTTTCTTCTTACGCTCTTGTTTATTTTTAGGTAATGGAGCATACATCTTCATCCACTTCTGTGGTGATATCTTTTCACATTCAAATCTAAATGCACCTATAATCCCAAGCCACATTCCATAGTTAGTCCCAAATTTAAATGCACTGCTTCGAGCATCGGTGGGAAAGCTCCATACGTGCTCTATAACAATAGACAGTTTTTTATCATCAATTATACATGAGTTTTCAACAGACCTTATTATATTTGCCATGTCTTTAGTGGAGTCAGGACAGTTGTACAACACAGAAGAAAGGATGTGACTATTATCATAATGCACAACTGCCACTCCTCCACTTTTACCAGGATCAATTGCTACTATCGTTTTCGTATTCTTCATCTATATACGTATCCCACGCATCATAGTCTTCCCATTCATTAAAACATTTGTAGCATAAATTATCATTAGTTTCTTCATTTGGCACAAGCATTCCACACATTGTGCACTCAAAGAGTTCCGTGATTTTCATTTTACACCCCCTACTACTCATATCAAATGTAAGTAATTCTGTAGGACTGGCTGTTCCAATTCCGACATTTATACCATTTTGAATTTAATCAGTTTTATTGAAAAATCTACATTTATTTCCGTCAAAACCTACGGAATGGTTACCTATTTGACCATATCTACTTTTTGCAGCTACTATCATACATTCATCTTCTTCAAATTCAAATCTATCTACTGCCCATCCATAGAATACAAATAGTGCAGTTTCTGCGGTTTGTTCTATTACTCCACTTTCAGCATAGTCACTCATCTTAGGAATAGGATTATCTCTCTTTTCTATTTCTCTATTAAGTTGGCTAATTAAAAGAGCTGAGCAATTTGCACTTTTGCATGCCCATTTATAGTCATACATTATTTTCTCTATTTCAAATCTTCTCGCATCCTTTCCATCTACATTAATTAGTTGAATATAATCATCTATAACTACGTCTGGTCTATGTTTCATAACTTCTCTTATAGATTCATCTAAACCCCTAATATCATCATACATCATAAGATTCTTGTATTTTTTCTTTACTCGCTCTTTCATAGAATCGATTTCTGCGAGTTCTTTGATAGTTAGAAGGTGTTTTCTTACTTTATCATATACTAAGACCTCACTTTCTATAACTAATAGCTTTTTGAGCATTTCTACGTTGCTCATTTCTCTATTAAATAACATTACTCTATAGTTTTGTTCCATTAAGCTTCTAATAACATTAAGCATTAATGTGGTCTTACCATGCCCAGGCCTTCCACCAAGAACTGTAACTTCTTTTCTTGTCATTCCCCCCGCAGGTGCGTCTAACGCAGGTATTCCAAAAGAAATTATATTTGTCCCTTCTTTCAGTGCTTCAGCTGTCTCTTCTATTATAATATCAATCTCACGTCGTCTAGACGGCTGTATTTCTCTTAACTCTTCTATTAATCTACTATGTTTCTCAAGGATTTTAGATGTCTTATTATAATCAGTATAACTCATCCTAAGAACATCATTAGCACTCTCAACACACGACCTTTGGACGTGCTTTTCCCATATTATTCTTGCATAGTGCTCTAAGTTAGCTTCAGATATAGTATCAGAGTCTATTCCTGTTAAATAATATCCATATTCTCCCTTTCTTCCATATTTTTCATTACATCTGTTTACAACTGTAACTACTTCAATTGGCTCTCTGATCTTATACATATTAGACATGACATTCCATACTTTGTGCGGCTTATCGTAATAGAAAGCATTGTCATCTCTTATCCAAGATGCGGCCCTGTCAAAGGATTCAAGGCCCCCAGATAAGATGCAACCTATTAAAGCTTCTTCGGCTTCTTCGCTAGACGGAAGAACCTCCATTATTTTGTCTGTCATCACTGTCCCCCATATCAAATATCTCAGTTTGAGATATTGGTTCATAGTTCATTATTACTAACTCGTTTATTGTTTTCTTACTATTACCTCCCGAATATATTGTACTTATTGTTTGTATATTAAAGTCTTTGTATAATTCTCTTATTTCTTCTTTATCATCATAACTCACCATAAACTTGCCACCACTGCTATTTATTTCATTGCATTTCTCAGAAAGTGCATTATGCATCTCTTTAGTAAAGTCGTGGTAATAGTAATCTCCTCTCTCACCTGCTACTACATATGGAGGGTCAAAGTACCACATATCATTTTCTTTTGGCTTATATTTTTTTATGAATACTCTGAAATCAAGGTTATCAATTAGAGTACCATCTAAATGTTTTCTTGATTGAATTAATTCTTCTTTGAGTAAGTGCTTCCAATCTTTTCTTACTGTGTTTGGAGCCATATTTAGATAAGGATTCTTGTTAAATGAGTTACGAATCACATAGTAATATAAGCACGCTCTTGTCACATCTGGAATAGTAAATTCTTTAGAACTCAATACTTTTTTTTGCGCTTCTTCAAATATTGTTCTAGATTTAGGCATCCAAAATATAAACTCACACATTTCATCGAAATGATAGAGGACTGTTGTATAAAGATTTACTATATCTTTATCAATATCGTTAACAACATTCATCTTTGCTTTTTTCTTCCTGAAAAACATACTTAATCCACCAGCAAATACTTCTAAATATCTTTCATGGCTAGCAAGCATAGGAACTAGTCTCCTGCTTAATTCAAACTTGCCCCCATAGTATGGAATAACTACAGGACAGTCTCGCCATATTAGAGTTTCAATCATCACGTAATGCCTCTTCATCCAACTCGGATTGTTCATTTAATCTCCGAGCTAGTTCTTCAAGCTCTTCTTCTCTGCTTGTTGCAATCGCATCATTTCTTTCTCTCATTTCTTCTACTTTCTTTGTTGCATAATTACTTATTCTCATATAATTATATATCCTCATTTTAAAATATAGGGCGAACTCTGCGTTGGTAAGCATTTTGGTTCATTAAGCTGTTTCAACCTCGTCAGGTGTCGTCACGGAGCATATAGCTCTGGAGAGTGAGACTTTTATTATACGCTTCAGCACCCTATATTATTACGCTTGTGCTACTTTAGCCATTCTCATTACTTTAGGATAAATCTTATCTTCAAGTTTATGAGTCGTTTCTGTTTTCCTATTTAATAGATGGGTAGATGCCCACGTAGCAACATTTAGCAAATCCCAATAGTTCTTAGGTTGTTTAGCTATTATGTAGTTAGTTATACTCTCACCATGATTATTAGGAAACATCTCAATAACATCTTTAATATGAGCCCCATCTATTTTTGTATTTGTTAATACTGGCATATCAGACGCAAACACCTTTGGGATATTATCAACTACTTGTTCTATAATATTCTCAAGGTTACTTAAGTCTGTCTCATTCCATATAATATGTTTAAACTTTTTATGGTCCGAGATACGTCCTATTGTCATTCCATTTGAGCATACTAACCTATAAGTACCTGCAAGCACTGATACCTGCATACTGCCATCATAAGAATTATGAATAGATACTTGCGGATTAAGTACATCTCCATTACCAATATCAACTTCCTGGTCTGGAAGTTTATATGTCCACTTAGTTCTAGCTCCATTAGCAAATGTATTTGCTTCAGTAAGAACCCCATTCCATTTCTTAATAACTGGAAGAGATGCGTCAGATACTTCTTGATTAGTAACTAATCTGTAATTGTTAGTCATACAGCTAACTACGCTGCCTGTGTCTTCTCTTACTATGAACTTATATCCTGTGTTTTCTTTTACATCACTTATACCAGCTTCACTATTATAAGCAAAATTAGCAGGATATTCTTTAACTGGAAACAATGTGTTTTCTATCATTGTTATTTCTCCCTTCTTTTTCGTATTGTCTTTTAAAGTATAAAGTCGTTGTATATACTTTTGAAATGTTCCAATCTGGATGAATGAACTTAAGATAATCACTAAGTTCTTTTGTTGCGTCTTTGCTTGTTCTTAAAATGTGTTCTATTTCCGACATCTTTCCCATACTTCTTACTCCTTATTTTTTGTACTTCTGTGCCTGACGATATTTCCTTCCTCCCAAGCCAGTACCTCTGATATCTCATTATCTCATTTTCATCATAATGTTTTATATCAGGAACTTCATAGAATAGTACTTTCGCAGACATATTGCCTATTTCAAGCACTACTCCTTTCATTTTAGTAACTAAGGTCCTAAAACAATCACCCTTCTTGAGATTCTTCAGTTTTATGTAACTTACTTTTTTCTTCATAGTAGTTAAGCATTTCTTTTATTTCTGATGCCAGTACTTCATAACTTTTTGTCCAGTCCCTATTGTCTTGTAAGTCTTTGTTAGCTATAATATACTTTAAAGAATACAGTATTTTTGATAGCTCACTGATAGGAAACTTTACTGTTATGGTTCCTTCGTCTGTTGTCATTTATCGGTTTCTTGTTGGGATTCTGTCATTAAGCCGTCAAAATCCTCAACCGTCATTACACGACCTTGATTAAACCAATTCATTATGAGTTCCATAAGAAGATGAAGCCTCTGATGGTCTTCTTTCCAGCTCATAGTTTAACCCATTTTCCCCATTTCTTAGGAAGTTTGAAATTGATTTTTCCATCCCAAAAGTTAACTAAGAACTTCTTCTTTTTCTTGTTCTTTCTTTTCTTTGCCATTGTGTGTCTCCTTTATTTAATTTATAGAAGAAGCAAGAGGTCTGACCTTTTTCACACCACATATCCACGTGACTTAGTGCTACTCGCTCCTTCTTTAATTTGAAGAGGGCTAGGGCTGTCTCCACCCATGCCATATCACCAACTACTCGATTGCTTGCACCTGACACTTTAGCCCTCTAATTTATAATTTTGTGCATAAAAACGGGAAAGCAGCTGTTTGGGGTTAAGAGTGTCCCGAGAGGTAGGGAGCAAGAAGGGGTAGCCACTTTCCCTTATTTTCAATTCTAACTTAATCTTTTTTATCATTTAAGTCAATGTTTAATTTAAGCTGATTATCTTTCATTGGATTCCAATCAAAATCAACAAGAAAGTACTTGCCTCCACCGTATTTCCCATAAAATGTGTTGTTTTTATCACTTTTGTCCCATGCTTTTAATATATCTTTGTGTGGAACATGCATTACACCATCTTTATATTTAATAATAAGAACTTCTTTTCTTCTAATACAGGATTCAATTATTGGACTACGAACTGATACTTGTCCTCTGAATAACTTTTTTGATTTGTATATCATATTAACCTCCATTAATTGTTTAACATCTCAGTAGGTGTAAACGGTGAGTGCCGCTAACCGTTCCAAGTCTGTCTTATTGGACAGCAATCTGAGGTTATGTTAAACAAGTAGCCACCAGTGCGGTTTTGACTTATCTGGTTTTCCGAGTGTCATGACAGGTGTCGCAGAAGCTACTTGATAGTAATAGAGGCTGGAGCCATAGCGTAATTGTCTCTTAGTTTCGGTACCTTCCTTACTGGCAATGCCCAGCCTCTACAATCATCGAATGTGCTACTTTTTAGTCGTGTTATTTGTTATTGTAGTTGTAGTGTATTTCTCTCTAAGAGTATTGAACTCATTTCTAAATTCAACCATCTTTTTAGAGTATTCACCATCCTTACCAATACCTGAGAAGTACAATTGAGGTGTTACATTCTTACCATTTGCACTTTTCATCCATCTTTTAGCTGAGTGTGTTCTATTGCTTGCAAGGCCTTCTTCTCGCATTGTTTGAAGCGCTGCAGTGGTTATAACACCTTTAGTATGCAGTCTCTCAGCTTCGTTTACTGTTAGTTTACCCATCTGAGTCTCCTTTTGCTTCCAATAAATCATTCTCTACATCTATTGCATCACATTCTTCTAATGTAAATGAATGATAACTGGGGTTTACTGTAAGTTGACTTCTACCCAATGTTTCAAATACCATAATATGCTTACCATTGAATAGCTTTGACCCTTTGTATACCATCTGCTTAAATGTCGTACCATCATTAATTCCGACTGTATATATAGAGCCAGGTGTGAATAAGTAATCTGCATATGAACTATCATTTGTAAAGTCTACCATTTTCCGCCTCCTTCTTTTTGACTCATTTCTCCATCAACATCTTCTTCACTTGCTATACCCGTAAATGATGACAAACTATATCTACGATAGTATGTTATCGCACTTCCAACGGACTGATATGTATTCATTCCTTTATGTTCTGCAATAGGAGATAAGATTGTATTAGAAATCCATTCTCCTGATGAATGCATATACAATGTTGTTACACCTACTGTTAGTCCTTCCCCAGCTGGCATTTGTATAAAAGAAATACCATGTTTAGTAAGTATAGGTCTTAAATACTGAACTAACTTATCAAACGATGTGTAATTATATCCGTATCCTTTGCTATCTTTAGATATATCTTTTATCTCTCTCTGCAATTCTAATTGTGCAGATGCTATATTCTTAATTGATTCTGATTTTTGTATCATCCTTTCTTCTCCTTTATGTATGGGCTGTTGCACAAGTAATTAAATGCACAATAGTTACATTCCCACTCTTTTTGGAATGGGACTCCTTCTGTTACAGCTGGGGTTAACTCTTCTTTAACTGCATCATTACAGTCTTTCCAATATTTAAGAGCTTTACCAGCCCACTCGGGTTCTACTTCTACACTCTTCATATTGCTATTATCTTTATTGTAATAGTCAATGTTTAAGAACACATAGTCTACATTATCTTTTTCTGCTATACCAAGAGCATACGTACCAAGCTGAAGATTGTAGTTAGTATTGCTCTCGTCCCTGTTTCTTTTTCTCCCAAACTTCTTACGCCAGGGATATGTGCCCATAGTTTTAATGTCACCTATATATGCAACATTATCTGATATTATAACATTGTCTAATCTTCCTTTGACTCTAATATCAGGAATTTCTATATCATACTCTGTGTGAATTTCTTCACCTGACCAATTTGGTTTCTCATCATACTTTTTAAATTGCCAGTTAATAGCATCTTCAAAGTCTTTGTGTACTAATGTTCCAAGTCTTAGAAGTCTTTTAACTCTTGGTTCAAGAGGAAACTCATCAGTGCCATCTATTGCAAACTTTTGTTTTTTATAACAACTACCTGCAGTAGAAGCACTGAACCAATAACCTCTCTTTTTACGTCGTTTCTTTTCCTGTGCTATTTTATGGTCTAAATAATTATCATAAATAGCTTCTATGTCAAGGCGCACACCTATTTATCCCAAGGGCCAGATGACTCTTTATCTTCATCTTTTTGAACATCTGATATTTGCATACTTAGATATTTAGCACCTTTCTTAGACTTTGTCTTCCACATAGCAATGCTATATTTACCTTCTTTGAGGTCATTTTCAAGCTCTATTGAACCTGAAAAGTCAGGTGACTTCTCGCCCCTTTTTTCTTTTGGAAAAGCGTATCCCTTACCTACTTTTGTATATGTAGCCATTTGGTTTTCTCCTTATTTAAGTTGTCTTAAATTGTCTCTTAACTTATCTAAATATAATAATATATGTACTTACAACAAAGACAAAATCTCATAATTTATTCACATTTATCGCTTCTTCGACACAAGTAATCCACTTTTTCATGTCTTTTATAGTCCCATTAAAAATATCTATGTTCTTATATGTATCACGAACTTTTATTTTGACACCATCTTTGTCGTCATATATAGTATATATATATTGTTCTCCTATATCTTTTGTGTCTGGAGCGTGAAGGTATATATGTCCAATATCATCACCCTTAAAATGAGATACAACTTGTGCTGATAAACATCCCATACCATTAGCTATCGTTCTTTCATCATTCACATTAATTCCATTTACTATATGTAAATCATCCAAGAACTCAGCTAATTCTTTTCCATGTCCACTTGGATATCCATCATGTTGTCTATACATTACAACTATCTTTTTGCCAGTAAAGTTATCTACAAATGTTGTTAGACTTCTTGTTCCCATTGTTTACCTCCTCTTACTTTCCTCTATTATTTTTTTGCATTCTTCTTGTACCACAGGATGCCATGTTGTTTTGATAGTATCACTTATCTTGAAATTATCTCTTGCCCATTGACGAAAGCCTTTTTTCTCTTTTTCATCTAAATTTCTGAATAATAGGTGGTCTAACTCTTGTTGTAAGAAATGAGTATATTGATATCCCCCAGATAGTTTTGCCTTTTCTTCGATTATTCTAGCATTGAAATATTTTTTTATTATATTTTTCTCCCCTTCTCTCCTCCAACATTCACTTATGTAATTGTGGTCAATATCTAACTCTTTCGCTACATCCTCTTCCATTTTATAATCAACTACAACCTGACACAACTCGTCAATTAAGTCCTCTGGACAACTATCTAAATGTGTCATTATATCTTGTTGTAGCTGTTCTTC
>Ga0209349_1001311_pt1 | contig 12369 bp, 20 predicted proteins | sample ETNvirnome_2_130_FD_184067 | JGI IMG/M metagenome (GOLD analysis project Ga0209349, IMG submission 184067) | Marine viral communities from the Pacific Ocean - ETNP_2_130 (SPAdes) (version 2) | ecosystem: Environmental > Aquatic > Marine > Oceanic | place: Pacific Ocean | collected 2013-06-22
GGCTTATGCTCACACCAGTGAAGGGCAAACTTCTTCCATATCTCAAGATGCTGGATAGCAGTAACATCATGCCTTGTTCTGGACCTAGCAGGAGCCTTCATAGGGAAGGAGAACACTATGGCCTCCTTGTTGTATGGGTCTTCCTCATACTCGACCCCTGCGTCCATTATAGCCTGATTGAGTGGGTCTTTTTTGTCCTGTCTAATCCTTCGGATGTACCACTTGGAGTACGAGGGATGTAGGCCAGACCCAGCCACTCCAGTAAGCTGACTCACAGTCCCAGATGGCTTGATGCAGGTGATAGCTGTAGACGGATTGATACCTAGTTGCCTAGCCCACTTCTCGTTTACATTGATAGCGGATGTCCTCCACTCTTCCAGTTGATTCGGGGTAGCGTTGAGCACCGTTGGGCAGTCAAACACTCCCGTGAAGCTGACACCCAGCAACCTCTCTTCCTCTGCGTTCTTTCTCCAGATCGGTCTGACGTATCTGAAATCGGTGAGCGCGGATTGAATAGTCCCAAGGATGGTAGCTAACCCTATCTTCCGAGACACATCATCAATCGTGTCGGTTGGGCGTAACACCACTTCTGAAAGGTTGCACGTTTCTGCACTCCTCAAGCAAATTTCAGAACAGGGATTGCAGCCGAATTCATGGTCCTTGTCTCTTCTTTCAGGCATGAGTTTCTTAGCAGCCTCTCTGTTAAAGATGCCCCGCTCCCCGCTTTTGGAATCATACAAGGCAAGCCACTCACGCATGAAGATGCCCATGTCTGGCCTTTCTGTATAGCACACAGAGTTATTGGCTAATGCCCTCTGTGGGTTTTCCAGATGCCACTGGCCTGTCTTTGCGTGTCTCATTCTTTCGTCAGTTAGATTGCTCAGACTAATCTCTGCTGCTCGTCTAACCCCACCCACCACTACGCTCTCTCCATTCCAGCACATGAGGTCATGACATTCTATGCTGTTCAGTCGTCTGCCTTTAGCGTTCTGGAACGTGTGTATGTAGTGTCCAAACAATCTTTCCAGAGGGTCAGGACCAGACGCTCTGCCACCAAATGTCTTGAGTCTCGCTCCGGCTGGGCGAATCCTACTATAGTCTGTCTTGGGAATCATCCCTTGGTATAGGAGGCTGACCAATTCTCTCAGCCCTTTAGCCCATCCTATCTTGCTATCAGAAACAACAATGGTTGTGTCTGACTCATGAAACTCGTCAGCGATTTCCGGAAGACGGTTAATGAATTGCCTTTCCACGCTGAACCCAACACCAGTTCCACATAGAAGAACGTAGAGGGATTCATCAAATGCTCTTATATGGTCCACAGCAAGGTAAGCGCAGTTGTATCCTGCCATGTTGTCTCTAGTCAGAGCGCCTGTTCCGGGATCAGGGTCAGCGGTCATGAAGGCTCTCATAGAGGGCATCACTTCCATATCAAGGATGGCTTGCTTGACTTCTTTAGGAAAATGGATATAAGGCTTAGGTTTTAAATCTGCACTAATCCCGGCCAACACCCACCTCATGTAGTCGCAGTAACGATTGACTGTTTCCTCCCAAGTCTCCCTGCGTTCTTCCGAGTCAAGATACCTAGCATACCTGCTCTTGTGAATTATCTTCTGGTACTCGGTAATCATTTTACCTTCTCCCATTTGTCATGAGCATACCATTCCCAATTTCCCTTGGAGTCGATGCACCAGTGACCCTGTATGGAGTCATACTGCACGAATGATAGTTCTTTTATTTTTCCTGTTTCTTTTTCCCGGAGGCGGATTTTTTTACGCTTCGGCTCCATGCTTCTCTCAACCTGTGTTTTTTCGCCCATTCTGCGAATGCATCCAAGGTCATTCCAGCGTGAGCCTTAAACCAATCAGCCCATGTGACCCCTTTTGTTGGGGTTAACTCATAACGCTTATCCCAGATACGTCGAGCGAGATGGTAAACTCTAAAGACCTGTTCCCGATCCTTCTTCCACGGATGCTCTTCCATTAGAACGGAAGATCATCATCGTCCTTTTGGGCCGGAGAGGAATTAGCTTTCCTTCCCATCTGCATGGAGTAGGCAATGATGTCAGTGCTGTACTTTTCAACACCACTCTTGTCAGTGTACTTGCTGTAGGAAATCCTTCCTTCAACGTACAGTTCCTGACCTTTCTTCACATACTCGCTCACAGTATCAGCGATCTTGCCAAAGAAGGTGACTCGGTGCCAATCAACTTTCTCGTTGTCACCATAACCGCTACTGGTGGCAAGAGAAATATTAGCAATGTTTCCTTTGGCAGACTCTCTGATCTGAGGGTCTGCTCCAACTCGTCCAACTAGCATAACTTTATTAACATTCATGATTACATTGTCCTATTGAAGGTAGAGAGAGTTAAGATCAGTCCATGATGGGTCGTACTTCTTTATCAGCTTCCACAACGCGAGAGCATGAGAAAACATTCTAGTTAATCTTTCAACGTCCTCGTGCTCCCATTCAAGAACGCTGTGTCCTTCTCCAACGTCTATGAATAAGTTCATTATCCTGCGTGTCCCTCCCAGCCCTAAGTTGTAAGCAGCCAACTGCGCACCATAATCGTCATAAACCATTTTCTTCACGTTGGGTTTATCAGGAAATACCTTTGTCTTGAAGTCCACCACCCATTCATCGTTCATCAGGTCAACCTTTCCCCCGAATCCCGAGGGGTGGGAAAAAGATTTTTCTGAAACCCAATCGCCACCCTCTGGGCAACTCTCATTAAGTTTCTGGTGGACGTTCCGGCATATTAACTCATACCCTTCTGGAGCATTCCCGCTTTTAAAGTATTGCTCTAAGTGGTCGTGGATTATGGTCCCTCTATTCATAACATCTTGCTGGTTGCGGCTGAACCTTTCTCTGGCTAATTTTTCGTACTCTAGATAGCCCATTGACTGGCTCAGGTTTTTTGCAGAATGCGCTTCGGCCCATAGAGAAGCCATGAGTTCTTTTTGCATCCACTTATTGAGCATTGGCTTATGAACAACATCACCCCATACAGTAGAGACAGACGGCACCCAACCATACTTCCTTGCCTCTCTCAGAGTAGTAGGGCGCATCCCGTTTTTCCCCGGCACTTCATAGCGAGGGTTACCTTGTTTGTCGTACCAATGGCTCATATGTCTGCCCCTCTTAGCTCTTCAGGAAAATTGGAGTCTTTAAGAAGCCCCATCCTTTCCAGTACTCTATTGTATTGGGTTGTGTCGCCGCTGTACTTTGCCCAGCTTACGCAATTGAAATCTCTGCAGAGTTGAGGGCGATCATCATAAATATCACAGTGCATCCTTTGCCACCCCATCACCGTTTCCTTGAGATGGGAACAACGGATTCGAATTCCTTTTTCAGTGGATTGAATGTTGTCATGGTTTTCAACTATGGCGCGGAGCCACTCAAATCGTCTGGGGTCTGTCCAGCTAGGCTTAATTTCTATCTCGCAACATACGCCACACCTTTGGCAAACCTCTTCAGTTACGGCTTCCTCCGGAAAAGGCCAAACCCTAATAGGTAGAGGAAAGTCAGAATCTTTCATTTGTCTTGCTTGAAGTCGTCTGACTCGTCCTCAGAGTAGATGCCATACTTGTATGCCCCGCACAGTTTTAGCACGGCACGAGCCTTGGCTCTTTTCTCAGCCATCTCTACCATATAAGAGCCATGATGATTGCCGGGCGGTTTTGAGGTCTTGGACCCATGCAAGCAACTTCCGTAACTCTGCACAGCCTCTTTTGCACCATGAGCGGTTGCCTTAATGACGGCAAAGTCTCTCTCGGTAACGATGTGATCAAAGGTGACCCGGATGTTTAGGTTGTTCTGAATCTTCTCAATCCCGCTCAACTTGATTATAGCCCACAGTCCTTTCTTCGAGAAAATGTCATCTTCTATTGAAAGGTTGTGCTCTTTGGTCAATGCGGTTAGAAATTCTTTCCGGGTCATTGGTTTCTTTCCAACGTTCAGTTCATTCATGCGCTGTTGTTTACGAACTGCTGGCCAATCTTCGTCCATATAGTTCTCCCATTCTCGTCTGTCATCATCCGTTGGTGCTGTTGCCGCTATTGCTTCTGCTGAGTGCCCGTTAGCCATGTGTCACCTCTGGGACATCTGCCCCAAGTTCGATACCGATTTGTGTTGCCCTCTCTATGAGTTCTGACATCTCTCCAACATTCATACTCGAGGTCTGTCTTATCCTGCTCCTCTGTTCACCTTGGAGGTTCAGGTATTCTTCCGTGCCGAATACATATTCGACAACGATTTCTTTAATCTCTTCCTTGGTATGCCCCGTCTTTTCAGCGATTGATCCGCACCACGCATGAAACATATCGTTCTGCTCTAGTGACCTATTCTTTTTATAGGGCTTGACTGTAACTTCGAGGATTCCATCCTCTACGTCTATTGCTAGGATTTGCCTAGCGCACTCATTCCTTATCGGAAAGCTTCTAAGTATCCAACGTTTTTTCATGAGTATCAGTGGAGGTCGTTGCGTTTCACAAATTCGATAGAGTTAACAGCGGTGGCGAATTCGTACCCAGTATCTCCAATACGAAACCCGGCCCCGTCTAACTGTTCGCCAATCTCGTGCTCGAGAATCTGCTTTGCTAGATTCGCTATCGCATCGTGCTCGGGACCACTATCAACCCACAGGGTGATGAGCGTCACCACTTTATAAGCGACGCGAGTGTTGCCCGATTCTGTGTCTTGTATAGCCATGTAAGCTGTTGCTCCTTCGTGTATTCTAAGGCATGGCACTTCTGATGGCAAGCCCTGCAAACTGGGATAGCGTGAAGGTCTATGGGCTTCTTCCCTATACCTGTCTCCAGTCTCACATGGTGGGCATCTACCCCGTATTTACCACATCCCCAGCATGGTTGCTCGTGAAGCCAGTTCATGTAAGTGGCTTGACTTTTCATAAAGGGAAGATTACCATATGGGGTATTCGAATGCAACCCTGTGTAAGTTATTGATTATGCTGAATTTTGAAGAGAAAAGGCAGTATCTTCTGACCGCTTTGTTCCGCTCGAAGAAACTCCGCTCGTCCGAAAAGCTTGTGGCTTTAGCTATGGCTTTCAAGATTAACTCAGATGGGACTTCAAATCTGACCTTGAAGGAACTCGGGGAGTTATGCTCTTTTACCAAGAGAACGGTCAAGAAAAGTATCGTTGGGCTCGAGGACAAGATTGGGCTTAATGTAAATCGTACTCCTGCGAAAAACCACTACAGTTTCGACCAGTGGGACAGGCTATGAACAACGGTAACTTCTGGGGTCCACTCCCAGTGTACATTCTCCAAGACCATCGACATAGGGGTGGGCATCTGAGAGTTCTGGCAGCTATCTTGAGTTGCCCTCAGCCTCACTTCCCTAGCTTGAAGACGATTGCCGAGCGCAGTGGGCACACGCCCAAGTACTGTAGCAAGATGGTTTCCCAGATGGTAGCCTTTGGAACCCTAGAGCGTGAGCAGAGGTATCGGGATACCAACGTCTACAAGCTTGTATCTTATTCAGACTGCACCCCTGTGGTAGGGTCAGACTCCACCACAGTGGTGGCATTAAAAGAATCTTTAAAAGAAAAGAATAAGAAGAGTCCACCTAAACAGGATGGATGTGTGAAATTCTGCTCTCGTTACCCTCGTCACCGGCTTGGAGTCCAGAAGAAAATAGCCCAGTACTGGAGGAAGAATAAACTCGAGACAGTTGCTGACAACATTCTTAAATGCCTCCGAGAGCACAATGAAAGCATTGACTGGAAGTCTGAGGAGGGCAAGTGGGTGCCGGGGGCGATGAAATTCCTTGAACAAGAGAGATGGTTGCTGTATAGTGATGACCCACTCGCTCAATTTGAGGAAGACTGATGCAACTTATCACTCCTGATCTCGATGATTATATGTCTCCGTTGGACGTTTCGGGCCATGTGTTCTCTCCGAATAACTTTAGAGAAGAGACACTTCAGTGGATCGAGAATCGTAACAATAAAGCAGGGTGCCGACTTCCATGTCTTAATGACACCGACCTGCGTATACTACCCGGCACACTTTCAGTCTGGGCTGGGGTGAATGGTCATGGCAAGTCAGCGCTTATCCAACAGTTCTGCCTCTGGTGGGCTGATGGCAAGTATACAGACAAGAAGGAGAAGATTCTATTCTGGTCTCCCGAGATGGCTGTTCATGTTCAAATTGAACGGATGGTGAAGCAAGCGTTGGGTGTTTCTGAACCGACAGCCCAAGCGGCCAGTTATATAATGGATTATTTGGAAGGGAAGGTGTACATCTATGGGAAGGAGGAGCACGTAAAGGCTACGGAGATAATTGCTCTGGCTAGATGGGCGGCTGTCAATCAGTTCACCCATCTGGTGATTGATTCCTTGATGATGGTGGACCTTCAGACGGATCAGCTTAACCTTAACCTTGGGCAGAAGAATTTTGTCAGGATGCTGAAGGAGGCTGCTAGAACGACAGGACTACACATACATCTGGTTGCCCATATGCGCAAAGGAGAGTCTGAATACAAAATGCCAGATAAGATGGATATCAAAGGCAGCGGAGAGATTTCAGATTTAGCTGATTATGCCTTCACAATATGGAAGCAGTTGAAGAAGCAGGTGGCGTTGAGGAAAAACCCAGAGGATGAAGAGGCTTTAAGGTGGCCTGATGGGTATCTGAATTGCTTGAAGAACAGGTATGATCCCGAGCATCCTATCATCCCATTGTGGTTTAGTGGGAAGCCCTTCTCTTTCAAGAAAGGGAGGAGGACGGACATCCCCAAGCTTGTTGAGCCTTCTAAAGCGGAATTAGAGCGTGGTTACATACCGAAGAAGTAAAGGGGAATTAGAGTTTGCGCAGCAGATTGCAGATGCTGCCTGCACTCTCCATCTGGGTGAGTATGAAGAGGAGTATATGTTTCTTAAAGGCAGAAGATTCAGGTTTGATTTTGCATGGCCCCAGCATATGATCGCTGTCGAGATCGAAGGGGGAACCTTTGTGCAGGGGAGGCATACCACAGGGGCAGGCTTTGCTAAGGATTGTGAGAAGTATAACCTAGCCACTCTGGAAGGATGGAGAGTCTATAGGTTCACAACACAGATGGTGAAGGACAGGACAGCCATCAAATTCATGCACAAAATCTTTCTGAAGGTTCCAGTTTCGTGGCAAAAAACATAATCTGGAGAAAGATGATGGAGCAGTACAAGTCACCTTGCAAGGGGTGTGAGCAGTATCATGCGTGTGCTATCCATGAGGTCGCGTGTGAGCAATATCAGTGGTTTGTTGAGTCAGGGGAGATAGAACTGGCCTTACCCAAATCACCGACACGTAAAATATTCATGGAGGTATATTTTGAGGAAAGCCTCGAAGGAGAATTTTAAATCAGTCACGGTTCCTTGTCCCTCAATATGGCACAACCCTAGACGACCTTGGGAAGATGTCTGCTATGCCCTAGCCGGGATGCCAAGGATTGTGTCCAAATACGCCAGACTCAAGTATGCAGGAGAGAAAAGCCACTACGAAGAAATGCTCCAGTATGTCTACTACGAGATTATGAAGATAGGCAAGGAGCAAGGGTGGAAGCACCGGCCAAGGCGCTCTTACCCCAAAGGACTACCCGTAGAGGTAAGAGGTTGGTTTGCCATGAGACTAGCAGAGTTAGCAATGCAGGAATCAGTAGGATCAGATAGGTGCAGACGATGTAATGGAAGAGGTACAATCCATACAGGATACAAAAGCATGGATTGCTTTAGTTGCGAGGGATCAGGAGTTCTAAAGAAAACAGAACTATATCGCGCAAAGTTCATGGGGGTTGACAGGATGACATGGCATAATGTATGGAAGTATAGATTCAGGCAGCACATCCTTGGCATTTTTGATGTGTTTGAGTTTGAGATAAGCAAAGAACTTGCTCGAAGGTTGTGAACTGGTTTGAACTGGTTTGGTAAATCGGCCCCTTTTTGTAAATACGGTCATCATTCTAGGGGGGGTCGCTGACCCCCCTCTCTCAAACCCCCCAATATGGTATAATAGAGGTATAATGGAAGAACTATGAGTGGACGCAAGAATAAGTACCCCGGCGATCTGGGAAGTGCGATTCGAAACAAGATGAGAGAAATGGATTGGAGAGATTCTCACCCGGAGGAGGTAGACCCGGAGGAGGATGATGCGATCCAGATGGATCAAGAGGACGAGGATTGGTACGAGAAGATGTACCAGAGATAGGGAGACCCGTAGTACTACGAGTCTCAGATTTTTGGCACAAAAAAAAATGCCCCCCGGGGAGGGGGGCTAATGTATAAGGCTAATCGTCCTTGACTGCCGTGATCATGGTCTTTGTAACGCTGATAACCCGGAACTTGTTCGCCACAGCATCGTGGTAGTCTTTCAGTTCGAGGTTAGCTTGCCAGCCTTTTGAACCTACGCTAGGTGAACCAGACCTATCACCCTCGTATACACCGATGTACACTGGGGCTCGAGTCTTGACTAAGAGCCTACTGTAATACAGGATGGCATCCCTGTCCTTCCATGTTGGAATTACATTAAGCACGTTTGCCAAGGTAACAGAGTCAGACCCACCAATCCGCATCACTGCTGTGATAACCCTTTGATTGTGGTCTGCATCCCTGCTATCGGGATCATAAACGAGATTCGTGACTCCTTTCTCTGCCAAGTACAGAGTAGCGTCCTCATCTTCCCCGCCACCAACATCTAGGTTGACGGTATAGGAACGCCACTTAATTTCCTTGAATAGAGCAGGAACATTGGCACTATCATACGCCATGCTTACGCCGCCATTGGAAGCTCTGCCAGCGCTATACGATCCCACTGCGTGGGGCTGAACCCGGAGATAATACCACCGAGGTCTTCCAACCGAGAAGCTTCATCATAACTATGATGATCATTCGCGGCGGCAGTGATGGCATTGACTAGACCCCACTGGGTGAAGTCTCCCTTTTTGTGGAGGTTCTCAAACACGACACCTTTCACAGTAGCTGACAGCGAATGCCTCTCGCTGACCAACTCAAGCGCGGGGATGGTCTTCTTCTTGTCAGAGATAGCATCAAGGTGCTTGATGTTTGTGGTCTTAGCCGTTGAGCGTAGCCACTCTATCTGCGATTGAAAAACAGCATCGTTGAATACGCTTGCCAGAACCTTCCGGAAGTCAACCCGGAATTCATCTGCATAGACTGCGTAATCATCACCACACTCGTGGTACTGTGGCATGATACCGATGGGCTGAACCCCGGTTCGGTGGACTTTGCTGAAACGATCCCCGATCCACTTGATGGATGTCATCCCGTTCATGCACTCTAGAACCTCTAAGAACCCGGATACCCTTACCCTGCTCTTACCGTTATCCGAGGTCTTGAACATGATCCCGGCCTGAACAGTCTCACCTACAGTGACCGCCTTCACCATCGAGGGCTTGCCAAGCTTGACATACATATAATCGTCACTCTGGTGTAGCGAGAGTATATCGAGACCACCAAAGTCATCGACCTCGGGCTGAATCTGATCAATAAGAAACTCACCGTCCAGCCTCATATACCGTGAGGAGTGGAACGAGTAGAGTGTATTACGATTCGGATTCCCGATTGGATTGTGGGTTGGCTTCCACATCCGAAACATCCTGCGTGCCCTTGCCGGGTCTTGCTTCTGAAACCATCTGTTGAAATTCAGAGGTAGCAAGTCCCTGCCACAAGTATCTGGTTGGGCATCGCACTTACGAGCATAGTGGATAGGCACCCCGCTGTAGCCACAGATCAACTCCAATGCCCTCATACCTATGTTAACGTGTACGTTCTCATCGTAGAGTGGTGGCATTGCCAGTTGCATCTGGGTTGGGAAGCCCGGCTCACAATAGAACTCAGCCTTATCGGCATCGGCAATAACATCTTGCCTGAGCACGGCTCGGTCTCGTACAACTTTGGATAGTGCATCAAAGGACTTTTGTCCGTTTCCTTGTTTCATGTTAGTCTCCATGAAGTTAAGGGTGAAGTTACATTGCAAAAGAGAAGTTAGCCCCTTGCCATTGACCAGCACCGTTGCAATCGGTTTGTGGTTGACTACTTTCAGGGATTGACCCGCCGGGGGAGGGGGATTCCCAGAATAAACCATTGGAATAAATCTCCTTACAGCCTAGCCGTTAGTTGCTCACCTTAGAGCGCAGTACACGCTCAGGCGGGGATTCGCCACGACAAGCCTCCTTAATCCTTGCACTAATGACCGAGACGTTACACGGAGTACAGCACCGTCCGTCCTTAATAGGCAAGGCATTGTGCCCATCAGTCCAGTACACCTTACCTTCAGGTGTCACATGGTCATCGATGGGGCCATTACAAATACAGCACACTTTATCACTCATAGTTAATACTCCATGTTAGGAATTTTTAATAGGGGAATACTCTCAGGCATCTGGCTAGATACCATACCCCACCTTGTGACTCGGGGCGAGATATTTCGGTAACCCCGCTTACTTCAACCTTGCGCCACACTCTCCCTTTCTCAGAAAGATGCGGAGCGAGAGGACGTTTCGTGCAGTGCCAGAAAGGACGGTGCTTATATCCTTTAGTGGGATGCGACTCCGCGCGTAACCATTCCCCGATAGGTATGCGGTAGCGACGATTGATAAACAGGGAACCTATACTGCCGTCCTTGCGTTGGCGAAACAGTTTCCATGCTTTCAAACGTCGGTGGTGGAGTTTATAGCGCTCATTCAAAGTGTAGCCCTCGCTTGTCTATTGGTTTGACTATTTTGATAGTAACACCAAAGTATTGCAGAGCAAAGTCTACCGCCTCTTCATAAGTTTTAAAAGGTTGGTCATTAACAATCTGATTCTCGCCACGGTGAAGATATGGAGCCTGAACATTGTACCCTACCTGTACTGGTTCCGGTTCGACTAGTGATGGCTCAACGGTAAGGTCAGTCCATTTGTAATGATAGGGGTTCTTTTTCATAAGGGTCTCCTTGAGACTCGTAGTACTACGGGTTAAAGGGTGCGGTGGTTCTAGGAATTAGCAGTTATCAAATGAGGGGCAACGCCGCCCCTGCTCGGCCACTGCGTCACACACATCCCTAGTTTGTTGTGGATGCCACCGCTCACCCACTTAGGAGGATAGGCCGAGACTTAACGTAAGATTACTCGTCGTCAAATCCGATGCAACGGACGTGTAATATCTCGTGGTGAGTTAGTTTCTTGCTCACCGTGTTTCTGTTGTGCGCCCTAAAGCCTTCAACCTTGAACACACGAACCCTTTTCCCTGCTCTCTTGTCTTGGGATCGGGCCTGTTGGATTTGAGAATGCGCTCTGTTGTACGCTTTCTTGTAGGTCTCCGTTCCACGCTTGACCTTTTTGTAATACCAGACGACAACCACTTCACCCGGTCTCTGGTCTGAAATACAAGACCAAGCCTGTGGGGATTGATCCTTTGAATCAACAGCATACACATCATAAGGTAAATTACCAATCATAGTGAGATTCTCCTTTTGAGAATTTAACATTAATGATGCTCACGACCTAATGGTCGTACAGCAATGTTGGGGGCTTGGACATCCTTTCCCCCGCATAGACCACAACTTACACATTGAACCTTCCTTGGTTCATCAGGATTCCACGGACACATGATCTCATCCGTGTCGAGGCTCTCACCCTCTTTCACGATGCGATATGTTCGCCACCCTGATTCGTTTGCCTTACGCTTTTGATACATGGTTGAAACAGATGCCATGTTATGTCGGCGCACATCAATCCCATCCTGCATGAGTTCACCAACGACAGGCTCATCCCACTGATGGGTGTATGATGTTACAGGCCGTAGTCTAGAAAAGATTGAGGGAGCAGAAACCGGATCGCCGTATGCCCCCCCACGATTGGGAGTCATGTTGATCCGTTGGATTGCTTCTTCCCAACTGATATCCTTTCCGACTACGAGATATTTGCCACGATGGTACGCTTTCCAAACAGCAAGCGGTGCGTGTCCTTTGTTTACATAGCAACGTACATCACTTGCGCCATGCCGTAGGCTACAGTTGCCACATACAGCATGATCCTGATGCGTCTGCCATGCGGTTACAGGCTCAACGTGTTCCAGCATAATCCAAGACTGCACCATGTCACCTGTCTTGAGATTAGCTGATCCCCCAAAACCAGTGAACACGACAATGATCTGAGTGATCCTGTCGAGAGCACTGATTAGTTGGAACGCTATGCCCTTGGTCGCTTCTTTCATACGTTGTCTACGACTTTTCATAAGTTTCCTTCCCGAATGTTTGCGGGTTGATGTTCATCTTGCGTAACTCTCGATCAAGAGCCAGACTTTCATCCTCGGTCTCTTGAAGGATGTCATCTTTGAGTTTGCTAATTCTCTTTACAGATTCTTCTGCTTTGG
>Ga0209349_1001321_pt1 | contig 12335 bp, 6 predicted proteins | sample ETNvirnome_2_130_FD_184067 | JGI IMG/M metagenome (GOLD analysis project Ga0209349, IMG submission 184067) | Marine viral communities from the Pacific Ocean - ETNP_2_130 (SPAdes) (version 2) | ecosystem: Environmental > Aquatic > Marine > Oceanic | place: Pacific Ocean | collected 2013-06-22
TAAAATAACTATAAGACTTATCCCAGTCCAAGGCGCTGGGTTTGCTTCAGTTGATATTAATAAAGTAAGAGCTAAAAATGCTATACTTGATTACTTAGAGACCATCTCTATAGGCGGGGAGTTTATCGTAAATAGGCTCAGGTCCTCTATTATAGAAGCAGTAGATGCAACTATTAGAGATATAAGAGTTTTAGAGATATGTATTAATGACAGGCCGCATATCATACGGAATGTTTCTCTTAGAAAAGATGAAGTATTTGTCCCAGACCTAGTGGAGATAATCTAATATGAGCCATGGTACTACAGGAGCGTTTGCTTTCAATTTTTATGAATCAGAGTATAACCCTACAGGCCTAACAGGACTAGTTGGTGGCCAGATTAGTTCTACATTACTTCAGCCTAAGCTTGGCTATTTCATAGCTGACATGACAGTTCCAGATGCTACGACATTGTATCAGTTTAGAAAATTTTACGTAACACAAACAGAAGATGGGACCTTTCAAGATTTGAAGGTCTCACTTCTTAATGTCGAGCATTCAGACCAGATTACTTTCTTTGTAGATTCTGGAGCTTCTGCTGAGCACGACTCTGCACCAGATCCGATGTCTCCAACTGTATATCCAACAGGTGCTTATGGAGGTCTTAGAAATGATCATTTTAGTGGTGATTACGAGACCCCTATATATTATACAGGAAGTGTCAATGGAGCGACAACTGTTTCTGGGGAAACTTTCCCAGTATGGGTTAGACAAGAAATTGATAGTAGTGATACAAATGACAAACTTGCCAGTTTTATAGTGCAAGTTTCTGCAACGAAACTAACATAATATTATGACAACAACAGGCGTAGATATTAGTAGTTATTATTATGGTGGAGCTGTACGTACCGGTTCCGTTATGGATGGTATACAGATAGACTACGAGTATTCAAAAAAAGATAATGTTATTGCTTATACTGATATTAGTTATGCTACCATTAAAGATACTTCAGATGATTTTTTAGATCCTATTTATGGCAACATTACTACAGAGCCTCAGCGTATAGCTAACAGTCTTCCGCACTGGATGGAATGGAGGCAAGACCCATCATCAGTAGGCCAGACAATAACACATGCATGGGCACAAAATCTAGACCACGTTAAGAAAATCTTTACTAAAAAAAGGAAGGACCATTTTCTAGCAACAGCTGATACCATGGATGATTTCCATTATGGGAGTATAGATATGGGAAGCTTTACTGCTGGTTCGTATATTCCTGAGTTTAAAAATTTCTTGTACAACTCTTCCTTTAGTATATTAAGTCCTTCTAGATACAATAAGCCTATGGGCTGGGACGTTAAAGAAACTTTCAATCCGAGTACTACTGACCTATCTGTGGATAAAAATGTAGCCACTCCATTATCTATATATAAAGGAGATTCTATTTTTGGACAGAACTCCATATTATTACATGGGGAAGTAGGGGCTTGTCAAATATCACAGCGTAGAAATGTTAGAGGTATATCAAACGGCTCTTTGACCTTTAGCATATTCTTTAAAGAAGATACTACGCGAATAACCGCTGCTCAGGAATCTGATCAAGGCAACCTTAATGATGCAAGCGAGGCCGGTATAATTTTACAGCTAGAGTATATAGATTCTACTGTTAAGTCGTTTGGAGCTGGATTTAAAACAAGGACTGGTCGAAACTGGTATAGACTAGCTTGTACAGCAACCATAACAAAAGAGCTGGCATCTGTTGCAGTGATTATCTTAAATAATACTAGTGAGAAATATATTATAGATCTCCCTCAGCTTGAGCGTGGGAAGATATCTACGCCTTGGACAAGCTCTTTATTTGATGTTCATCCAACACAAGATGGTAGAGCTAGAAATGTATCAGGAATGCAAGTCTTATCTAGTGATACTAGTAATTATGACAATCAAAAAATTGAGGTGTTACCTACGTTTTCATCAGAAGAATTTCAAAGTATTAAAATCCCTACTAGAGTAGCACCAGTTTTTACTAAAGAAGATTCTCGACCTATTGTAACTACACAGTATAGCTCTAGAATAAACTATCATGGAGAAGAGCAGGTACTACTCTGGCCTGCAGAAAATGGAAATATTATAGAAAAGTCTTTAACAACTCCTGATGCCTTTGGTCAATATCTTCCAGCAGAATATGTTTATGACGATAAAGGCTCTGTAAAGATAGACAAGTCTCTTATCAATGCTACAGGAATATCAATCAAGGCGACAACTATATTAGATGATATTCTTTATTGTGTCGCTCAAGAATCGTATAATGGTTTTTCAAAGTACTCTCTTAAAGTCGTAGTACCTCATAGAGTTAGTGAAACAGGCGATTATCTACAATGTCTTAGCGATATCAATTTACCTGTAACATTAGGTAAATCATTCGGTCTTAATGCTAAGTCTGAAAATATTACTAGAATGGGATTTTCTAAATCTATAGTTAACACTATTTACCTAGATACAGATTTAGATAGACGTTTCTACTTTAGGCTCTTTTACGATTACTATTACGCTGATCTAGGAGCAAGAAAAATTTACTGCAGAGAAAAATACTGGCCAGATTACGGCCAACTACAGGTGGTTTAAATGGTATACACACAATGGTCTAACAACGCTCAAACAGGTGGTCCTGAGAGCTCTTTCCAAAGGATAAATCAAAATCCTAACTCTACTATTGATTCAGAAGCAGCTTATTATCCTACTAAGTTTGATGTTTTCGTTAATAAAGAGAACTCTAATTTAGGAGGATATACGGTTGTAGAAAATCACAACCCTAATGAAATTATTGGCAGCGTTCTATATTTGAACCATAGAATTGCTATCGGCTCTACTGGAGAATATGATATTCCAGTTCTTTCTGATGGTGATATCAATACTGGATTGATCAATGTATTCGATTCTAGTTTGACATTTTCTACCGTACCTACTGCTAACTTTACAGTTTCTTACACTGCCAGAGGAGATCAAGTTCATGATAGCCACCTGAACGCTCTGCAAAATTCTCACATGAGCTTGATGGACACCCTAGGTCTAAAAGCTAAGATAGATGGTTACGGAACAGGGCTGCTTAGTGAAAAGCCCTGTGTAGCGTTCGATCCTACTACGCTAGGTGAGTATGAAGTGTTTGATGTAAAAGTCCCTAGCGCAGAGATTCTGCCTCACCTCAAAGCTTCTTTAAAGATTGGCGGCACTGATAATGCAAGCTTTCCTGGGTACGGCTCATCTGGTATTACAAATCTGTATCTTGGAGCAAGTGGTACAACAAGAAACGATATCTATATAGATACAGACAACCTAAGAATAGCTGCTCGTGAAGGAGTGCAAGCAGGTGAATACATCTATGGTATGAATACTGGCGATGCAAATATATTTACTGGTAGAGTCGATATGGCTTCACAACTAACTGTTGGTTTCCAGGGTGGAGCTTTAATCAATCCTCTTGTTACTAGTGTGCCAGCTTTTGGAACAGGGACATTCTATAGTGGCGCAGCTATTAGAGCTCATGGTGGTATATGGTTTGGCTCTGGCCTTTCCGGTTATGGAGATATAACATTTATTCCAGGAACAGGATCTAATGTTGATATTGAAGGTGCACTAGAATGTGACACCCTTACAGTTTTAGGGGCATCTGATTTTTATGGACAATCTACTTGGTATCAAGGTGGCGGTATTTATGTTAATCATCCTGGAAATATTGCAACAAACCAAGATGTGACATTAGACGATAAGCCAGGCGCTCTTGGCCCTTCTCATATTGATACTCTAGATCCGTCTTACGCAAAGTATGTAATAGAAAACCCTCCTGCTCTTCCTGGATCTGTAACGTATAGTGTAAGGCCAGCTAAAGACGTAGATCAAACTGGTCAGTATACTCCAATAAACTCAAAATTACATCCTGTATGGGGTTACGAAATGTATCCTATGATGGGAGGATGGACGTATACAGGAATATGTAAATACAATGTGGCAAAGGCAGTTCCTGATCACCCAAACATTCTACTACTAGAGACTCGTTTACATTGTATTGGTAGACAAAGATCAGGTAGTTGGGATGATTATAGAAATTTAGGTCAAGGTGGCAATGGCATAGGTAACCGAGATGGATTTTTTGGTCATTACTCTAGTGGTCTTTTTGAGCCTGGTGACACTTTTGTAGAGATCAAAGATATAGGGGCTGGTTCTGACTATTCATTCCCTATCTATCACCACGAAGCATTTGTTCAAAATCCAGGCAACGCAAATGCAACCTTAACTGGAATAAACTTATATATTAATGCAGATGATGATGAGTTTAATGGAATCAATTTAGCTGGTAAACAGTATAGAATATATCAACCTGGAAATGCACCATTCAATCATTTAGTTGGTTGGCTCGGAGCATCTGCTTCTCCAACAGTAACATTTGGAAATAACACTACAGCTGATTATCCTAATGCTCATGTAGCTGTTGCATCAAATATGCCTTGGCTAGGTGGAGCAAGTGTTACAACTTATGATGCTAAGTTCAAGAGAGCCCAGTCTACTACAACAACGGTCGTTCAGTCTGCACTTAGAAAGAATATTCACTGGAATACTTACGAGGCTAACTACGCAGGAAACTTTGCTACAACAACAGGCGTTGCATATATTTACGCAATTCATAAAGAAGGGTACTTTACCAATGAAAATGAGCTTGCCTTGAAAGCTTCGCCAAGTCCTTTTGGAATCCAAGCCGCAAACTGGACACAAAATCCTAGCTCTACTGTCGGTATATCAAGACCTGGAAATGAAGTCCCTGTAGGGGAAGTTTGGGCTACCACTGTTGATGGCAATACCTGGACTCACTTAGAGACCACGTCTTATAGAGTAGACGGTTACTATGACTCATGTTGGGTGCCTCTTGTTAAGTATCAATGGGATTATGATGTTGATGCAAATCCAGGTGTATCAACAGTTGATCAAGTTTGGAAGGACCAAGAGCGTGAGATTGGACGTTGTCTACCATTCTATGGATCAAATGTGGATGCTGGCGGGCAGCTAAACCAAGATGATGTATATGAAAATGACGAAGACTCACCTGATGGCACTGCAGATTCTTACGATATAGAGAAGTTTCAGTTTTTTGTAGAACATAACTTGGGACCTGTTAAGACAGCATCTGACATAAAGATGGATGTATGGATCGGCAGCTATGCATATGGGGTCAATGGTGGAGGGGACTATGTACGCCATCCAATTGGGGCTGAAATGAACAACATTGCAGCAACTGGAGTTAGCGGATCTATATGGCAGGGCGCTAGTACGTATTTAAGTATATGGGGAAATTATTCTTTACCTTATAATGCGAATCATTCATTCCATCTTGATGAGTTTCAGAATGCAAACAGAGGCTATCTAAAAGATATAAGTAAGCTATGCACTGTTAGAGCATTAGACAGTAGATTTGCACTAGTCTCTGTAACAGGTGTTGCAGAGTTTAGAGGTCCAAACGGAGACTATGCTAGCTACATCAGAGTTATTATGAACAAGACACGATAAATTATAATGGCTACACCTTACTATGGAGTTTCTGGAGTTCCTGAATACTATAGAGATGTCTATGGTAGCGGAGAGGTTTCATGGATTCCTCCAGTAGTTAATTATTCGTATAACGAAAACGTTGCTTATAGAGGAGCTAACGATAGAGAGTTCCGTTGGGAAGAGGTACAGATACCGCTTGAACATACACAGTCTGGTGCTCTACTTAATTTTATTATGCCAGATTTGTATATGGTTCAGATTACTCCTGATATAGGATGGCATGATGAGCTTTCTATGTTTGGAGAAAATGATGATGACCATCTTCATAATCCACATTTAAAAAATATTGGACCGCTGTCTATTGACAATGGAATACTTACTGATAATGGAGACAATAGTGTCACTTTAGATGTCAATCAAGTAATAGGTGATCCACGTACTTCAAATGTGTCAGGACACTATTTTGAAGATACAAGTTTTATATCAAAGTATGTTTCCGATACCTATAAGAGACACTTGTGGCGAGCTGTTCCATATGCTAATGGCAACCCTGCACTAGGAGGACTACCTCAGTCTTTTGAGTGGGTAGCCCAAGAAGAGCAGGTAGAGTTTGTAGTAGACCCTATCGTTAAAGAAACGAAGGCAATGATCCAGACTATAACTGGAACTAAAGGCGCTAGAGTTACAGTAAGCTATGAGTCAGCAGATAACTTAGACATAATTGTAGACAATCAAAGTAATAACTGGACTATAACATTTCCAATTAATAGAACTAGAGTTAGTTTTGTAATTGTTGCTTCTGATCAGGGAGGCTCTGCAGTAATTAAGAAGTCAGTTAATCTAACTTATGATCATTATAAGCAGGCTCCCGGACATATATGGAATAATTTCGATAGCTTTGGGTTACTTGCTAGTGTGGAGAGGCTTCCTAATGAAGGAAACATGTCTATTAAAGCTAGAACTATAGATGCTTTTGCTAATAAAGGAGCTTCTCATTATAGAGGCCTTATAGTAGGGTGTAATCGAGAGCTTGGCTTGAGCATGATCAACGATGCTATCACATTAAGTATGAATCTATCTATGGATACTATTGCATATGAACCTGCTATTGAGGTGAACTTCTTACATGATCGAGTAGATATTAGTGGCGACTCTTTTAGAGCCGAAGAAGAGCTTCACTATATTGATAGGTATAGATCTAGTATAACAGTTAACCATAGAATAAAGCAAATAATAAGTATTATGACAGAATCAGGTTCAACTATTCCTGTATCAGAATACCAGGTACTAATTAGAGAAGGATATACAGAAGGAAGGGAAATAGTTTTTACAACTGAAAGGCCTCTTATTGGAAGATATAAGGCTACCTATATCTACTATAGTAGTGTTCTATATGTGGACAGCCCTACTATTGGAGAGTTGGTTACAGCTATTAATAATGTAACAAATCCAAATGGAGACATTATTCTTAATGCAGTTATGGCTTCGAAGCTCAGCGGAAATGAGTATTCATCCTACATAGGTAAATCTAATATTCACCTTAGTAGAGCTTTCAATACTGAAAGTGTTGCTGTACCTTGGTCACTACTAAACTTAAGTGCTATCTCTAATCATGATTGGAAATGGTCATTTGCTGATAAACAAAATATGTTTTTTAGTAGCTCTTTCTACGAATATGTTGGAGAGCTCAAAAGTAAAACTAATGTAGAATGGGGTTTTGTAGTAGCTGACGAAGACTATTGGGATGCGGTTGATCAAGATTGGTACGGCTATGACAGCTTGCCATTTGTATTTGATTCTCCGATAGCTAACTACTCTACTGATTTGAAGCTCAAAGCAGATAGTAGAAAATCGGTCAACAGCAAACTAGAAGGGACGTATAAGTTTGATCCTCTAGAAGCGTTTAGAATGGGATATGTTTTTGATGGACTAGAAATAGTTAACAGAGGTTACTCAGCTAAAGCATTTAGATCTGGAGTTGGCTACAAAAAGGACTGCGTGACAAGTGTCCATGAAGTTACTATACGAGGAACAGAAGATAAAGTAAACCTTAATCCTGTTGTTTATAGATCTGGAAGTTCAATAGAGATCCCTAGCGAGCTTGTAGATTCACTAATTTTTGAAATTTAAATTGAACGAGGGCTATTACTATGACTGATTTGAATCCGCTTAGTGGAAAACAGAATGGATGGAATGAGTGGTCAAAACATGTTTTAGCAGAACTAGGCCGTTTAAATGAAAAAAGTGATCAGCTTTCAGAAGAAATGAAAGACGTTCAAATTAAGCTAGCTACTCTAAGAGAGCGTGCATCTATCTGGGGTGCAGTATCAGGAGCAATAGTGTTAGCAGTTGGAATGTTTGTTCAGTTTATTAAAGGAAACTAGTATTAAATGGCTTTATCTCCAGTTTACTATGTTGGGCAAAATCAGATCTATACAGAAGTAAATCAGGCACTAGCTTCAATTAGGTCTGATGTACTTAATACTGATCCACTTGGCTGGCCCACGGAGTTGGATATTAAAGTTATCTTAACTGATAATACTTTATATCTTCCAATAAAGATTCAAGATAGCACTACACAGCTTCTATATGAGAACGGCAAAAGATTAGTCATAACTAGAGAAGAGTATACACAAAGTGGAGATATAGTAACTGACTCTGTACCTAAAATCTCTACTCATGGTCCTGGATCGGATGAGCTAGATGATGAAGACAGAGTCATTGCGGTAAATATTGGTGACAACAACCCTGGTGTTACAATCCAAGGGCTAATGATACAAGATGGTATAATTGGAATATACGCAGGTTTCAATTCTAATGAACTTATTATTAGCAGATGTTTTGTTTTAAATTGTCTAAATGTTCAGTGTTATGTAAGAGATCTAAGACATGCATATATATTAAATAATCTCTTCATTGGTGGAGAATTTGGTCTTGTTGTCAAGCACGTAGAAAAAGCTAGAATTTATCATAATACAATATTTCTTGATGGAGTCCAAACGCTTAGCGATAACCAAACTGTTTCAGCTGGGGTAGTTCTCCAAGCTGAAAGAGTTGTAAATTTTCCACTCACAGAGTGGCTAACTGAGTTTATCCATGAAGAAGGAGAAGGATATGATCGCCTAGCATTCTTTATAGGAAACTTAATATATACAGTTGGAGCTCCAGCCCTAATTCTTTATCATGATGATTTAAACGAGATATATAAATTACATGAGGACATACCTCCAGTTGGAAGAATAGTGAGTAACTTTAATTGTTTATATTCAGATACTATTACTGTACAGGTGAGACAAGATAACTTTGCGGATGACGATGGTACCCAAGCAGATGTTGTTTTTGCTAATCATGTTACACTTGCTGATTGGCAAAATGCTTACTTCTTAGGTCAACTTGAAGACGACTACATTCAAGGTATAGAGAAAAGAATTGATGCAAACTCTATTGGAGTAGATCCTCTCTTTATAGAGTATATCAATTCAAATGATGGCAGTATGGGGTCCATTATTAATCTATGGCTTCTCACCAACAGTCCAGTCTTAAATCAAGTTCCTAATCTTGCTAATGATCGAACTTATGGTGTTGGTTTTGGAGCATGGAAACTGGTATTTGAGACTGCAGACTACTACATTAATTGGGACCCATATATGCCGCTGGAGATGGACACTATTCCGATAGCGATAGACTCTCTTTTGAATCCTAGAGTGATACCCAACACTTCTATTGGTGCCAATGATAGTGTATCAATTAATGGATTTTTTGGAGAGGATATATTTACAGGACCATTTACGATAGATCCAGATAAAAACTGCGACGTAACACCAATTCATTATGTGCTAGAACAACGATTGAATCTTATATATCCTTCGCTGCTTGCAGGATATTTTTGGTCACATGAAAGACCATATTATTTATACGGTAAAAAGGGCGCTGGTCAGTTAGGCTACTTTACGAAAGTAACGTTTGATTTGCCTGGAAAGCTAAATCTTAAAGAAGAGATTACTGTAAAAGTTTTCGATGAAGAAATATCTTCAGAAAATTGGAATATTATAGGCAATAAACTTATAGTTTATTTCAGAGATTATGGCCTTAAGCATTACGAAGATGAAGTCCAGTTAGAAGGAGAATTTCTTTTTTGGGACGATGACGGATTTAGATTTGCTTCTACTAAGACCTACTATATTTTCAAGGTAAACGATGGAATTATTGAATTCTGCTTGCCTCCTAATTATGAGGAAGGGAGTCCCGTTGTTGTTACAGATGATAGAGTTAATTACAAGAATAAGGACGACATAACTAAATCAGAGTTTTTAGTTAATTACGATCTTAATTCTCAACAGACTGTGGTAGAGTTTAATGGATCAAAAAATCTTTTTAACAATAGTGAGTTTACTTATAGTGAAGCTCTTATAGCTCCTAAGTATTGGGAAACTCCACCATATAACAGTAATGATTTTGCAAGAACATTTATGCTTGGCGATGATTATTCATATTGGGGAGATAATGCGGTAGGCTTAAATATAGGTTACAATCCTGGCACAATAAATTATGAACCACTATCTGTTGACCCTTCTGGATATATAACTTTTTCTTGGCATAGTATGGTTCCTGCAGGTATCTATCCTGTAACTGGTACCGACAGTGATGGGGTATTACTATACAATACTGGAGAACAAATAAATAGTATAACAGGTCATTGTACATTTAAATTTTATGATAGTTATGGTTTGTTCATGCCTACTGATACTGTAGTGAATTCTTTTGTATCTTATAATTCTTATTATAAGAGATATTCAATAACCCTTGGTCCGTCAATAGAGTTAACATCTGGTCAGCTATCTATTGAAAGTACTCAGATCGAGTACCTAAACGATCTTCATACCGTTCCTATTCCTGAAAGAGCTGGGTCTGTTGAGTTTGGTATATCTGGTGGCAACTATACGTCTGGCTCTTATGCTTCTGGAGTATGGTCAGGTGCTTTTATAACCTTAGACGCTTTACAGGCAGAACGATCTAAAACTCTTTCCTACTATTCTCCAAGACCAGACTTCCAAAATACAACAGTTGAATTCGAAACAGATCCTTCAGGTGTATTTATAGATAAAAACTTAAATATTACTCCTGCATATCATGATGATCCAAATGGTTTCCTTTATATTCATGATATGCCTGCGAGTCTATGGGGTGGGCCTAAGCATGCTGAGACAACTTCACTTCATGAGTATAGGTGGCCAGAAGGAAGGTTACTCTACCTTCCTTGGGCAAGAGTCTGGGGGAAAGACAAATTAGAACAAAAACATGTAAAAGGTGACGTACCTAAAAAATCTGAAGAGATTATAGCTCCATATGTTTATTCTAAATTTGCTACCGATATTGTCTTGACTCCCTCAGAGATTGTTGCGTCTCAAATTAATCAATCTCTTGAAGATAACTTGTACACAGTAGGCAAAGATTTTGGAGTAAATATTATAGACAATATAGGCAATGCATACCATCTTAGAAACTATCAAGTTAGTATATATGAAGAGAACGGTAAGTTTCCTGGCTGGCTAAGTAAAACTTATTTTGGCGCTAAAGAACAACTTGGAGATATGTTATATGGAAGTCTATCAGCAAACGGATCCATGAACGGATTATACACTCCACCACCATCAAGTTTAATAACCTATGAAGGGCTTACTCCAACATCTGGAGATATGACAACTTTAAAGATGCCTTATAGGGTCGCTAGCGACTCACAAGGAAATGTAACAGTCGAAGTTCCTATAGGTAGTAATGGGAGTGGAAATACAAGCGGGAGTACATTCCTTCCTACTGAAGGAACCGATCCTCTAACAGGATATTACTCAGTTACCAGTAACGGCCAAAATGAAACGCCTTATATAAGTTTAGATTTTGTGCCAAAGATCGCTTCTAGTAGAGTATCTTTCGAGTCAGTTAATTTTAACGAAACTCCTGGTGAACCATCTATGAGAGAATTTTTTGTTGACTACGTAAACGCTAGTATTAACTTTACTAAAAACTTTACTGGAGACAATGTCTATGTAGAGTATATTCCTAAGTATGTTACCGTAGATTCGCTAAATTCAAATCACTTGAATTTCGTTCATAGCAAAGTATTTGATGACTACCAAGGACCTGTGGAAATCAACTACGATGCAGAGATCTTTTTAGAGGTAGCTGTTGAACAACCTGTTAGCGGTCAGTTCATTGAAACATTCTCAATGACTGCCCAAAATTATAAAACTTTTGAAAACCACAGAAACAACGTTTATGGAGAGTTCTTCTAATGAGTCACAGATTGTCTATACAGGAAATAACTCATGTGCCGCTTGGGACTGACAGTGGCAGGCTTATAATAACATATTGGTTACATTATAACGCGCAAACTAATAACTATCCATGGACGTATATAACGACTAGTTGCGGATTCAGATCTATGTGTGGCCAATGGATAATCATGGTCCCTAACGAGCAGCATCCACTCCATGATAATTATATATGGGAATTGGGAGCGTATACATTTGTTTGGGATTACGATGGAGCTTACGGTCTGGATCCAACTGATTTCACAAATCAGTTTAGCTACTTGGTTGCATTGGCTCTGTGGGATAATGGATGTGACGATATAACTACCACTACAACTAGTGCTCCACCGACAACTTCGTCACCACCACCACCAACAACTTCAAGTACTACGACTACGGGGCCACCTACTACGACTACTTCCACTACTTTCACTACTTCTTCGACATGGACTCCTCCTCCACCAACCACGACCAGTACTTACACGAACCCTCCACCACCAGAATTGCTAT
>Ga0209349_1001327_pt1 | contig 12286 bp, 18 predicted proteins | sample ETNvirnome_2_130_FD_184067 | JGI IMG/M metagenome (GOLD analysis project Ga0209349, IMG submission 184067) | Marine viral communities from the Pacific Ocean - ETNP_2_130 (SPAdes) (version 2) | ecosystem: Environmental > Aquatic > Marine > Oceanic | place: Pacific Ocean | collected 2013-06-22
GATTGATAAATCCAGTCTTCGCAAGGGCGACACTGCCCGAGCAAATATCAAGATCGCCCCGTACGATCATGGGGACAACAAGGGTGTGACCATTTATCTCCTGTCGGTCCAAAAGATTGCTGACGGGGATGGTCACGATGACTTCGGACCCCTACCCGATCAACCACCGGCCCAGCAGGGGGAAGACCTGGCCTGGTAATTAAAAAGGAGACACGCCACTGTAGTTTTTAATCATCCTAAATAGTTTTGGCCGCGTCCTCCGGGGCGCGGTTTTTGGAGAATCTAATGACAGTCACCACGGAAGGATACACACCCCCGCTAGAGCACAAAGGGGTCTTTCTCCCTGTAAAGCTCGACATAACCGCCAAACACAACAAGGCCGGACTCTACCCACCATTACGACGCGATGGGGATCTCATTTACATTCTTCCCGGTGGTGATGAGGTGACAGAAAAGGATTTAGATGGCTGTGCTTACTCACCACTGACCCCAAGTTCCACCACTGATTAGTGAATGAGTTATCCCTGTTCTCAGGTGCCGGTGGTGGTCTGCTTGGGACCAAGTTGCTGGGCTGGCGGTCTGTAGGTTATGTCGAGTTCGACACCTACTGCCAAAAAGTCCTCTCGCAAAGAATCCAAGACGGCATCCTCGATGAAGCCCCAGTCTTTGGAGACATTGACGACTTCATCGAGTCCGGTGCCGCTAAAAAATACGCGGGGTTTGTCGATGTGGTTACGGCAGGGTTTCCCTGCCAGCCATTCAGCGTTGCAGGAAAGAAGAAAGGACAAGACGACGAAAGGAACAAGTGGCCGCAAACGATCCAATGTATTCGCGATGTTCGACCCCGATACGCGTTCCTGGAGAACGTCCCAGGTCTGCTTAATTCTGGATACTTCAGCGAAATCCTCACTTCACTGGCCGAAGCAGGGTTCGATGCAAGGTGGACTGTGCTCGGAGCAGATGATGTGGGCGCCCCGCACAGACGCAAAAGGCTCTGGATCATGGCCGACTCCGAGAGCGAGGGACTACAAGGATGGAACGTCAGTCCCGCCATCTCGAATCAGGAACCCGGATCTAGCAACCCTCGGACAGAAAGTGGCGATGGAGGAAACAAACCCTGGCCAACTGAATCCAACGTGGGTCGAGTGGCTCATGGGGTGGCCTCTCGGGTGGACAGACTTAAAGCCATTGGAACCGGACAAGTTCCAGCAGTGGCTGCAACTGCATGGACGATCCTGAGTGCCGGATGTTAAAAACTCGGAGTGATAATGTTTGATCTCGCCGGCAAAGATTGGATGACAGAAAAGGAGGCTGCCCACTATTGTGGAGTTTCCTTTGCCCAGTTCCGAAAAAAGAAACCAGACTACGACCTCCCCTTCGCTGTCTTCATGGGTAAAAAACAGTACCGGCGGCGGGACCTGGACTACGCTATCGAGCGGTGTGTGGTAAGTGGTTGATTTGGTTTAGGTATTTTTTTGTCTAATGTGTTGTACATTGTACCCATATATAGTACAATGTACACATGGTCAGGGGATGGCCCTGATCTGAGATAGGAGAGAGAAATGACTTACTCAGTAAAAAACGTAAAGACGATCACAAGAAATTACCCGACTTACGAAGCAGCGTTCGAAGCGGGAGAAGATTTCGCCATGTACGCGAAAGTCGAAGGCCCCCTCAAGAACGATGTCGATATCGAAGAAACTTCATTCGCTCAGTACAAACTCATTATCACAATAGAAGAATAAAAGAGGCATTAATATGACTTACTCAGTTAAAAACGTAAAGACTTTTAACACGCCTGACGGTGGTGGATACAACGCGAGCCTGTACTGCGGAAAAACCAAAGTCGCCAACATCCACGATGGCGGTTACGGTGGATGCCCTGAGTACGATTGGGCAGACACCACTATTGGGAAAACCGGCGTAGTTAACCCCGACCAGCATTTTTGCAAAGATTTCTATGCCTTCATTAAGACCCACAAGGTTCCAAAAAAGGAATGGAACGATACTGATATGTCTTATGTCTTGACCAATGAATTGGAGCCGGCAGTAGGTGAGTTTTACATTAGCGATTTAGTTGATGATTTTCTTGAAATGAAACAACTCAAATCAGCACTCAAAAAGACCGTTCTTATATGGAAACCTGAACACAAGTCAGTCGTTGATTGCAAAGAGAAACCAACCGCTCAGGCATTAGTGGGATTCCAAAAAATTATAGATACCAAATTCACGGACAAGGATTGGACAATGCTTAACACCCTTCCGCTTGAGGATGCTTGGGAACTTTGGAAGATGCGCCCTTAATCACAACAGTAAGACGCAAGCACTCAGCATCCTTCAGGGGTGCTGAGTTGTTATGTCTGGAGAATCCAACATGGCTAAAGAGAACAAACGTCTACGGACGTTGATGACCAAGCATGGTTTAACAATCAAGGAAGTTGCTGAACTGCTCTATGTGTCACCTGTGACGGTTCAGCATTGGAGAGCATCTGAGGGCGCGGTGGGTTACCGCAATATGCCCAGAGGGTACTTGGAACTGTTGCAAATCAAACTAGGAGGAAAGTGATGGCATATCTGCAAAAACATTCTAAAAACAAGCAAGCCCTTGTGCTGGTTTACAAGGATGTGAACGACAAACGCCGGAAGAAGTATCTGGGCCAGATCCCAAAACGGCAGGCCAACCTTCTGCTGGAGCAAGCCAGTAGCGAGGAACGATCCAGAAAGCTGGGACTCCGCGTGGAGTCGCCCTTATTCCAGAGTGCAATTCGTGGGCTACTGTTTAAAGAATACGCCTCGGAATACCTTACCGAATACCGCCATGATTTTCCAAAAACCTACGGCAAGGTAAAGGCCAGTATGGTGCACCTGGTGGATGGGTTTGGGGATTTAAGGTTGGATGCGGGGGAGCAGAAGTGGGCCGATGCCTGGAAGAAGTACAAGGTGCGGCGGCTTGCTGAGATCATGCCCTCTACCCTGCAGGGGGAGTGGATGACGCTACGCAAGTCTTTGAAGTCGGCGGTTCCCTCGAAGATCCCCAATTCCCCGCTCGGGAATTTAGAGTTCGGGATGAAGGTGCAACAGAACAAAATCCACTGCTTTCGTAAACCGGAACTGATCGCACTCTACGGTGCGTCCAATCCCCTCTTTGCCGCGACCTGGCAGTTCGTCGCCAACACCGGCCTCCGTCGGGGTGAGATTGTGATGCAGCGCAAGGCGTATGTGGGGCGGGAGGAAGTTCAGATTGTGAACGACCCGGAGGATCACCTTGAGACCAAGACAGGTAAGAGTCGGATCGTGCCGCTGTCGGATGCGGCGCAGGATGCTCGAGAGCGGGTTTTATTTTACAACCCGGATGGGGCTGACTTTTTCCCCCAGATGCGTGACAAGTCTGATTGGTCGAAGAAGTTCGCAGAAGTGCGGGGATTGGCAGGGGTCGATCGTGGGACCCTACACGGTCTGAGGCACACCTTTATCTCGCACCTGGTGAATGACCTGCGGGAGCCCCTGCCGGTGGTGCAGGAGCTGGCCGGTCATGCCAAGGTGGAGACCACCATGCGTTACATCCACGTTTTACCGGACCACCACAAAAGGGCGGTCCAAAACCTAAACTTGTGAATCTCGCACCACACCTGGCACCACACCATTCCCTGCTTGAAAGTGTGGTATTTGTAAGTGTCTGTTTTTTATAGTGTTTTGGAGCGGGAAACGAGACTCGAACTCGCGACCCCAACCTTGGCAAAAGCGTATATGGCTCGTAAGTTGTTGATTTTAGGTAGGTGCGGTGCCATATTGTGCTATAGAATGGTATGGTTCGCACCACACTTTGCACCACACTTTACAGGGTCTCAATTTCGCGAATGCTACGAATCATACCACGAGGGATGTGCCAAAGACTCCCCCAATAAGGAGCCTTGCCAGGGATGTGGGTCATTGCCAGGGTGATCCACTTCCTTGTCTTTTGAACGAGCAGTCCGTAGGTGACAACCGGGGTTTCGTCTGGGGTGAGATCATCCGTCCAGCTCCCATCCATGTATGCGTCCACCCAGGAGACAGCCACTAAGCTGCCTCGCGTTGCTCCATGTCCATGAAGTCTTGAAATATGTCTGGTGCGTCCCCGAGGAACCCCGTCACCTTCGCCCACTCCCGCAGCACCTTCACCCGTTCTCTCTTTGTTTTCGAATCGCGCCACTGTTGCTGGAAGGTCGGGATGCGGAAGGTTTGGGGCATTTTCGGGTCTCCTAGTGGGATTAGTGAAATCGGGCAAAACGTAGTTCGCTCCTGGGGGTTGGGCTCGTACCGATCCGGTAAGAATGTATTGAACATAGCTAAATGGGGTTAAATCCCCCGGGCCTATAAAACAAGGTGTTTTTGGATGCGAAAAAACAAACCTTCACCTTCGCTATTTTACCGTTTAACACTGTAAAAGAGGGGGTTTTCATGTGTTTCGTAGACCTGTATGGAGCCCTGTCGCGCATACTTTTGGGTTGGCAGGGTTATTCCCCTGCTTATGCACGACAGAGCGTCTGGTGGAGGTGGGGGGATTCAAACCCCCGTCCCGGCTACTCCGCTTCGGGCTTATCGCCGGTCGAATTCATTTCACCCCCAATGACTTTATAGTGGACAGATCCATCCTCCTGGTGTTCTACCCGGTAGTGAACCGGCACCATTTTGTAGAGAGTGAATTCATCTCCGTGTGCCGGGGGTATCTCGGTTGTAATTGCGTCGAACACTTTGTCCATCGCGGCGAAGGGGCTGAAGCCTTTACCGAGCGCATTGTCAAAAAATTTATCCATTGCCCGAACCTGGGCATTCCTCATAGCTAACACCATGTCGTACTCCTTTTTTAAAATGAAAATTGGTAATGAGCGATTACCGCGCTGTCACTACGGTAGGTTATCCCTACCGAATGATTCCTAATATTCTTCCTCATCCCGATCTGGTACGAGTCCTCTGTCGCCTGCAGTTGCAGCGGGAGGTCGTACCTCGACACGGCGAAGAGGGTTGCCATTGCGATCCCAGCAACGGCGATCTCTGGCCCGTCGTACCACTTCTTCTTTTTCTGTTCTCTCTGACCGCAAATATTTACTGACCTTCCGTTGCCTGTTCCTACGGCCCCCATTTCGCAAGCGATGTCTCCTAATGCCCTGGCGTTTGCCGTATCTGATTGCAGAGCGTATTCACTGACAATCACAGGCTTGGATGTTGCGGATAAGGTAGCCCTCACCTTTTCTCTGAATTGCTCCTGAGTCAGACCAAACCCAGTCTGAAGATAAAGTACATCCGCATGAGTTACATATTCCAAGGGCGTTGCCGGGGTCAGATGAACCCCGATAGGTTTCTTGGTGTGTTGTTTTAAGTCTTGGATCAGTTCGTTTGTTTGCGCCGCTGTCCAATATTCGTCAACCTCCAATCCGATAACGTAACCGTCAACTTTAGAATCCAACCTTCGCACCATCTCTGCGTTGTGGGCTTTGTGTGTTGATAGTGGCAAAGCCGCCAGGGATGGAGAATCATCGGCCATGAGCCACATGATCGGGCGCAAGCCCCTGCGGTTGAGGTGATCTAATCTCTGTTCCCAATCTGGATGGGGAGAGATATTCCCTACATCGTCTGCCTCGTTCTGGGAGTACAGGTAAATATGGGTGTCACCATTAGCGAGCAGGGAGTTTTCCATCCTCGCCCGCCAAGCGTCATCGACATTTTGCGAGAGGTAGGACAGGCTCATGCCTTCCGTGTCCATCAGAAGGAAGGATGCTCTACTGCCGAATATGTCTGCTGTTGCGGTGGTGAAAAAACAAGCCAGTAAAAAAAACGCTACTTTCGATTTAATTTTGTCGGCCCTGGGATTAACCATCCAGCTATTACTGGAAGCACGACAAACGCGAGGATCAATCCGATCCCGCCCAGCTCTACGGCTTTTTCAGCAACCGTCCAAATCGTATCTGGCGCACAGGCCATATCAATCCCCCGAATCCTCGTATCCATCATTGTCTCTGTCACCACATCGGTCACAAAAGCACTCGTCATGGCGCCCGCTATCGGCGCAAGCGCACCCCCCGACAGCACAGTACCCGCAGTCGCACCTATCGCTGCACCGGTTGCTACTACCGTTGATTTTTTTAGTGTCGTGCATCCGGCTAAAAATAAGGCCAGGCCAAGAGAAGAATAATTACCCCAAGCTCTACGACGATGACCGTGTGGTAAAGGCTCCATAAAATCTCGTAGGTAATTTCTTTCAAACAAGGAATTCCTGCACCACGCCGACAATCACAACAACCGCTACAACGGCTATGACAATCTTCCACTGGTTAGTCAGCCCTTCCCATAAATTTTTCATCTTTGTTTCCTATGTTGAGTTAAATTATTTTAGTCCGAATGCACTACCAGTCAGGATTGCACCAAATGCTAAATGAAAAATGCCACCGTTCATTAGAGTGAATGGGTTATGTTGACCTGTCATTTTCTTCATTAGTTCAAGTTGTATCAGTGGGTCTTTAACCGTGTTAAGTATCTCTATAAATGTTGCGAGGTCGGGCCTGTTCAGTCCATACCAAATTGGAACAACCATAAAATCGTACAAGCAAATGACGAGGTAGACGCCGAGTGCGGTCCATCTCCAATACATCGCACTTTAGTTCAACCACTTTGTTAAAATACTTGCGCCACCTGCGGAAAGACCTACGGTGGCGAGTAAAATTCCTAAACCCATTCCTCGACCCCTTTCCATCTGCGCTTCTACCGCTCGTAAGCGCCTGTTTGATTCCTCAATCTGATTAGAGAGGGATTCCACTTGGGCAATCAATTTACCAATTTCTACTGGATCAATATCCAAGGGGCAACCCTCCGGCACGGCCATTATGTTTCTGTGCCGTCTGGTTTTTTCTCAGGGAAAATCGGCTCAGGATTCACCACAAATCCGAAACCATCTGGGGATGTGCCTGACCACGCCAGGCAATGCTCTGTTTCATTTTTTTCTGTGCGGGAAACCACAACAGATGTCGAGGTGTGATCCTCGTTTGTAAAGATTGTGATGGTTGTCGTTGCTGACATCTCCATCATCACAACACCAGACTCTCCCCATGTATCGCTGATGATCTCTGCCATTCGTGACATGGTTGGAACACAGTAAAGTTGGATTTGCACCACCCGTGGTTGCACATCATCAGGTGGTTCAATAGCGAGAGCAGGCATAAAAAAACCACCCAGCAGGGTGGCTAGTAGGAAGGGTAGTAGTTTTTTCATTGGGTTGGCACGGTTGGTATTTCCATCCATCTGTTTAGTCCATCCCTCAAATTACTCATAAAGTTTTCATCAGAGCCTGAAATGTATTGCGTACCTGTAAAAACAGGTATCGCAGCAATCCAATTCCCAGCAGCTCTGGTCCCCGCTCCAACATTCTGACCGGCTAACATCCAATCCAGAAACCTCTTATTTGTCCACAGTTTTGACCCGGCATAGGCACTCCCTACTGTCATGGCAGTTGTCACTGGTTCCATTACCATACCCGTGGCTGCGCCCGTCATAGCTAATGCTTTAGCCGTCCCAGAGGGGTTGGCAAATTTACCGCTTGCGCTCAACCGGTCGGATATTCGAGCCAGACTTGCTAACTGAGTATCAATCCCACCACGCTTTGCATTACCCCCAAACAGAAGCTCCATAGGTCGTTTCGACGCTTTGCGTAGTTTGTTGTAGTTCGTAAGGAATGTGCGTGGCGAAAACACTTGCCCCACATAATCCTGTTGAGCGGCAGTCGCCTGGCCCAATCTCTGCACAACAGCCCCTCTGACTAATTTCCAAGTCTCAGGATCGGTCGCTTTTCTTGCTCTCTCAATCCTGGTGATGTTGCCGCTTTCTAGTGCCTTGAATAATTTATCTGGTTCAGCTTTCGCAACATCATCGAATGTCCTAACCATAGCCCCGTCATCGCCAAATGCCATACGCCAATATCTGCTGGCATTACGCCATGCTCGGCGCGGTGAACTATCGCCAGTTCTTTTGGCGATGTCATCAACCGCTGCGCCCATATCTGTCATGATGTGACGGTATAACTGTTTTGCTACGCCTGGATCACCAGCGTCAGTAGCTATGCCAGTTGTTTTACGTCCCACCTGTGTACGGATCTCATCCAGAATATGCCAGGGAATAACGGCATGATTTGTCAGAGCGGTGTCGATCTTATCCATGAGGTTATCGCCAAACACTTTTCTTAAATCGGCGTATTCCTCTGTGTATCTTCCAGCATAGGTTGCCAGAAATTCTTTAGTATCATCAAGCCTGACTATAGTAGATTGGGGGATCAGATTATTAGCTATACGGTAGAGGACTCTGGACCTTTCTTGGTACTTTGCAACCTTAGCAGCGGCTGATGCTTGTATTTTTCTCCCAACTTCCCACGCATCTGTGGTCATATCCAAAGTGGAGTCATCGGATAAATGTTTGATCGCGTTGTTGAATTGTCTATAAATTTTCGTTAGTTTGTCATTAACATTTCCAGACGTAATTGGAACCTCTTTTAATAACTGTTCTAACCCTTGAACGATCGAACTGTCCGAGACAGTGCCGGGGGTATAGTCCATTCCCAATCCACGGAAGTCTGCTATATTTTTCTGTATGTTTCGGGTGCCAGCGGAGCGCACGACTCTAGCGCCGGCAGTTGGCGCTGTAGTCGCCAGACCACCACCTAAAAGTGCCAGCACATCGGAACTGATTTCCTCATCTCCAGGAAGCACGTTGCCCATAACATTCTGGTCAAACCGCTTTCCTGTAAGGCCGCCGATCCCTGCTGTTACATACGGGGTCGCAATCCTAGCAGCCTGTAGTCCTAGATTGGTAATTTGCCCTGCACCAGGCACTGGCGGCACTCTAGGAATACTCTTTTGAAACTCCTGTCCTACTCGGAAACCGGCGGCTGCTGGGGCAGATTCCCATCCGACTCTTTGGGCTAAATCCCCTAGACCACCATACCAGGGTTGGTCGGCCTCGACCTGTCCGCTGCGTACAATATGTTGATCCATCCATTCTGGATTAGGAACGCTGGATTCAGTCGATACCTCATCAATCGGTGGTTCAACCGGGGCGAGCTGATCCCCCTTCTTTTTCTGCCCCACCAGATATTCATCTTCCCAGCTCATGGTAGTAGTACCTCAGCTTCTGTCTGATTTGGAACATACCGTCCAAGATTTCCGTTTGGTGTAATGAAGTAAGAACCATGTGGGAGCGCATCACGCTCTTTCTGGGTTCTGACCTTTTTAGGATTCCACGCTGGGTGTGGAAGGTTCTCATACACCCATTGCGGATTGTTTATTGTTTCAAGCGCCCGAACGTAATCATTAAATGCGCGAAGCTTCCAGATAATTGTTTTTTCAGTATCGGTCATTTTCGGGAAGAATCTTTCTTTGTAATTTGCTGCTTCCTCTACGCCAATAGCCGCGCCAGATTCAAGACGAAGGGCGGCGGCCAAAGCATTTTTCATCTGAGTCCAGGCTAACCGACCCTCACCCGGCACATCAAGTGAGGTTAAAAATATATCTAGGCGATCAGCTTTGAAACGTCCAGAGCTGTCAAAAAAGTATGCCGCTGCATCGTTCGACCACTTTTGAGACATTTGAGCCATTGCAATCTGCCTGGCTTCACCCATCTTTTCACCCTGCTTGGCTAGATTATTAGTAATCTCAGTTTTGTTACGGGAAGCGATTGGCGAAACCATATCCCAATCTAGGGGAACCGGCGACCCGTCCATCAAGAAATTACGCGGGACACCGTTTTCATCATGCTGAACATATCCAAGATGGCCTATACCCTCCGTATCTATAAACCGCATTGAGTTCCCTTTAGACCCACCCTCTAATTTCCCCACCCAGTACCCAGGCGGGGCTTGCTGACCCTCCCGTAAAGAAATGGTCTTAGTGCCATCTGTCCAGTTTACAAATTTTTTCTTCCCCGCTGTTTCAGCAACACCGGACTTGATAACATCAATAATCTGATCTATCGGCATCCCATTCTTCAGCAACGCCTGGAAAAGTTTTCGCTTACTCTGGAAGTCAGCATCATCGAGGTTAGACAGTGCGTACTGCCCAGCGTAAACACCGAGACTCGCCATCGCCTTCGCCTCATAGCGATCAGCGGCCCTGGTGTCGCCACCCATGAGAGCGGCTGTGCCGCGAATGATTCCAGCTCGTTTTTTGATCTGCCTGATCGAGTCAGCAAGACCCTGGGAAGCAGATTGAGGAGCGGATCTACCACCGGATGTAGAGCTGGTTTTCCCCTGGTACAGACCCCTAGCAAGCGGCTGAGTGCCGTACATCCCACCGGGGCCGTAAAGTTCTTCTGCTGCCGCTGGGGTTAAACCGGGGCCGTAGTTGCCGGTCTGATTTGGCATAGACGCTTGCGATGGGGAACTGTTCTGGGCGCGTTCTGGATTTACGCCTGGGTAGCGCATTGGCGGTCGCCACGTTGGTGCTGGGTGAGTTCTACGATCTACTCCCGTGTCTTGTCCTACACCACCATCAACAGCGGCGAGTAAGCTGGGATCATACAATCGGCTGGGGGACTTATCGTAAAGACTATCCATAGCCCCCTGAGAGAACCCGCGCCCGGAGGTACGGTTTTTTGAGGGGGTGAAAGGACCAGAGGACAACCCTACTCGATACTGATCGTCAGCCGTTAGGTTAGCTGCCCTGGTGTTTAACGCTTTTGTGAACGGGCTGCTGGTAACCTGGGGGTACAAGTTCAATGAATTAAAAGGGTCCATTATTAACCCTTTAGCCGCTAATGTATTCAAGCTCTGCGGTCCAAACTCATTTCCTGAATTCTCTAGATGCTTCAAAGCAGCCGCGTTGTTAGCGTCAGCCACAGCTTTATCAAACTTACTCGGCAGGTCGTCGGGTCTAGGTACGATACTAGCATTACCCATCGTCATCAGGCTGTTCCGTCTAGCTGCGATGTCGGCCTGCAGCCGCATCTTTCTGCGCTCTATATCTCTGAATTCTTTTGCTGATAAAGCCATTTTAGAATAAGCTCCCTGGTCGTTTTCGGAAGCCCTCGATCGGGTGTCCTAGCACCTCCCCATATTGTGAGGGTGCTGCCGGTTTAACCCAGGCTGATTGTGGTGTGTTTTGTGCGGGTTGCACTGTACGAGCGCCAAACGATTGCCCAGGTGGTGCTGCTGGGTTCGTTGCCGATCTATAACCGGCGGCGAGATCGTTGTTTGTCCAGGCTTCTCCCAGTGCTTTACGAAAATCCTCATCAACCCAAGCGAATGGGGTTTGTGGGCCACCCATGCTAGAGCCAGGGCCACCAAGCACCGAGCTGTGAGCAGGGTTGCCGGCTGCTCTGGCGAGACTAGCCCGCTGACTTGTGAAGGGGTTGGTGATTGGGATCTTTTTCAGAAACGAGGCTGGCCCGAATAATGACTGATTTGGCATTACAGCACTCCGTAGTTAACGTGTTTAATACCTTCAATCTCCACCACCGCATCTGGCCTGGTGATCTCAACCTCTTGGGCCATTACGCCACGGCTTCGGGTAGTACGTCCTTTGAAGTTATAGGTGTAGACATTGTGACCATGCCAGGTTCCATCGAACTCGATGTTTTCCTTTATGCGGATGTCAGACGGGGGCATCATCATAAACGGAGCGGCGATGCTGGCAATCTGCCCAAGTGTCTCTAATCCAGATGGCCCTGGGGTTGTCTGCGTAGTCTGGCCCCCATAGTTCCCCTGGATCATCCCCATGTAGTTCTGGAGAGCCTGTTGTGGAGCGGTACTCTCGTACTGATGCCGTGCCATGTCTCGGTTGATTGTCTCCTGGGTCATAGCGCGGCGAGCAGCTCCGACATCCCCAATCGCAGATGCCATGCCCAGTGGTGCTGACATGATGGATGGGTACATCTGAGAATAGTTCTGTGCGCGATCCTGGGCGGCCTGTTGAGCGCCGAAAGTCATCTCTGCGGCCTTGTTCAGCATTTGCTGATTTGCGGATGCGATGGCGTTGGCTTGAACAATGTCGCCGCGTGAACCGCCGCCCGGTTGATACTGAACCATTGATTGTCGGATTCCGGGGAGGACATTTGTTTCCAACTGTGACTTCATCTGTCGGCCAAGGGCATCCATCATCGGGTTGAATGTGGCTGTGTCGATTTGACCCGACAACCCCTTCAGCAAACGATTCTCTGCCCCAGCCTGTTGCGCTGCCGCCCTTGGACCCATAGCGTAACCTAGCGCGGAGGTTTGAGCTGCGGTCTGTGCAGGGTCAAATCCTGCTAGTGTTTCCTTGCCATAGTAGGAGGG
>Ga0209349_1001329_pt1 | contig 12275 bp, 11 predicted proteins | sample ETNvirnome_2_130_FD_184067 | JGI IMG/M metagenome (GOLD analysis project Ga0209349, IMG submission 184067) | Marine viral communities from the Pacific Ocean - ETNP_2_130 (SPAdes) (version 2) | ecosystem: Environmental > Aquatic > Marine > Oceanic | place: Pacific Ocean | collected 2013-06-22
TTTATATGAGTATCCATCCTTGGTTGCGATGGAGGCCCTGACACTAGGGGTTAACGTAGCTATCACCACTGGAGGATCAACACAGGAGGTATTCGGAGACACGGTAGAGTATCTGAACCCAAGGTCGGAGGTGTCTATCCACAAGGCAGTGCATCGTGCGCTGGACCGACCACCACCTTTAGCTATAGGGAAGGACAGATTCACATGGTCTAAATCCGCAGGTCCGTTACTCAACAGAGCAGTAAGGAGGATTAATGGCACCGACTAAAGCCATCAAGCTGGTTAAGTGGATACGCGACAACCCGTCCCACAAAAGCGCCAAGGCTAAGGCACACCAGCTAGTGGAACACATCGTGGAATACAGCACCAAGTTTATAGGTATGGACGAGGCCTCAGCAACATTCCGTCGGATATCAAATCATCTGATGGAGATAGATGACATATGGGTAGAGATACCACCAGCCAAGAGAAGGGAGTTGAGTCATGCTAGCTAACGAGGGGGGAGCATTAGCCTCACTGCCCGTGGTGTTGATAGGTCATCAGGCACGACGAGGCAAAGACACCGTAGCCAAGTGGCTGGCTAAAACCCACGGATACGAGATCCTCCACTGGGCTGATGCTTTATATGAGGAATGCCGTGGTGCTGAGGTGGCTGTTTCATCACCGGGGAGGGGGTATGGAACGGTGTGGATTAACGACGATGTATACCCCGAGGAGCGATACCCATTCCTGTGGAAGACGGTATTCGAGTGGGCTGTCGGGTGTGACAGGGCGGAGGAGGATATAAGACCCGACATGGTGATGAACTACGTGGAGGGTATGCCAGTTAAGGACGCATGTATGCTTCAATGGTGGGGGACGGAATACCGTCGCCGCTTGCACGACGAGGACTACTGGGTTAACAAACTGGCCCTGACGTTGGCCATGAAAAGTATGAACGGCCAAGGTGCGCCGGGTTACGTTATACCCGATACTAGATTCACCAACGAGTTTGAGTTCGATAAGTATAATCGCCACTGGATGATTACCTCTGGTAATCGTCCTATGACAATTCAGAGGGTGCACGTCCATCGATCGGAGGCGATAGAAGACACGGGTCGTGATCCATACCACCCATCCGAAGTGGAGTTGTGTAACGCCAAGTGGGATAAGGTGATTCATAACTCGTCAGACCTGGATTATTTATACAATCAGTGTGAGGTTCTATGGCCTGAGCCTTTTCCGGAGGGTAATGAGAAATGATCTTAGGCATCGACCCGGGAAAGTGGAATCAAGCCATAGCGTGTATGTCCCCACCGTGGGAGATAAAACGTAAGTGGCCAAGGCTAGAGTCAGTTGCAACGCTTACGATACAGCAAGCTACCCTAGCCGTTGAGGAGGTGAAGCGCAGTAGGGATAGTGTAAAACCCGTAGGGATGTTCCCTACTGTTCCAAACCACCTAGGGTTAATAGAAACGTGGTATCGTTTCTTTATGGAGGATATCTTCTGGAAGTATGATGAACCGGTGGACTGGGTGGTGATCGAGAAGCCTGACTTCATGGGTCGGCCGTGGTCTAATAAAAAGGTTAGGGACTTAGCTGACCTAGGTGTAGTGATTGGATCTATCGTTGCGGCTGCTGCCCACGTTGGGTTGAAGGTTAGAATCACTGAGCCTAGGGAGTGGAAGGGATCCGAGTCCAAAGACGATACTGCCTTCGACGTTCGACGATACTTAAAGAACATCGACCGTGATCTAAGCGACCACGAGACGGATGCTATAGGCATAGCTGAGTGGTGGGTGAGGAGATTACAGAACGTGAAGGATAATCGAGAACCTGGGCTGGGGTGGTATCAGCACCCATCGGCAATAGCGAAACGTTCAAAGCGTAAACGCACCTCTAAAAAGAGGAGGAGGTAGAAGATGGCAATGATGAGATCGTCTCACGCAAACCCACAGGAGGTTTGGGTTTCCCTAAGTGAAGGTGGTGTAGTTAAGATAGCCACGTTGGAATGTGGAGAAGAGCAGGATGTTATACTGCCACTGAGGATAGATCATTGGCGGTTTATCGAACAGAAGGAGGAAGAAGATGCATGGTAACGAAGTAGTAGAGGAGTTCTTAGGTGAGAACGCAGATAAGTTACCAAGCTTCTCACCCAAGCAAACACTCACAGCTTTCATGACGTGGTACTGGGATGCACACCTAGGGAATATCATAGCCGAGCGTGAGAAGTTACGCACGGTGTTTTCCCAGTCATACAACTACGCCAGCAAGGGAGCTACACCGCTAGTGGAGGGGGAGACGAAGGGGCAGCGGTTCCGCAAACTGCGGGATCTGGTAGACGAGGTCGAAGGAATATACAAGGAGGCGAGAGAGAACGATGACTACCCGGATAAGGGATAAGAAGAAGACAGCAGCTCAGGCTGCTGGAGCTGCACTGATAGCACTGGCTAGCTTTTGGGCTGGTGGTGGCACTGACCAGCCCGGGTCAGAGGATGTGCTGATGGTGTTGGCTGACCCTGTTGAGGATGTGCTGAAGAATATCCCCAATGAATCATGGACCAGTGAGGATTGTCAGGAGGTGATCGATAATCTCGTCCTGTTTTACAACAGAGTGCAACAGGATGGGCGCTTAACGCCAGAGCTTCAGGGGTATATAGACGCATACAACGCACGGTTAATAGAACTCAGGGACTTAGCCCGGATGGTAGAGGCTGAGGATGGCTGAGGAGAAAGCCCTGTTGATAGTAGAGGATTACGGTAGGACTCTTATCGTATCTCCGCATTCCATAGAGATATGGAATAGTAAGACTGATAACACCGAAGTAATTTTCGAACTTGATGCACGTCAGTTGAGAACTTTATCCAATAGAATAAAGGAGTGGTTAGATGAGTGATCTATTAGACCAGGAGGAACTTCAGGTAGCAACGGCTGTTGTTATGGGGGATGTGCTGTGCGAGATGGATCGTGCGAGGGAGATGTGGAGTTTTGAGGACGACGCAGAGGCTAGCCTAGAGGTTTGGGTAACCGGCCTATCAATTTACCTTGGGAAGCTAGCCTACGGAAAAGGCATAGACGAACATGAAGAGAACCTGAAGAAACTTGCAGTCGTAGCCATCGCCGCATTAACCGTAATTCATCTTAATGGTAAGTTTAAAACCAGGAGGGAGGATTTACCTGTATGAGTGATACCAAGGACACAAGATTCATCCTGGATATAGAGACAACGGGACTGGACCCGTGGTATGGTAGCCGTGTGGTGCTGATAGGGCTGAAGAGGTTCGGCAAGGAAGCCAAGTGCATCACACACCGGGACGAGGCCCTGCTACTCACAGAGTTCTGGGATATCTTCAGGAAGGTCAACCTGAATCACCAGATGGTGACGATGAACGGTTATCAATTCGACCTGCCGTTCTTGCTGGCAAGGACATACATCGCTGGCTTGCAGCCGGACCTGATGTTGTTGGAGCAGCCCCACTTCGATATCATGAAGATCATATACACACGGGTCAGCTCGTCACACTTCGCCAAGCTGCTAGGGGTGAAGGACAAGGGTGGTTCCGGCCGATCGGTTCCCAAGTGGTATCGTGAGGGAGAGTACCAGAAGATCGAGGACTATGCTCGGGCTGATTTTCAGATGATTGAGGACATCTACTTGAAGCTGGAGTCGATGCGTGGGGTGGATGGGATGAAGCCTAACGTGTAGACTACACAGCAGTAACGAAACTGGGGGACCCTAGGCTTAACGGCCCGGGGTCCCCCTTTTCCTGCCTTTTTTTGTTTCTACACTACGGAGTTTGGATTGCAACGAATCCCATCGCGTATAGTATAACGGCACCCACTGGAGCAGACACACCAGACAACACAGCTATCCATATCGCTACTGTCCTAGCCCTAGAGTTACCCTTGGCAGCTACTAACGCATCCACTCTGGCCTCGGTGACTTTAGACTCTGTCCAATTTTCGTTTAGGGATTTATCTATCGTGTCGATACGACCGTGGATCGTAGTCATGTTCAGCTTGATGTCTCTGAGATCCTCGTATATCCGATCACGAAATTCTTTCTGGTTGCCGTTGCTCTCGTTCATTCCCGACTCCGTCTAATCGTCGTGGTCCAGGCCACTGTTAAAAGATTTAAGGATCACCTCCTTGAGAACTTCCTGTAGTCCATCTTCCAGCTTACGACCCGCGTTTCCAAGGCGATTGGTCAGGAAGATAGACGTCAACTTCCCTGCTAGGTAACACCCCCTCTCGGTAGCTCCTCTCACGAGTGGTAGCCTTAGTGCCTGAAGCACTAGTGTTACCACCCCCGGTAATATAGCACCCCCGCCTATCACCAGCGCAATCTGCTGGATCACCCCGAGGTCTTTCACTAGGTCAAGTATCTGTTCCATTACTGCCCCCCTTTCGATGGGGTTATTGTGCCATCGTCGATCCACAACAGGACCCGAACGATTTCACGTTGGTCGATGATCTTCATCTGGTTAAGGGATTGTAGAAACTTGAGGCGCTCGTCTTTCGAGAACATAGCCTCATTAAATACGTGCTTGATAGCAGTAGCCCTCTTGTCACCACGGGTGAAGCCCATCATCCGGCGATGTGCCGACACGTCCTTACCTGCTCGGCCCTTACGCATCAAATCCAACGATGATTTAAATCTGTTTGCAATATCCTCCGACACAGCCATCTTGTCGATGAATACCTGACGCTCTGCCACTCCCCATGTATCCCAGTTAGCCAAAGCTACGTCTACCTGTTTCTGTGCTATGTGTGACTGGGTATCTGCCTCTACCTCTGCCTTGGATATCGCCTTGTGTAGAACGTTCTGCTTCTCCCCACCCCTCGTGGAGTAGAAGGCCTTGATAACAGGCCAGTCAGAGACGCGCTTGTCCAGCGGACGTTCAGCTTCCCTAGGATCCGGATCAAAGAACAGATAGTCTATCACCCTAGTGAGATCCTTACTCAGCCCACCTGTTGCACCGGCCAAGTTCTTCTCTAGCTGGATAGGTGACCACCCAAAGTGCTGACCCAAGGCAACCAGTGACCTAGAGGTCCACGGTAAGAACTGCTGCTCTGGTTTCAGGCTTTTAAGCCTGCCTGTGATGCGCTCCTCATGCCTAAAGAAATCGTAGTTGGCGTTGTGCTCCACTACTAACTTAACAGGCACCGGCATGAACTGACTGATCAGTGTGATAGCCGACAGCTCGTCACCATCTGCGAAGTCATAGGGTGAGATCTGACTAGCCATCTTGACAAGCATCTGCCAAGCATTCCAGTGGTCTTTGGACTTGCCACGTAGGTGGAATACGTTATCAACCAGATCCTCTGCGACTGAGGTAATACCCCGGAAGAAGTCACCCTTGGGTAGCTTGGTAAAGATCGGCTTCTTCACACCATCCGCGTTGTCTATATAGCTACCGTGTATCCAGATGAAGTTAGCTTCCCTCACAAAGGCAGCTATATCATCCATCAGCTCAGATTCTTCTATCCTGTTGCGGATGGCCAAGCCTATAGCTGCGGTCATGCCAGCCGAAGCCAGCCAGAAAGCCCTGCCGGGGTTTTCCTTTACGCCTTCCACTAGTGTAGCGAATCCTTTTCCACGCGCTGATATAAAGGGAGCGAATGTATTAAGCATCTGTAACAGCTTACCAGCACCACGGAAGTCTATACTATTCTCACCACCGGCATACCCACCCTCTAACAATGGGCCTAGGTTGTATATACTTCCATCGGTGTGCTTGCCCTGCCTAAACGAAACTTCTGCGGATTTAGCTGACTTAAACCCAGCCTTGATAGCCCTAGTCTTCCTGAATGCTGCTAACCGCATCATCTCTTCTGAGGCCTGAGCCATCTGTATAATATTACCCACGGCTGGTCCGAAACCTGGCATCCACGGCACACCTAGGTTACCTGCGTGTAACAGCTCCTTGGCAGTGGCCTCAGCCTTCAGTGTTCCCAGCCTAGAGGAGAAAGCTGACCCACCTTTAAGGAAGTCCCTGTATATTCGCTTACCTGCCTTGGTCTGAAACAACCCGGAAGCTATCCACCACGATTCGAAGATCAGCCCCAGGTCTTTAGGTGTCAGAGGATGCTCACCACGGACAGCCTGTGTCCAGTAGTCACGGAGTGGGTTGGTGAATGCGAAGGTGATGTTGGCTGTGGTTGCACCGAATCTCAAAAGGCGATTCCACTGTCCGAAGTGACGTATAATAAAGTCTGCCTTGGACTTGTTCAGGCCACGTATGGTCTGCTCTATAGGCACAGGCACGTAGAATGTGTTGTTGCGTCCCTTGGTTAAAGCTTCTACCTGTGCCCACCCCGCTGGTATGGGTTTGGTATTACCCTTGGAGTCTACCTCAGGCACTAGAATAATCTGTCGTGCACGCTTACCCGCCTCACCCTCTAGGTGTCTAAGGTTAAAGATCTTGTTCATCACCTCATTACGTTTACCTATCTTCACAACGTTGAATATCTTCTCAACAGAGGACACCAGCATATTGTCCGGGATCTTAGTGCCACCCTTTAGTTTCTGGAATACGCTCTGGTCATGCACTGATAAGCCGGGGGTGCCTTTGAAGGACTCGTTCAACTCACCGTCAGAGTTGAAGGCATGTTCTATAACATCGATCGGTCCCAGATACGGTGCGTCGGACAGCTGTCTCTCGGACAGCTTGCCACGCCCCTTCTTGAACTGACCGGTAGAACCCTTGGCACGCTTAGCATCCTCTGCTGATATCACCCCGGTGTCTACCAGGTAATCCAACTGCCAGTTGTAGTGCTTCTCCAGTGCGTGTTCAGCGATTTTAAATCTATTCCACTGTGCGGTGGATGTCTCACGCTCTAAACCTGCCAGTGCCTCAGTTGCTTTGGCTGCATCCCATACAGTTTTTACGTTGGTTTTCTCGTCAACGGTATGAAAAGAGTAAGCTGACGTATCCTCGTCTGGGTGTAGCTTCTTAAGCCTAGGCTCACGCGCTTGGATGGTGCGCATCTTCATGTAATGCTCAAAGAGCTTCATCTCTTTTTCGGTGAGCTTGGTGCCTAGTTTACCCCCTGCAAATCCCACGAGGTCTGCCCATGACCTAGCCACCGTCTCACCTAGCCCATCCACACCACGCATTGTATGTGACCCCTTGCGCACGTCCAGCACTGGATCGATCTCCTCCCCCTGAAGAATCACGTTCTGCATGAGATCTATGCCAAGGAGATTGTTAGCCTGTGCTGCTAGCTTGTTAACGCGCATGTTCAGCTTAGCTAACAACTGCTGTGCTGCTGGCTTGTCGGTAAGGTCAGCCTCGATACCCTGCTCCTTTAGATACTGAGCAGCACCGGTGATGTTCTCCAGTTCCTTCACGGCAGGATCATCAAACATCTCAGGCTTGGGATCCAAGAATGAGAACTTGGGGTCCACTAAGGTGTTGGGTTTGGTTGTGCCTTTGGGTTCTCCTACGTCCAACCCTAGTGTTCCACCCGAGGCACGAATATTAACCCTAGCCTCAGCATCAGCCTGTGCTTTGAGAGATTTACTGGATGGGATATTACCAGTGGAATACTTAGCCTCTGTTGCATAGGCTGGAACCATCTGTTCGTTGTCCCAAGCAATCCAGACGGTGTGTTCCTCGTTGGAGCTATTGCGATACCTACCACCTACGTGCTTGATACCATCGAAACCTAATTTCTTTAGAATGGCTACAAGATCATGACCGTCGCCATCGCCCTTACGAACGTTACGGTTTAGGAATTTCCATAGGGTGTGATTAGTATCTGCGTCGAATCTAGTACTATCCAAAGCCTCTCTTATTAAATCTACAGACCACCCCTCCGATCCATCACCAAATTTTTCTATCCTGTTGTTCCACTCACCTATCCATTCGTTGGTCAACCTTCTCTGTTCTGATGTTTCTTGTCTGAAAAAACTTTGACTTTCTTTGGTGGTTGGTATCCTGAACTCATCCCAGTTCCTTGGAAAAAATACATCCATAGTATTTCTTTGATCATTAGATTCACGCACATCTTTACGATATTCAAAATCATCACCACCAAAATCTCTATCCGAGATAAACCGTTCGTTCCTTTCGTCCAATGCCCAGAGAATGCTATCACGAATTTCTGGCGATCCATCTCGATTCGGTTTTCCATCAGCCCTAGCAATTCTTACATTTCCATTCGCACGATCTACTGCTTCTATTGCGGTGTCTCCATATCCAATAGTCCAAGTTTTTCCACCATCATTAGGGAATATGTCAGCCGCAACAGAATCAACTAAGTATCTGTTCGGTATCAGATCAGACAGGTGCTCATCTAAAACAACATGGAACACGAATCCCCCAAGGTCTTGGTGGTTGGTTTGATTCTTCCCGCTAGTAATCGTAAACCCCATCTTGGAAGTATCAGCACTCTCTACGTTCTCTTTACTAAATTTTTTAATCTCTTCTTTTCTTACATCCATCGCATTATTATCGAATAAAACTTGCTTGTCTCTGTGGAACTGAGTCTGACTTGGAAGGATGTCTTTGTCTGGTTCAGAGTATAGAACATTATTGTCTACGATCTTCTCTAGAATACCTTCTTCTATTTTCTTCTCTAAATCGAATGGCTTCTTTATGTTCGCGTATGCCGGACGAACGTTAGGTTGTTTGTGGTGTATCTTAACAACCCAATGTTCTTCTACCTGTGGTCCGCGGGTTCCGGGGATGGGTATAACATCTCCATCAGAGTTTTTCCTGGCAACCTTCCTTGGGGGGGATACCCAGTTCAGTAACGTTGCGCCCAGACCAGTGGAGGATCTGATACCATCTATCGCATCATCTATATCGTTTTGGGCTTCATGAAAGAAGGCCACCGCTTCTTCTTCTGTTTCAAAAGAGATGTCGAATGTTTTCCCCATACCCTTGGATGCATATCCAAACACATCGCGCTTAGCGGACTCTTCGGTTCCTCCAGCTACAGTATGTGAGGTTGTGTTGTAGTAGCCCGGACCAAACAAGCCTCGCTCGTTGAACTTGCCCTCATCTGTTTCTACGTAGGCACTAGCCGTTCCGTGCATCAGAAACACAGGGTTACCACCAACCCTAACCTTACTCCCTTTCAACCTATGGTGGTCAGCCATCTCCGGAACAGTTCGAACCTCGTTTCCATACTCGTCACGATGCAGGTCACTGGCATCAAAGGCGAACTTGGGGTCGATGAGTATATCACCAGGGTTGGACGTAGGCTGTGGCGTGGTGCCTGGCTTTCGATCTACAGTATCACTCGTAGCACCCATCAGATCAGCGAATGCTTTAATAGTTTTGAACTCTTCGAGTTGCTTGCTACCACCCTTAATCCATACTCCGTTGATGGCATCTCGGATCTTAGAGAATAAACCCTGACGCATCCTAAGCCTAGTGAGAATGTCCTCATTGAAAATCTGAGCAAGTGTAGCTAAGCCCTCCTCGGCAGCTAAGTCCTTATCGGAATTCATTTTCTTTACGAGGTCAGTCATACCCTTCTTGCCAGCAGCTTCGAGATACGTCCCCTTAGCTGCTTCCAGTAGGGCTGGTGCTTCTTTCTCCAAGAACCCAGCAAACTCATTCCACGTCTTATCACCGTCACCCGAGTTGCGTTCACGGAAGTCGTGCACCCACTCGTGCGCAAAGGCAGCTAGGGTCTGGTCACGGTCTAACGTAGCATCTAGGTATATCACCCCTTCTGAATGCATCCCTGGAATCCCGTTACCGGTTGGCTCTATAAACTGCACCTTGGATCCGAATCTTTTACCAGCCTCGACTGCCTCAAGATGAATCGGAGTGGTAGCCTCAACCGGTTTAATCTTTACTTCCCTAACGTAATTAGTCTTGTCTACGGTGGGGGTAGATACCTTGGTCTTAGAAGTCCGACCACCTCCTTTGGTTAAGAACTCGTTCTGTTGGGTAGAGGGTAACGATTGGGACGGGCCAGCGATATCCTGAGATGGCGGTTCGAGATCGGCACGGCGTTCGATGCCCTTGGGCAGAACGTCAACCGGTTGATCCAGCTTACGGAACATCGTCTGCTTATCCAGTCCCGTCTCTGGATCGGTGAAGCTAACAACAGTGCTACCGCCTTCAGTGGTCCGAACGACTTTGAATCGGGTTGACCCTCGGTCTTCCCGAAAGAACTCGTCCCCTTCGTTTAAAGCTCCAAGCGTGGTCGTTTCTCGCCCCTGACCCACTGACTCGGATGGTGCCGACTCTAGTGCTGATTGTACATCAGCCAATCGCTGGTCTTGTCGTTGCTCTTGAGCAACCTCAGCTTCACTCGCTGAACCCACTTGGCGTTCCAAGTCCTGAGACACCCTAGACAGGCGATCTTGGGATGTCTCCCCTTGGATTGGACCCTGCTCTAATCTCTCGATTTCAGCAGTTAAACGCTGGACCTCAGGGGCAAAGGATTGATCCCCGCCCGCATCTAAGAAACCCTGTAATTTATCTCGTGCCTCTGTTAAGGCGTTTATGGATTCCCGTGAAGTAGGTCCAGCCTCAGTGAATTCATCGTCTCGGGCTTCCTTCTCCCGTAAGGCTACCTCTGCATCATCCTTGGCCTGTAATTCATCGGCCTTGGCAGCAGCCTCGACTGCGGATTTGGCTCGTTGGGTGGCATCTTGGTCCGTCTCTGGCGTGATGGATAAAGACTGGGCAGCACGATGCACGTTTTGGTTAGCGCGTATCGTTACTCTCAGTGGTTGATCTAAAGCTTCGGTAGGACGGTACCAAACCGCTTTACGGTTCTTGCCTATCCTAGTGACGGTGAGTTCACTGTCGTTTTGTGGGATCTTGAACGTATCTCCTACCTTCACGCCATCTGGGGCCTGATCGATTGGGATACTGCTCTCCTCTACGGTCCCCTCGGGTATCGCTACCACGGAGGTTACCCTAGTGGATTCCACACCAGTGTCCGGATCCTTCTCGGTCTTGGTTCGAACGTCAGTTACTCGGTGTCGCTTTGCCGAAACACGGTTTACCTTCGTCGTTCGCTCTGCCCGTTTTGCCTTGGTAGAGCCTTCCGTTTTTTCAAACGTAACGATAGGCACATCAATCCGTTCTTCCTTATGCACATCGAACTCGTCACCTACCTGTAAAGAGGAGGCCTTAACTCGACGTGCAGCGGGGCGATCAACTTCTGATGGAGCTTCGAAGACTGATATAAGATTAGCCTCTTTCTGCTCTCGCGTCATTAGAGAATTCACCAGCTGTAGGGCATTAACTCCCTGCAACTGGATACCGGCTTTCTCCGCAGCCTTCCGGAGTTCTGTTTGCGCCTGTGCAGCAGCTCTAGCGTAGGCCCTTAAGGGGTCGTTATTATTCGCAAGCCGCGAGGCCAACTGGTTAGCTCTCAATAACTGGGCCTCTGTGAGAACTCCGCGTTCCATCTGCTGGGCGATTATCTCGTCTTGGAACTCTTTGAACAGTGCCTCTTCCGCTTCGGTATTGTCTTGCGACTCCCTAGCGCGTAGGGCTTCCCGTTCCAGTTCCAAGTTAGCACGATGGACTTCTTCTGCCATCCTCTTTGCCACGTCTAGGTGTTTCTGGGCTGGACGACGCACCAGTACCTCAGCGCCTACGTCCGTGACTGTGCCACCAACCAGGCCTAGCACGAATTCCGCACCAGACTCTCGTGATAGTAAATCTTGCCCCTGAAGGCCACGCTGTATTGCACCTTCACCTACTTCTTGGCCACCCTCTACTACCCCTGATGTGCCAAGTTGACGTGCTCTGGCGAAGCCGGTTTGACCGGCCTTACCAAGAAACTGGGCTGCGCCAGATGTAGCTGCTGTGAAGGCACTGTTTAGGGCAAAGCTAACAGCGGCCTTCTCGGAAGCTTCTTGACGGTCCCCAGTTTTTTCCAGCGTATCACGAAAAGTCTCACCCGATTGGATGATACCGTTCGTTAGTGATGCTCCTGATATAGCACCGATCTTTTGACCGGTAGCGGCTGCTTGTTCTATCCCCTTTGCAATACGGCCAGCCTTAGACAGAGCCGATGCTGCCTTGACTCCGATCTTGCCACCTATACCACCGGGAATAAGAAACGTTGCGATAGATGGTATCAGTGACCCACCATGAAATGCCCACCATTCGGGGTTCAGTAGCGTATCCCCGGGGTTGGCGAAGATATCAAAGTCCTGTGCCGACTCTGGTGCCGGTGCAGCAGCACTAGTAGCCTCACCGAACTCCCTCAGTCCAGTAGCTAGACCACCCTCACCTGCTATCAACTCACCAAAGCTACCAAAGTCCTCAGCTATACCCCCTGCACCGGATTTGATACCCGGAAAGAC
>Ga0209349_1001330_pt1 | contig 12269 bp, 9 predicted proteins | sample ETNvirnome_2_130_FD_184067 | JGI IMG/M metagenome (GOLD analysis project Ga0209349, IMG submission 184067) | Marine viral communities from the Pacific Ocean - ETNP_2_130 (SPAdes) (version 2) | ecosystem: Environmental > Aquatic > Marine > Oceanic | place: Pacific Ocean | collected 2013-06-22
ATCACGGCCGCTATCTGCGCCCGCTGCGGGATTACGTGATTGGCGGCACCGAATTTATGCTGCCTGCGTTAACCAAGATGGCTCCGCTGTATAACGCCGCCCTTGGCCAGCGCTGGGTAGAGCAACTCATGCAGAAAGGGCTCGGCATTAGCGACTCCCCCGCACTCTCCCGTGCTAGCGTGAAAAAGCAGCTGCGCGCCTGGGGCGTTGCGGAAGCCACGCCCACATCGCTTGCGCTACTCACCGAGCAGCAGCGGGCCAACAGCGTCGTGATTGTGCAAGACGCCTTCACCACCCACTTTGAAGCCAAGCTGGTGATGGATGTGGTAGAGCTACTATCGCGGCTGAACCTGCGCGTGTTTGTCATGCCGTTTTCCGCCAACGGCAAGCCGCTGCACGTACAGGGCTTTTTAGGTGCCTTTGAGCGCACGGCAGAAAAGCAGGCCAAACGCCTTCGCGCGCTTAGTGAGTTCGAGGTGCCTATGGTAGGCATCGACCCCGCCATGACGCTGACCTACCGCCAGGAGTACGTCAAAGCGCTGGGCCCTGAGCAAGTGCCGAACGTACTGATGCTGCAGGAGTGGTTAGCCACCCGCGTTAACACCCTCGCCCCCGGCCAGCTAACGCTCGAAGACCCAGGCTTTAAGCTGCTTTCCCACTGCACCGAAAAAACCAACGCGCCGGGCAGCCCAAAAGCGTGGCAGCAGGTATTTGCAGCGTTTGGTTTGCAGTTGGAGCTGGCCACCACGGGCTGCTGCGGCATGTCCGGCACCTACGGCCATGAGACCCGTAACGTCGCTACCTCGAAAACGATCTACGCCCAGTCGTGGCAGCCCCAGGTGGAAGCAGAGGAGAACAGCGGTAAGCTACTGGCCACCGGCTACTCCTGCCGCAGTCAGGTGAAACGCTACTCGGCGCAAACCCTGCCCCATCCGCTTCAGGCGCTATTGGCGCAATTGACTTCGGCACCTCATCGTTATCCCAACAATAGGCAAGAGAGAGCAACGAAATGACCAACCCAAACCTTCTTTCAACCAATGATATTCGCGACCGTTTCTCTAAGGCGATGTCGGCCATGTATCAAGCCGAAGTGCCGCAGTACGGTACGCTGCTGGAACTCGTCGAACGTGTTAACCAAGAAACGCTGAGTCAGCAGCCCGAACTTCATCGCCGCCTGGAAGCACAGGGTGAGTTGGCCCGCTTGAGCGTAGAGCGTCACGGGGCGATTCGCGTGGGAACCGCTGCAGAGCTTTCTATGCTGCGCCGCCTGTTTGCCGTTATGGGCATGTATCCGGTCGGTTATTACGACCTTTCTGAAGCAGGCGTGCCGGTTCACTCAACCGCCTTCCGGCCAATCGACGATGACGCGTTGGCGATGAACCCTTTCCGGGTTTTTACCTCGCTATTGCGTTTAGAGCTTATCGAAAGCGAGGCGCTGCGCCAGCGTTCGGAAGAAATTCTGTCTCAGCGCGATATCTTTACACCAGGGGCGCGCAATCTTATTGAGCGTCATGAAACCCAAGGGGGGCTAACCAGCGAAGAGGCCGACCAGTTTGTCAAAGAAGCTCTGGAAACTTTCCGTTGGCACCAGGATGCGACGGTCGATCTGGAGACTTATCAGGCGCTACATAATGAGCACCGTTTGATTGCCGATGTGGTGTGCTTCCGTGGTCCGCATATTAATCACCTGACGCCGCGCACTCTGGATATCGACGAAGTACAGCGCCGCATGCCGGAGATGGGCATGAATCCCAAAGCCGTCATTGAAGGGCCACCGCGTCGTGAGTGCCCGATTCTGCTGCGCCAGACCAGCTTTAAGGCGTTGGAAGAATCAATCCGCTTTGCTGGTGACGCGCAAGGTACTCACACGGCTCGCTTTGGTGAAATTGAGCAGCGTGGAGTGGCGCTAACACCGAAAGGCCGTGCACTTTATGACCAGTTGCTTACTAAAGGTCGCAAGCAAACCGCAGGGTTGGATAACGACGCACACCAAATGGTTATGCAAAACGTCTTTGCCAAGCTCCCTGATAACGACGAGGCCATGCGCCGTGAAGAGCTAGCGTATTTTCAGTATCATCTGACCGAAAAAGGTCAGGCCGCTAAAGACGTTGGCAATGCCGATATTGAGGCGTTAATCGCCCAGGGCCTGGTGGAAGCACAGCCGATTACCTATGAAGATTTTCTGCCGGTCAGCGCGGCGGGTATTTTCCAGTCGAACCTAGGCGGAGCAGAGAGCGAAGCTTGCGCGGGTAATGCCAATCGCGATGCCTTTGAAGAAGCGCTGGGTGCCCAGGTGACAGACGAGCTATCGCTCTATGCAGAGCGCGAAAATGCCTCTAAAGCGAAGGTGCTGGCAAGTTTGCAAAGTTAATTCGTCGTTTATAAAGAGCAGCAGATCTTTGTTCTGCTGCGGTTTTTTAGTCCTGAATTCAACTAATAAGTGCAGCACCCGCGGTTTCTAGTGCTCCCGAGTATTCACCTAAAACACCTGGCCTGGGATACCGAACCCCAGCCCAGGTGTTCTTAGGTGTCGGGTCCCGTGTGATTGACCACCCGTTTGGTAAATAACTCAGGCCGCTTGGCCTGCCACTCCTTCATCGACGCGACGGGCGATTGATGATGTAGCGCTTTCTGTGGGATATGGTGATTGTACAGCCAGCAGTATCGCTTGAGCGTCTGCTCTAGGTCTTCGCCTGAGAAGCGCCGAGTCGCCAGCACGTCGCTGATACGGCCGTTGAAGCGCTCCACCATGCCATTCGTTTGCGGCCTTCCCGGCTTGATCAGGCGGTGCTCGATGCCGTGAGCTAGGCACTCCTGATCGAAGGGATGGCGCCCGCTGGGCTTTCACTGACCTGTTCACGTGAAGCGATCAGTGAACGACTTGCCGTTGTCGGTCAGCACCGTCTGATTCTTGAAGGGTGCCTTCTTCTCCACCTGCTTCATAAACGCCCGAGCATCCTTCGCGGACTGGCTGCGCCGAACCTCCAGGTAGATCCAGCGTGTCGCACGATCGATGGCAACGTATAAGTAGCGCTTCTGCTCCTCGTTGGGCATCTGAGGCAGGTGCTTGATGTCGACATGCACGTAGCCCGGCTCGTAATCCTTGAAGGGCTTGCGCTGAGGCTTCTTGTCGCCATCGGTATCCTGCCGCGCCAGTTCCGCCAGCGTCGGCATCTCACGCCGTTTGAGCATGCGATATAGGGTGGAGCGTGACAAACGAGGGTTAAGGAACTCACGCGCCGTGATCAGCACCTCTTTCTGCTCGGGCGTGAGCATGGCCAGGAGGTTGTGGCGGGTATGAGGCCGGTTATAGACATCGTCACGGTAACGCCAGCGCCGGATAGTCACCGTGGTGACGGCATGCTGGCGGGCGCTGCTTGGGTCTCGGCATGGATCTTCGGTGTCGTCGTCGCTTGTTTGTGCAGCTTGATGTCCATGAATCTGCTCCCGAATGAATGGCTGAAGAAGCTCCCTGGCGGCTAGCAGAGGATAACTTCTATAGCTCATTTGATCATCCGGCACCCTACACTTAGGTGAATGCTAGGGAGCACTAGAAACCGCGGGTGCTGCACTTATTAGTTGAATTCAGGTATCGAGCTGGTCAGAAATAACGGGAAGTATATCTGGTTGCCTTACACCAATTAGCGGACGCTTCATCTGCAGTGTTTGCACATGCTGTGCAGCCTCTTGCCCAGTAATCAATTTTCCAGCGCTTTTAAAGCTACTCACTTTTGTGTTTAACGACATATGGCGTTTCCTGTAGTGCTTTATTGGTTTTTAACCAGGCGATAGTGGTCATAACTTTTCTGGTTGATATTTAAAAAGTCATTGCTATGCCATTTTAATAAATTAATAAGCTGTTGAAGATAAAAGATAAAGATAAATTTTATTTCACGGCGTTGTTCTGTGATGGGTGTTTTTCATCAGCACGGTAGATTTGATGGAAAAATCATCAATCTGAGTGGCTATTTTGAGAGAAAAATTTTTTTAAAAAAGAAAGATAAGGTGTTTTATAAATAAAAATGCGGCACGCCTATCACTAAAGTGAATAGTCATGCCACATTTAAAATAAAAATAAATTTAGGTTTTGTCTCACTTGGTAGAGGGCGCAACTTTTAAGTCATACCTAAAATAAATCTTGGTAGTGCCAATGATAATTCGGGTATGAAGGTCACTATCAGTACCATTGGAAGGTGGCCAAAGAGCAGGAATTTCATTGTGATCCCAAAGTACTTGTCGAGTGAGATCTTACTAACGCCTGCAGCCATATAAAGCATAGGTGCACATGGCGGTGAGACGTTACCTAACCCCAAATTGACGCCAACAATAGCGGCAAAATGAATAGGATGTACACCAATAGCAGTGGCTAAGGGTAATAGCACGACTGCAGCTAAGATGCTGCCGGAAATATCATCAACAATCATGCCGATTAAAAGCAGAACGAGATTTATAAGCAATAGAATGACTAACGGGTTATCTGATAGCCCAAGTAGAAAGCCTGTCACTTGGCTAGGCACCTGCTGGAGGATCATGGCGCGGCTCATCATGAAGAGAAAGAAAAGCACGGCAATAATCGACCCAATCGTCAATGTTGCTTGAATCAAGCCATTCCAGAATGCTTTGACGCTAAGAGTGCGGTAGAGCACAAATCCAGCAAAGGTTGCGTATACGAAGGCTATAGCTGCTGCCTCAGTAGGCGTCGCTATGCCTCCGTAAATGGTGCCCAGTATGATGATAGGCATTAAAAGTGCCCAAATTGCGCTTCTACCGCTCTTCAGGATCTTAATGCCAGCCTGTCGTACAGGCAGTTTTTCATCAACTTGTATGTTGGGATTGTTGCGTAGAAAAAAGAAATTCAACCCGACGTATATAATCATCAGTAATACGCCGGGGATGACGGTAGAGAGAAAGGCAGCGCTGACGGAAAGCCCGCCAGTTATCGCAAAGACGATCATCGGTACTGAAGGTGGGATGAGTAGTGCCAGTACCGAAGAGCATGCTACTAAGGCGGTTGCATGGCCAACTGGATAGCCTTCTCTTACCATTCGCGGAATCATGATTTGGCCAATCGCAGCGATGGCGGCAGAAGATGAGCCAGAAATGGCTCCAAAAAGAGCACACGTTATAACGGTAACAGCCCCCAGGCCACCCTTAACTCTTCCCACGAAGGCATTGATGAAGTTGAGTAAGTGTGTGGATATCCCTGCTTGGGCCATTACCACGCCTGCTAATACGAAGAGAGGGAGAGCTAATAACGCAAAACTTGTTGTCGTTTGAAAAGCATAAGGGATAAGGAAGGAGATATCAGCGCCAGTGCTAAGCAGATAGACAAGTGCACCAAGACCAAAGGCGAAGGCTATCGGCATTCCTAAGAGTAATAAAGCTACAATTATCCCGAGAGCTAGGGGGAAAGTCAGCATCGTTGCCTCTCTTCTTTTTGTATGCGACGTAGGTCAAGGAACTGGTTAATTGTTTGCATGAGCAACGCCAATATAGTGCCTAAAAAGCCCACTACTAATGAAGCTGACCACAACCACTTGGGCCAACGCATATAAGAACTCAGACGCCCTCGATCGAAATCAAACATGGCGTACTTAATGGCGAAGTAACCAAATATCACGCAGACAAGTATACTCAGTAGAGACATGCAGAGATTGATGATCTGAGTCTTGCTATGAGATTTAACAATAAGATCTAGGATGCCACCGCGTATATGCTCGCCCTCTCTAGTGGTATAGGCAATAGCTGGAAAATAAATCCAGGCTCCTAGCAGCAGAGCAATCTCTTCAATACCCAGGAATGGGGAGTTAAAGACATAGCGCATTAGAACTTGGCCAAACATCAAACCACCCAAAAGAATGCTAAATATTGCCAGCGAACTTTTGAGAAGCATTACATAAGCTGCTTCGCACTTTAAAAAAGCTGAATAGAGTGGGCCAACAGGAAAGTTTGGCACGGCAGTCACTTCTACCTTCTGGCTTACCTGATGGCTTTCATCTGCAGAGGAACAGCCTTTTTCCTTTTCTTGTATTGGCATCACTTTGCTCCAAAGAGAAAGGCCCACTAAACGCGGGCCTTGGGTCTTACTCAATACCAGCGGCTTGTCTCAGTTTTGCCATAATTTCGGAGCCAACCAGCTTCTCCATTTCAGGCCATTCTGTTTCATGAACAATTTGTGCAGCAGCGGCAATCTGCTCGTCACTGAGTTCGACGACATCAATGCCGGACTCTCGCACTTTATCCAGGAACTCTTCACTCAAGCTCTGGGCCTCATCCCAGGACCACAAAACAGTGTCGTCGGCAGCACTCTTTAGTAAGTCTCGGTTCTCTTCAGAAAGACCTTCCCACCAGTCTTTATTCACTAGCCAGAAAGCAGTTTCGAAGTAGTCATTAGTAAGTATATTAGTTTCCAGAACATCCCGCTGCTGGTAAGTTTCTACTGCAGTAGAAAAAGCGCGGGCATCTACTGTGCCTAATTGTAGGGCTGTATAGACTTCTGAAAGCGGAATGGGTACCGAGGCGAAGCCAAGGTTCCGGAAGCGATCAATGGCGATAGGTACAGGCGGTACACGAACCTTAATATTGTTGCCATCTTCAGGGAAATTTACTGGGACTTCTCCTACCCCTTTTCGGATAACTAGAGAGCCAAAATCAGTGGGGATGATGCCAATCGCATGCAGGTCGAGATCATGAAATATGTCGTTATATACTTCTAGCATTTCACCATTTGGTCCATAGACCTCTCGGGCATCTTCCCAGTTCGAAACAACATAGCCAAGCCATGAAAGATCGAGACGCTCGTCGAATTCAGAGGCGCCCCAAGTAAGCGTCATCGGAACAACGCCTTGCATGGATTGTTCAAATAGAGAAGTCCAATCTCCCAAATCTCCACCTTGGTGGTAGGCGACTTGAAACTCATCGCTTTCCTGGATCTCGTTGATAAAACGCTCAGAAATAGCGTGGAAGATATGGTCGCTTGGCATGGCATGTGCCAATATAAAGCGTTCATTAGCTTGCGCTTGAGATGTAATGTTCGCGCCAGCTATCGCAACGGCTGCAATCGCTACACTTGCGCGAATTTTCGTAAGCGAAAAGTGTTTTGGCATCTCGACTACTCCTTTTGTTATGCTTTATTGTTTGAACGAGTTGTTAGCAGTTTTTTAATATATAGTTATGCGTGTTTTGTAAAAGCTCAGACAAAGGTCAAGTTTTATTGCTATAGTCTTTTAGCCCACCAGAAGCATTCCTTGAAACATTAGATATCACTGCTTATTAAGATTCAAGAAGATTTTTTGATGGCTATGCGCCCTCCTGTTTATGGGATTGAGCTTCTATTCTGTTGCTGGTTTTAAGCGCCTTTTTCATAAGTATTATGGCTAAAAGTTTGATGAATAAGTTTCTTTTGTAAACCCAGGTTCAGGCTAGGTCAAAGAATTTCCATGTTAAATAAATATTTGCTTAATCTTACGTAATCTTTTGGTTAACAAAAAAAGATGAACAGTGTGTAGATATTTTTTATTACACTTAAGTATAAGACTCGTGGTTTCAGACCGCTTTTCTAGATAGCTGAACAGTCATTACTATGCTGTCAGCGCTGAGTGATGGGATCTTGAACGGGATGTAATAAGTTCTACAAGCCTTCATGCCTGATGTAAGGATAGTTTAAAAGACCTAGCTAACGTTGAAGCTCTGGATTATTTGATTGCTATATAAATTTAGAGTTTTCGTGTATTGAAGAGGTGGCAATGTAGATAATTGCCACGGCAGTTTGTTTTTGTGAATAATATATAAGGCTGTTGGTCTTAATTGTGCGCGACAACTTTTTTAAAGGTTAGCTTTGTTGATGAGGTTGTTTAGTTCATCAAAATATGTTTCCAAAACCAAGTTGGAAATACCCCCTTTACGAGTGATGGCACTGTAACTTGTCAAGTAACGCCAGTTGTTGGGTGGTAGTGCTTTCATTTGACCGTCGCGAACCCATCTTTCAGCATAGTGGGTAGGTAGGTAACCGATATAGCTACCAGACAGTATAAGAAAGGCAACGCCTTCGCGGTCGGTAGCTGAAGCCGATGCTTTAAGTGGTTCATGCATTGCTTTTATTTCTGGTGTTTGGGCGTACGCAGGAACAACAGCATCGTAACGTGATAAGTCCTCCTTCGTAATATTTTTTGCTTGGAATAATGGGTGTTCAGCCGAACAGTAAAGCCTTGAGGTCTCTTCGTATAGCGTAAGGTAGTCGAGCCCTGGGAGGGTTTTAAGATTAGGTATAACGCCGGTATGCAGGCGTCCGTCCAGAACCGCTAATTCAATATCGCTAGGCGGGATCATGCAGATATTGATACGAACATCGGGTCCTTTTTCTTTGAGCGCATTCAGCGCATGAGTTATGTGCATTTCGGGCATGGTTACCAGGTTGTCGGTAATGCCAATGTTGAGCTCACCTTTAAGCTGGGCATGCAAGCCATTGACTTGGGTGCGAAAATCCTCTATTGCAGCTAAAAGCTGCAGAGCCAATTGATAAACTTCAGCGCCTTCATTAGTTAGAGCAAAACCACTACGACCACGTTGGCAAAGGCGAAGGCCAAGACGTGTTTCCAAATCGTTCATTGCCATGCTAATAGCAGCACGGCTGATGCTTAATTCGACTTCAGCAGCTGAGAAGCCACCGCATTCCACGACTTTTCGATAAATTCTGAGCAGTCGCAGGTCAGAGTCGCTTGGTTGCCCCATTGGCGCCACTTTCCGAAGTGCCATATCTTTCTTGCCTCTTAGATGTTTCGTGAGATTCATAGGTCTCTCATCGTAGCGGCATTGTGCTTAAAAGTTAAGTGAATAGTTATTTGAGATAAATTAATTGTTTATTTAACTTATCAAATAGTCGTTCTAGGCTGGTTTTCTAAACCCCATTAATGATAAGACGCTATAGAGGGTAATGGATATGTCAGCTCAAGAATTTCCGTATGCCGCTGGGCTTAGCACAGAGCAACTTGATGCCTACTGGATGCCATACACTGGCAACCGCCAGTTTAAGCGTGACCCACGTATTATTGTGGGAGCCAAGGGCAGTTATCTTACTGACTCCCAAGGCCGACAAATATTTGACGGTTTATCGGGGTTGTGGACGTGCGGTGCTGGGCATTCTCGACCTGAGATAGCTGATGCAGTTAGTAAACAGTTGCGTGAGCTGGATTATTCGCCTGCTTTTCAGTTTGGTCACCCCAAGGCTTTCGAGCTTGCGCATCGGCTTAGAGAGTTGACGCCAGAAGGGCTGAATCATGCCTTTTTTACTGGTTCTGGCTCCGAGAGTGCGGACACCTCTCTTAAGATTGCCCGTGCCTACTGGCGCAAAAAAGGTAAGCCGACTAAGACGAAGTTGATTGGACGTATTAAGGGTTATCACGGCGTCAATTTTGGTGGTATCAGCTTGGGGGGTATCGGCGCAAACCGCGCGCTATTTGGCCAAGGTATCGACGCTGATCACTTACCTCATACGATGATGGCTGAAAATACTTTTAGTCGAGGCATGCCCGAGCGGGGAGCAGAGAAGGCCGAGGAGTTGTTGGAGCTTATCGCTTTACATGACGCCTCTAATATTGCTGCTGTCATCGTAGAACCCCTGGCGGGTTCAGCTGGAGTTATTCCACCACCAGTTGGCTATCTAAAGCGGCTGCGTGAAATTTGTGACCAGCATGAAATCCTGCTGATTTTTGATGAGGTGATCACCGCCTTCGGGCGAATGGGTGCTATGACCGGTGCTGAGGCGTTTGGTGTGACACCTGACATGATGAACTTTGCCAAGCAGCTTACCAATGGCGCTGTGCCCATGGGTGGCGTGATGGTGAAAAGTGATATCTATCAGACTTTCATGGAGCACGGTGGGCCTGACTATATGCTCGAACTGCCTCATGGGTATACCTACTCTGGGCACCCTGTTGCCTGTGCAGCTGCGTTAGCCTCTCTGGATATACTGGAGCAGGAAAAGCTCATCGAGCGGGTGAGGGAGATGAGCCCCGTGTTTGAGGACACGTTGCATGGGCTTAAAGGCACACGTTATATCAGCGATATCCGGAACTATGGTCTTGCTGGAGCTTTGACGATTGAGTCCTACCCCGGAGAGCCAGCACGTCGGCCCTACGAGATCGCGATGAAGTGTTGGGAAAAAGGCTTCTATGTGCGCTACGGCGGCGACACTATTCAGCTTGGCCTTCCATTCATCGTTGAACGTGATGAGATTGAGCGCGTTGTTAGTGTTATCGGTGATGCTATCGGTGAACTGAGTTAAAACTGACTATTGAGAGATTCAAGAGAGGCAACTAATGACAAAACTTGGCCATCTGATTAACGGCATACGTATTGACCGTGAAGAGCGTACTCAGGATATTTACAACCCTTCCGTCGGTGAAGTCGCCGGTCAGGTTGGTTTGGCAAGCAAAACGACTGTTGAGGAAGCAGTTGCCGCTGCTGAGGCCGCCTACCCAGCTTGGCGTGATACTCCACCCGCCAAGCGCGCCCGGATTATGTTCCGCTTTAAACAGCTTTTGGAAGATAATGCTGATGAGATTGGTCGTCTGATCGGACAAGAACATGGCAAGATTGTACATGATGCCCAAGGTGAACTCGCTCGTGGTATCGAGAATGTGGAATATGCCTGTTACGCTCCAGAATTGCTTAAGGGAGAACACAGCAAAAATACTGGGCCGAGCATCGACTCCTGGAGCGAGTTCCAGCCTCTAGGCGTAGTGGCTGGCATTACGCCGTTCAATTTTCCCGCCATGGTGCCGCTGTGGATGTATCCCATGGCGATAGCCTGCGGTAATACCTTTGTTCTCAAACCTTCTGAGCGCGACCCCACTTCGGCTCTCTATATTGCCGAGCTAGCGCATGAAGCAGGGCTGCCAGCTGGTGTGCTCAATGTGGTTAATGGTGACAAAGAGGCTGTCGATGCACTGCTTGATGACCCGCGCGTGCAAGCAATTAGCTTTGTGGGCTCCACTCCGATCGCTGAGTATATCTATTCTAGAGCAAGCGCGAATGGGAAGCGGTGCCAGGCACTAGGCGGTGCAAAGAATCACGCTATTGTGATGCCCGATGCTGATATGGACAACGTTGTCAGCTCATTAAACGGTGCAGCCTTCGGTTCTTCCGGTGAGCGCTGCATGGCTCTCTCTGTGGCAGTGGCTGTAGGTGATGAGGCCGCTGATAACCTGATCGCCAAGATGCAAGAGCAAATGCAGTCGCTCAAGGTAGGTCCATTCTCTGATAAGAGCAATGACTTTGGCCCAGTTATCACCAAAGCACATCAAGAGAAAGTCTGTGGCTATATCGACAGTGCTGAGCAGCAAGGTGCAAAGATCGTCGTTGATGGGCGTGGTGTTCAAGTGCCTAGCTATGAGAACGGCTTCTATGTGGGGGGAACACTGATTGATCAGGTGAGCCCCGATATGACTTGCTACCAGGAGGAAATTTTCGGACCGGTACTGTTAGTTATGCGCGTTAGCTCCATGGATGAAGCTATGAAGCTGATCAATGATCACGAATACGGTAACGGCACGTGTATATATACTCGTGATGGGGAAGCAGCACGATATTTCAGTGACCGTATTAAGGTGGGGATGGTAGGTATTAACGTGCCGCTTCCGGTGCCAGTCTCTTATCATAGTTTCGGTGGGTGGAAACGCTCGTTGTTTGGCGACCTTTCCGCTTATGGCCCGGATGCAGTGCGCTTTTATACTCGACGCAAGACGATTACTCAGCGCTGGCCATCGGCGGGGGTTCGCGAAGGCGCCCAGTTCTCATTCCCTTCCTAGTAATTTCTAAGGCTTAATAGCGTCAGCGCATGACTATTTGATCATGTGCTGAACTCTAAGCAGAAGTTACATACAGGGACAGTTATAGCCGGTGCGTCTTGCCCGCCCCAGCGGTAGCCGTTGTACCAGCGGCGAATCTCGTTACAGTCAAGCACTGGCAGCTCTGGCGCAAACACCGTATCCACATCGTGGTCGGTGTAGCCGCAAATGGTGGCGTAAGGGACATCTAACGTAATGTCGTTGAGATTATTTAGCCCTGAAAACAGACTGACTTTGCTGAACTTGGAAATGCCGGTCAGTAGCACAAAGTGTAGGGGGGATCGGCGTCTTTCAGCGAGTTAAGCTCAGTTCTTGTGTATGGAGGGCAGTAGAGAGGGTGGCGTATCCTGTTGATTGATCTCGCCAGATCACAACCAACATAGGACGGATACGCCATGAGCAATTCTACTCTCCAAGCCGTGA
>Ga0209349_1001339_pt1 | contig 12233 bp, 13 predicted proteins | sample ETNvirnome_2_130_FD_184067 | JGI IMG/M metagenome (GOLD analysis project Ga0209349, IMG submission 184067) | Marine viral communities from the Pacific Ocean - ETNP_2_130 (SPAdes) (version 2) | ecosystem: Environmental > Aquatic > Marine > Oceanic | place: Pacific Ocean | collected 2013-06-22
GTCGTATGGCAGCTTCTGCGTCGGGAAAGTTTGGCCGGGTAAACGGGGTAAATACTCCCGCGAGGTTGTTTGGTTTATGTGGTTTCTGCATGCTTTAAAATCTTCTCCATCAAATGTAAATGCTATAGGCAACTCATTTTTAACTGTTTTCCCACCGTAAGAAAGAAAAAAGTTCGCGTCCCTTGAGGCAATTTCTAAGCGATGAGTACGCAAAGATGGCAAATCGTAAACTGATAACGGGAAAGAAACGTAAAACTTTTCTGGCAGTATCCATTTTGATATTTTTGCTGCCACCAACCATGCGCTATATGCTCCGTAAAGTATAGACCACCCATAGGCGTCTCGCTTATCGCGATCCTTTGGGTGGATAGGGACATAATATATAGGTATCTCCCGCCTAGAATCCGCCGGATATTTTGACATAGTGCTATAATAAACGGGATCATGTGTCCATTCGCCTATCGTTTTCCGTATGATTGGCGCCAAATCATTGTTGGCTATAATCCAAATCGTCTGACACCCAACCAAAGCGCATTCATACACAGATTTCTGAATAGCTGGAAAACCTGCGTTCACTGGCATCATAACTTCCGGTAATTCCGTACTAAAATCAGTTTCTAGGCCAGCAACAGGAATGAGGCCGGCCATGTGGATGTGCTGTGGCATTACAAATACCTTAAAAATCTATCGTAGGCGGCACAAGACGCTTTAAGATCCGCAAGAAGAGATCGCTCCGATACTTTCGGAAGCGATACCTGATCGTCTTTTGATATAATCTCCACTGGATCTCTGCGCTTTGTTCGTCTGATAGGTGTTGTTCGAAATTTATAATGTTTGGGGTTTCCGTTTGTTGAGTAACCATTTTGTCTTCCTCTCATTCCTCTTTTCTCCATCTCGGAGATCATTTTGAATCGCGCCATTGTCTCCCCATAATCAAACTCAGTTAGCTGATCTTGAGTGAGGGTAGACACGACGCAAGCATCTTTAACGGGAGAATTGCCACACATTCGATCCGATGAATAGAACCAGATTTCTTTGACGAAATCATCGCCCACCCAAATGTAATCGATTTTGTGCTTGCCTCCTCTATTGAATGCTATCCAATCATAACATGTGTAGGTCGGATTAGCAAGCTCTTTTTCTCTCACCAATCCAGAAATATTATCGTCACCGAAATAAAAGCAATTACTAAAGTTTAACGTACCTATCTTGGAGTATTCGTTGGAGCAAATGAGATGCTCTCCATCAAATCTCATCGATGCACAGAGATTTGCAAGCGGAACTTTACCATCGAGATTAAGAAGAAATAATAATCGTTCCCACAATAATTCTTTTTGGAGCGGCTCACCTGCGCTAGTAAGTTTAACGCACCCCAAGTCTGTATCCGGCTTAAGGAAGTCGAATCGAAATGGGCGACGAGGCTCTGAAAAAAAGATGGGCAGATTATTATTGAAGGCGAACAACGCCGCCTTTAAACAACTACCGATAACTATATCTTCATATTCAAGAATCATCAGGACACGAATCGCTAGAGCTAATGTAGCCTACCTGCTCTTCGTTAACAACTTCTTCTAAAAGAGTCTTAATGTCTAATCCTGCACAATCAATCTTATTCTTGCTCACATGATAGTGACTAATGAAACCAGAAAAATTGCCATACTTCACATCTTGCTCGTATTTTGTAGATGTAGATCCAAACTGATTTTGTGGCGCTTCGTATGGAATCTCGGCCGCGTTGTGAATTGCCTTCCACAGGGCCTTAAGAGCTTCAATTTGAACTGGGTAAAAATCTGTATGCTCTTTTAGTTTGCTGCCGTGTACCCATGCATCGTCGACTGTTGGTCGCGGGCCGAATCCGTTTTTCTCATACCAACTTTGATATTTGGTGTAATAAGCATTTGAAATCTCGACACCAACTGACGCACGATTGACTCGTTCCGAGCCGGCATGCCATGCGCCGTGCTGCATATCGAGAGTCTGATATATCGTGCCGTCGTTGTCGATTAAAAAATGAACAGAAGCGCCTCGTTTATCCAACACACGCTGGCATGAGCGCGAAGACAAGCATACATCCCAATGGTTTACAAAGAGGCGGATATTACGCCTGGGCCTACCAGAATAACTATAATAGTTGCCGGCTGGAGTCTCTAACCCCCCTTGTTCCGACCATAAAACAACCTTATCCCACTCGATGGGAGTGAAGCTTCCTTGATAAACAATGTAGTTTGAATAATGACAGCCTGTGGGCCTGTGATCATCAATATCGGCTTGACGTTCGGTCCATAAGCGACGAAAAGTTGTCGGGCCACAAAGGCCATCAGCAACAAGTCCATTTTGCTTTTGCCACTTTTTAATTGCTCTTACCAATTTGTCATCAAAATACTTTTCATCAAACCATGTTGGATCCCAGCCAAGTTTAGCGGCAGAAGATTCGTTGTAAAAGTTTTTGTCTATTGTCATGGCGGATAGTTCCTAATTTAATTAATGATTCCTATAACATAATTATCTAACACAACGTTTATTCTCTTATTATCAACAGTAATTTCTTCAACCATTGATTTGTCTATAATGACAGACGCACCATATGCTATCTGATCTTTAAATCGAACATCCGAGGCATAGCTCACCACCTCTACTGTGCTATATCGCTCCTCGGTGGGTTTAAAGTCATCCGGCAGCACAATACCGCTCGTTGTTTGAGAAGCTGGCGTTTCTGGCAATTTAATTTGAATATATCTGTTAACGGGCTTAAACATTCTCTATCTCTTGTTTATGTTTCATTTCAGATAACACACGATTCTCCATCGCAAAACTTGGTGCCACTGCCACCCGAATCATTATCAAAACGCTGAATGGGGTTTATATTACTAATTAGTTCCTCATATTGTTCTTGGCTAATAGGCTCATAGGGCGCTTGCTTATATCCGGTTTCTTCGTATTTCAAAAAGGAAACTGCTTTTAATCTAGTTTCATACATCTCTAGGGCGTCTTTAAGCTGGGGTGCCTCATCAGGGTTAAAAGTTACAGTGATGGACACAGAATTATCTGCCCAATAGTATTGATATTGTGCTGCGATCTCTAACTGCTCCCACATAGAAACAGAGCGTTTGCCCTTCTGAAAATATGGCTCGTGGATAGGAAACTCCACGCAGACAGTATTTGGAGAATACTCATCATCTTCAAGATTATAGCCTGCTTCAGATAAAGTTTTAAGCAATTCTGAATCTTTTGAGAACCTTATCCGTCTAATATAATACTCATCTTCTGGAAAGTGGATACCGGGAGTGGATCCATTAAGCAGAGATACAGTGCCTGATGGCTTGATAGATGTCATACGAATTGATTTTGGAATGCAAAGCCAGTTTGAATATTCTTCATCTAGTTCTCGGACATATTGATAGCCACGATCACACCAATTAAGCATTTCTCGCTTGCCGTGCTTATTAAATGCCTGAACAACTCCAGACTGTGAGAGCCCAATACGTCGATTTTTAAGCATTTTTGCGTTCGTTTCTGGCCAGTGGGTGTTAGATAGCGTGATAGTTTTGCCATATAAATATGCAATCTTTAGCGTTTTCAAATAATCTTCATAGTCATCATGCTTTGCTGGAAACGTTTCTACAAGGCAGCATAATTCTGCATCTTCTAATTGTTGTTCAACGCATGGATTAAATCCCGCCACATTGATATCATCAAAGCGCGGACCGTCTTTAAAGCGGCCGCGAGTGCGCGCATTGTTTAGCCAAATATACCCGGGCTCGCCATTCTTCTGTGACTGTTCTGCGTGCCAAGTATAATCCATGCCGACAACGGCATTAAAAGAATTATTAGAACCCCATCGATGGTGATAAAGTTTTTCATCGTCATTCTTCATCTGCAAATAGCATGTGTCATTATATCTACCCATCGCCAATGCTGCAGATCGGCGCACATTTCCTGCGACTACGCAGCGCCCAATGAGATTCTCTGTGTCTACAATATCAACAGAGGTAATTGGTTCGCCAACTTTGGAAGAATAAAGTTCAATCAAATTATCGTGAAGCTCTTTGAGTGGCGCATATCCAGATGACGTGCCGCCGAAGCCGCGAATTGGAGCGCCTTCAGGACGGATAGCCGAATAATCAAACTTTGGAACTTTAGCGCCAAAGAAAAATCCATCCAACAAGGAATGAACCGAGTCTACCCAGCCTTCTCTGGAATCATCAATAACTAAAACATCATTAGTAAACTGAGGCTCTCTAATAGTAACCGTATTTTCGCCTTCTGTGTCAAAACCCACACCAATGCCCACCATAAGAGCATCCATCATCCAAGCAAAGAGATATCCACCTTTTGTTACAAGATCGCGAGTCGATCTAAAAGCACAATTAAACAGTCCCGCGGCGGTACGCTCTTCTACAAACTTTGTGCCCATCATCCACAGGCCCCTACCGGGGGGCGTCCACTTAAGATTAAACAAGCGATCGTAAGCATCCTTGGCGGTGCTCTGAGCCTTGCTATCGATCCATTCGAGCCCCAAGAGGAAGACATGCTGCTTTTGCATGTTGAACATCCCCTCAATAACTCTTCGACATGTTTGCCACCATTCTTCTGTGCCGGCAGCATCTGCATCAAATTCATTTAAGCGCCTTGAATAAGTGCGCTTAAATGTCACATATCCCAAGGGGCCCCACGGCACCTTTGCGACTTTGTAAGGCTCAATAAATGTATCTGATAATCTAAATCGACGAATATTTTCAAGGGTTCTCATTTGCGTTTTCCTTTTAGTTTAGTATATTTTGCTGAGAGTAGTTGTTGTTGCGCTCTCGGATCTAACACTACTGGATTAGATACTACTTGATTGTTGGACGCAGGAGTGCCGTTCATGGGCGGTTTTGGTAAAATCTTAATGTTAACATTTGAGGTATCCATAAAAATAGGAAACACCATTCCGTCAGGACCATTCCTATTCTTGGCAATAAAAATTTTACCCTTGTTGTTTTGCTTATCCTCGATCGTGCGAGACACCGAGAAGATGAAATCAGCCACAAAGCACTTGTTAAATGCTTCGGAGATTTGCTCCATCGTAATGACCTCTGCGCTCAATCCTGAGCGATTTGTTTGTGATGCTGTCCAAATGGGGCACTGAAACTCTGTTGACAGGGCTCGCAGTTCTTCATAAATAGATTCCAATTCGGTACGCTTTTCTTTTCTTACCTGTACGGGCTTTAGGAGATCGGCGTAATCAACAATAATCATTCCTGGCTTTATGCCGCGCTTTATAAGGCGCGATAGGTGCGCTCGGATTGTATTAGTAGATGCTGATTTGGTGGGGTATTCCTTGATAATAAGCGCGCCATCGAGGGATTTAATCTCCTCATAGATTTCCTGCTTAAAATTCTTGATATCAGAAAGAGGATATCCCGTAATGCAACTATCATAGCGACTGGCGATCACAGTATCTTGAAGTTCCAGGGTATATTGGACAACAGTCTTGCCTTCTTTAAGTGCGTATGCACCAAGATGAACGAGTGCCATACTTTTTCCGGCGCCGGTGGGGGCGATCACAACTCCAAGTTCGCTCTTTCCTAGACCGCCTCCTACAATCGCATCAATGTCTTTCCATCCAGTAGAAACGGGACTCCTATGTTTGGGCGCAAATCGCACTTCGAAATCAGCCATGTAGTCGTAACCAAAATTATTTTCGGATCCAAGTTTAAGTGCCTCATTGATAACGCTGGAGATTTCATCAAACGAACAACTTTGAAGTAGGCCTACCGACTTCATCATCGCCTCTTTAAGGTTCTGCTTCCGACAAAAGTCGAGAGAGGTTTCCTTGATATATTCCGTATCGTGTAGCTCTCGTGTATGAATTCTCCCATAATAATCACGAACTTGTTTTTGAACAACTTCGTCTTCGCTTTCGAGTTCGGTGCGAAGAATAGCGATCATCGCCTCGACGGATGGATGCTTTCCATACTTCGTGCGGTAAGTCATAACTTTTTGCAGGAAAACTCGCAAGTACTCTAGCTCTAGAAAGTTGATGTTCAATACTTCTGTGATCTGATCGGCAAATGCCCGATCCTCAAAGATTAACTGAACAAGACCTTCTTGGAAGGCTTTTCCGTACCTTCCAAAGCTTGCTTTTTCTGCTATCATTTATGCCCTCTATGTGTCTTTGTAATTATATCTGATCCTCCCTGAATGTCAAGATAAGATCAAAATTTATTTGGTTGTAGTGTCAACACACTCGTAATTGATCTTGTTTAACTGTGACTTAAGATCCTCCCAGTTTAACTCACCAAATCCATCTTCTCGCATCATACGAATTAACTCCGTTCTGTTGAATTCGCACTCAAAGTTTTCTATACTTTCCTTTGTAAACATTTTTGCCTGAAAAGACATCTGGGGCGCAGAAAGCTGCATCATTTTATAGTTATGCTCTACCAAGCCTTTGTTCTCTACCACGCTATCATAAAACTTCACTCTCGATCCTTCTGTATTCTTCTTGCAGTAGTCGATCACGTCAGGAATATTATAAGATTTGCTCTCGCACAAAAACGGCAAGCGCTTTTGGATTGTCTTTAGGCCTGCGCCCTTGATACCCGGAAGATTGTCGGAAGTATCGCCGGCCATTGCGCGAGCGAGCGCCATATTTGTTGGATGAATGCCTGTTGTTTCCACAATGCGATTTGTGTTCAGCATTTCATTGACAGTGGGGCGCCAAAGCACAGTTTCTTCATCGCACAATTGCATGAAGTCTTTGTCGTTGGAAACGATGATCTTCTGCCAACCCTCATAGTGTTGCATTTGTGTTACATATGCAATGATATCATCAGCCTCAATTTCGGGGAGAAGCACCTGAATGATCGGCATCTCGTTCATATACTCAATGATACGCTTTTGTTGCCACATCTTATTTTGTAGCTCTTCATCCTCCGTAAGGTTACGAATTGCTCGATTAAGACGAATAGGCTTTCTACCTGCCTTATAATTCTTGTCCATCTCTTTTCGCTTACGGGAGCCGTTGGGGCCATCCCACGCAATAATAATGTTATCTGGATTGGTTTCACGAGCTAGCTTCTGAAGGATTTTTATGAACCCCTTCAGTCCGCCGATCGGCTGTCCGTTAGTGGACAAAGATGGATCCACTATGTATGCTCTTAGGTATGCGTTTAACGCGTCAATAATTAATACTCTTTTCATAGCTTGTAACTCCCTGCGAATTTGTTATCAATTGTGAATACAACTTTCTTGATTCCCACAAACTTCATAGCCGCATCGCACATTCGACATGGCTGCGAAAGCTTGTAATTGTCTCCTTTCCCTATTCTCGCAACATAAAGGGTGGCACCTTCGGTGCGACTGCGATCAACCCCGAGAAGGGCGCCTAATTCTGCGTGAAGGGTCGCCTTTCCTCGTTGGTTTTTACGGAAACGCATCCCAAACGAACAATAATTGTTCTTGTTGTTACTTGTGCTAATAACAGAGCCGCCCTTTACAAGTACGGCACCATGGCGAAAGTCTGGAAATTCTGATTGAGTTGCGACCTTCTTTGCCTGCTCTAAATAGCGTGCGACTCGACCTTTGTATTCGTGAATCTTGTCGGGATTAAAATCATAATCTGTCATAAAATAACCCCCTCAAGTCATATACATTATAACTTATTGAGGGGGCCAAGTCAAGTGTTTTTTTAGAATCGGAAAACGATTACCCACTTGCCGCGAACGTGATTCCACTTCCACATAAAGTGCGGCTTGTGGTGAGCCATCACCCAATGGCCACGATAGAAATATACCGCGTGACCCGATCGTGCCTTTGCTGGGCGCACGGGCTTTGCCACCTGATATTGATGGTGTCGATGAGTCGCGTGACTATGGCGGGGCTTTTTCGCTGTATGGTGTTTGTGGGGAACTGCTCTTTTGGCAGCCTTGTGGTTCTGTGGCTTTGCATCGGCTACGTTTAAAGACATAGCCAGCATAAGCGTTGTGATCAATGAAGTCATGACTTCTCCTTGTGTGGTACTGTTAGATCTGGGGGCTCTGTATAGAAAGCGTCGGCGCTTCCCTCGCGTTTATCAAACTTCTGAATAATTTCTTCATCCATTAGACGCAGAACTCTCTGTTTAAATTCATTATCTGTTGTAATTAGTTGTGTCCATTTCGATGGTTGAAACTTTTTCTCGTAGTCGCCTATCTTTAACGTATACCATGCACCAGCCGAAGTCAGACAATCAGATGACTTGATTGCATCGAACCAGCTTTCCTCGTCTCGGATGCCGACTTCATTTCCCCATAAAATGCGAAAAGCACACGATCTGCCTTGAGTTCCAAATCGAGATTTCTCTAGCTTAACTTTAACCTCGGACCCAATTCTAAACCCTTTTTCATCAACAACAAACGAAGATTTTGCTTTGCGACCCGTGAGCCAAATGCGCAGAGAATATGCATAGATCATAGCCTTTCCGCCAGGAGTCATATAAGGTGTAGTCATCGCCACAATCCGCGCTGTTGGTCCCTGTGGAATATTTGTCTTTAGCTGATTAAGGACAATAAATGTTGCCTGCTTGTCTGCGATAGGAATCGTCAGTTTCGACATTCCTTTTGCCAAGATTCTCGCCTTCATTGCCATCGAAGATTGAGGGTTAAAATCGCCCTCAACATCAGAAATTGCCGGCGTAAATGCTAGCGAATCCCAGATCAAAACAAGCTGTTCATCAGTAGCTGCGAGCAACTCTTCGATAGTTTCCAAAACAAACTCGACAGAGGATGCTTGAACGTACATTAGACGGCTCAAATCGCAGTCTGCTGCCTCTAAAAAAGTTGGATCGATTGCTGATTCGGAATCAAAATATACAACGAGTTTTCCCTGTTTTTGGGCGTTTGCTGCGATCTGTGCAGCCATATAAGATTTGCCTGTGGATTCTAATCCTGCAATCTCGGTTACTTTGCCGACAGGAATGCCGGCGCGGTGACCCTTGCAAATAATAGAGTCAAGCCAGCGAGAGCCTGTTGGGATCCAGTCTTTAACGGAGGTTGGATTGTCTCCGGTTAAGTCGTGCGCGACACTTCTGCCGGCTTTCTTGTTTACTAATTTCATTAGGTCTTGCATTGCTACACGACCTGCTTTTGCTTTCTTTGCCATGTGTCCCTCTTTGTTAAGAAAAGCGGCAGACTTTTCACCGGTCTGCCAGCGGCTTTTTTGTATTACTCTGCGACAGCGGCGGTGTCTTCACCGGAGTCTTCATCAGCGTCCCCGCAACCACTCATAAGAGCGCATGCGGCGATTAGTACAACGTACTTCATAATCCCTCCTTTGGATAAAAATGTGGCAGAGTATTTTAACCCCGCTCTGCCATCGGTACCAAACGCACCTAGTTACTATTAGCCACTCATCAATTCATCAAAGGCACGGTCTACATCGCTTTTTGCATTTGCGGCGCCGTACTTGGCTTTCTCAGATGAACGACTTTCTGCGGAAGAACTTCCGGAAAGCTGCTCATCGAGAATTGCGTCGACCTGGGATGCACTAAGACGCTCAAAAAGGTTGTCAAAGTCGGGCATGCGATCGAGGAGGGCAGGGACCGCATCCCCATCTTCCAGGAGGGTGGACGTGTTTCGACGCATCTTTAGGTTTGTCTGAGGATATGCTCCAGGCTTAGTAGGCTTCGTATAGGTGAGGGTAATGTCCGTTCCCTCGTTGATGTCGGTAACATCGCCATATTCGGGATCCAGAATGTATCCCAAAAGAAGCTCGTAAGCCTGTTTTCCGTAGCCGTAGACCTTAATTCCCTCGTCTTCACGACCACGCACAACAACAGGCGAGAAATAGCGAGTACGCACAAAGAGTGACTTTGCGAGCTTCTTGCTCTCTTCGTCGTTGTTGTCTACTCCCTCGCGCCAAAGCGAAGAAGCAAATTCACATACGGGGCAGTTCTCGCCAAAGTTGCGCTTTGGACAGAGGATACCTCCGCGATGCTCGCCCACATTATAGTGGAAGAACATTTCTTTAAGCGGATCGCCATCATTTGTCGGCACAATCCGAATGTCGGTGTCGCCCTCATCTGGTCTAAACCAGACAGAGTTCTCACTCTTATTTCCTTCGCCGCGAAGGGTTGCGAGCTTACGTCGCATTAGTTCCATATCGATTCCCATTTTAGTTTTCTCCTGTTGTTGGGTAAAGTATATCAAGCGTTCCTTGATATCTAATGTAACACACTCAATTTAGCTTGTCAAGTGTAGTTTTGTATTGCGTTAGTGTGGGCAACGCAGAGCCCAAAGTCATCGTGTTCTGTTTCATAGATTGCGTAAGAAATTCTGCGAAATGCATTTCTAGGTTTTTCCTTTAGCATGTCAACTATTCTCTTGTGCAATCCTCCTTCTTTTTCTAATCTGTCCTTATTGATACATAAATAGTAACATAGATCGCGCTCCATGTCAAGCTCATAAAGCCATTTTTCTTCAAGATTTTTTACATCTAAAATTCCATAAGTTCTAATGCGATTTATGTCGAGAGGTTTCGCCGTCATGCCGATTTCCGGCTCTGCGTGCGTAAAATAATTTATGTAATGAACCGTCGAAAAAATTGAATCATTAATTTTATCATAATATGTTTTAATGGGAATGTTTCCTATCGATTTCTCAATCATAACATTTGAAATCGGTGTAAATGAATTTAACAATCCCGATCTCGCATATTCCTGAAGCACGCTAAATACCACCTTGTCCAGGAGTTTCGGAATTCCCGTCATTAATTCAGCATCAGGCTGAATATAAAATACATCTACTTTTTTACCTTTAAGTTGCTCAAGGATTCCAAGAGAATAATTGGAACTAAACGAAGAGCCAACCACGAAAAATTGAACGTACTCATCCACATTGGAGAAAAACTTTTTTACGTTCGGGATGTTCTCTTCATATTCTTCCGCAGCTTCATAAGACTTTAGCTTGAATTTGTATTTTGAGTTTCTCTCAATGCTGCTGTTCAAAAAATATACATTGTAGTTCTTTGTTTGCTTGAATTTTTCAGCAATTTTTGATGCTGCATTGCCTAAACCAACAATAGAAATCATAGCTTTATCTCGTTCAGATTATAATAATCTTTTCCTGCTCTAAAATTCGATAAATATCCATCTTCAAACACTTTTCTTATTCCAACTATAATATCTCGATCTTTATCCGAATAATCAATTACTATTTCATCATGAACAATGTGAGAGATAAACGACTTTTTGCCCTCAAGCATCTGATCAATTAAAACCGCCTTTGCCAACACACGATCAGCAGTCGTGCTTTGAATCAAATAATTTAGCGCCTTTCTCTGTTCCACTTTAATCTTACGTCCATATGGAGTGTGAACACAGCCATCTATATAGTGCTTGTCAAGAACTTTTTCGCGATCGTAATAGTCCGACTCAATGTCATTTGATTCAGGATTATACAACCACGCAAAGAAATACAACTTAGCTTCTTCGCGTGTCATCTCTAGGTCATTGATAATATTTTGAATATTCCATTCATGTACATCGTATTCTGGCTGCTCTTGTCCGCAAAGATCTAGCAAAGTGCGAATTTCGGCGCCATTATAATCAAGGCTCATCATCAGATCGTTGTGGGGCTTAATGATGCGGCGCAAGTCTTTTTTGAGATTCAGAATAGGAAAAGATCCTGGATGAGTCGACAGTCTACCTGTAACTGTTCCAAACATGTTGTAGTCGATTGTTCGATAGTTCTTCATCAGTTCCTGAATCTTTTGGCGATTCATAGAAGAATAAAACAGATGCTTACAATCTTCACTGTTCAAGTTTAGTTTCTGGTATCTAATCTTGTGCAACAACTTATAGACGCTATCAAGATGTGCGTAGTTCTCGGGCTTCTCGTAGGTGTCAAAAACATGCTCCGTGATTTTGTTTTTGATCTCGCAGAAGCGCACAAGAAAATCGTGAGGGATCAGATCAAATACACAATGATCCATCATGTTGACTTTCGCAATGGCGAAAGACTTGAGATAAGCCTTCATTTTTCTTTGGGTGGCTTGAAGTTCGTTACACAAATCTTCTGGACAGCAATCGGTAATAGCGCGGCCTCCAGCGCGTATCCAGGCATACTCCACAGATGGATCTGTGATAGATGCGCTATATCTCCATGTCTTTGTTAGGTTTATTGGAAGATCTTCAAACGAAAGTTTGCCGTTTGCGTAAATTCCAATGCATTCTGACTTATCATCGAGTGCTTGAAATATCAATAACCACCTCC
>Ga0209349_1001345_pt1 | contig 12203 bp, 14 predicted proteins | sample ETNvirnome_2_130_FD_184067 | JGI IMG/M metagenome (GOLD analysis project Ga0209349, IMG submission 184067) | Marine viral communities from the Pacific Ocean - ETNP_2_130 (SPAdes) (version 2) | ecosystem: Environmental > Aquatic > Marine > Oceanic | place: Pacific Ocean | collected 2013-06-22
CTCGTGAAGAGGCGCGTCTAGGCGACGATCTGCGCAATCCAAGCTTTTCTTCTGGAGACAATGGATCCATTTCGCCTGGCAGTGGGTCTACGATTTCGATTTCTTCTTCTTCTTCAGAAGGGCAATCTTCGCCGAGATATTCGTCAATCAGATCTTCATCCAATTCTACTTCTTCCTGTAGTGATACCAATTCTTCTTCCTCCGGGGACAAAGAAAGCTTTTCGCCTTCCGTTCCTCCAATTTCACTTTCAATTGCAGATTCCAACTCTTCGAAATCAATATTAATCATAATAGGCTCGTCTTCGTCCGGACATGCGCAGAGTTGTTCGCCCTCTTCGGCTGCAAGTGGAGCATCTACATCAAGCTCTACGCCTGCTTCTGGATCTTCAGCCGCAAGTTCATCTGGCGCGCCTGCGGCAAACGGATCTTCCTCTTCCGGTTGTTCCAAAAGAACCTTCATCGCCTCTTTTATTTCTAACGAATACTTCTCTTCTATTTGCTGTTGCGCACTCTTAAGGGCAGCCTCTTTTAGCGCTTCGGCATCAATAATTGCTTGTTCTAACATTGAAGACATTATAATCTTTTTCTCCCATTAATAAGCCTACGAAATAAATAGTATCCAGAAATGTAATATCCATTATCCATGGCTTTTACTTCCACCGGTGAATGCCAGAAGAGCCTGTCATTGTCAAGCCCGAGCCGGTCATGAAGCCCATTGAAGCAGTTGGTATATTGGTAAGTTCGGCAACAAGCTCATATCCAAAAGTGGATCCGACGGAACTCACAAAGATTTCTTTGCACTTAACATCGAATGTTACAGATTCCTCATCGAGGCCATCCAAAGTAACATAATGCTTGCCGGCAACAACATCCCCAGAAGCGGTCGAATTAAAATGAACTCTCATGCAGTGGCCGCGGGTGCTGGCCACATCGGAGCCATCGCCCGAGCCGGAAAGTATGACAGTGACCGATTTGGCAACCTTTGGAAAACGAATCCAATGCTCATCTGTTGCCACGCATAAGGATCCAGTGATCCACGGCCATCCTGAAACCTGATAAGATCCAACATTGTGGATCCCTACACTATACCTGCCGAAAATCGGATTTCCGTTTGCATCTGTTGCCATTTTCTACTTCCTTTTCCATTAATAAATAGATTATAAAAATTGTTTTGTAAGTTATTTTTTCTTCATGGATTCGAGGACTGCTCTTTTTTTAGCGCGCCTTCGTTTTTCTGATGGTTTAATATAAGCTCTCCTTTCTCTAACCTGTTCGATGATCCTCTCTTTCTTGACTTTCTTCATGAATCTGCGAACCAATTTTTCGGGATGCTCGTTCTTTTTAGGGTTGGCTCGAACAGATACATTAACTGGTTTTTTCATAATCGACCTCTTTTCTTATATTTGTTTCCACTTCTGGCTCATACCCGGAAGCAGAGAACTGATATCCACCCCAGGATCGGAAGAATCCTCGCCCAATACGCTTGGAATAGAATTGGAAGATGACGGATCCCCTCCTCTTCGAAGAGGATCAGTTCCCTCAAAAATATCAATGCCGTTATAAGAATCTTTCCCTATCGCATCCATAAGTTTATGTTTGCGCTCAAGGAGTGCTTTTTTTCCTTCTGTCGACCGGCGCTGTCTATCTTTTTCAGAATTCATAAATTTTTTAGGAGGGGCAGACTCAACAATCTGTGATGGAGAGCCAATGCCCTTCACCACTTCCGATATAATTCCAGAAAGAATTCCTTCTTCTGTGATTGATTCCTTTATGCATTCTTTAACTATGGGCATTAATAGTTTCTTTAATTCGTCACGCTTCATTTAATAATCCAAATTTTTTCATCATTAGGCGATTAAGTTCATCATCCTTCCATTCTCGCAGCGATTTTTGTTCAGCAACCTTGCTTTTATAATCTCCGGTCATCAAAATCTGGAACAATGCCAAGCCTCCAAGCATAAATGGAAGCACAAGCTTGGTTGCCTTTACGAGAGCCTCGATTGCTCGCGGCGCCTTGTCTTCGAGCCATGAAGCCATTTTAGGGGCAGCCTTCCTCGATACCAACTTGGCAGCCATGCCAGTGGGAGTCATACCAGTAAGTGTTGAAAAAACTCCCTCTTCGAGTTCAACTTCTTCTTCCTCCTCTTTGGCTCCTTTGCCAGTTCCTATGCCCTTAATATAATCAATCATCATGGCGACCGCTTTCTTCATTAGTTCCCCAAGCTTTTCTGGTTGTTCGATATAACTCAAAAGCTTTTGGGGAACCTTTGAAAAGAAGGAGGCGATTGAAGAAAATGCATTGCTGGCAAACGCGATGATTGCTTCTGCAATTACTACACCGGAGAGCCCGGCGTCAGCAGGAATAAAACTTGCGATCAGATCAGCAACAAAAGTGGCGCCCTTCGCCAACAGCTTTTTAATTTTCTTGCTTATCTTCTTGAGAAATTTTTCTGCTTTCTTTCCGAGAAACTTAACAACCTTTTGCACGATGTTTGCAACTTTGTCATACATGGAATCCAATCCATTTTTAAGATCCAATTCGAGAAGGCCGTTGATCATTTCGGAAAACATATTTTGCTCTCCTTCTTCTTCAAAAATTAACTCTTTATCTTCGGTGACAGCATTAAACTTCGACTCAAATAGTTCGTCAGATTCATTAACTGATCCGCTGCGGGCGGCGCCTACCAAGCTTGCAAAAGTAGAGAGTGCCGAGATTGCCGCTTCGCCGGCGAACAGCAAATCAACAACTATTCCGCCCATTCCGACACCAAAGATGTCAGCCAGCGCTCCGAGAGCAGTCTGGGCGAGGTTTACTAGTTGCCTCTTGATGAAGTCTGTAAAGGCGTTTTCGTTAACAGTAGCAAGGAGAGGATCATCAGATTCGCGTAACTGATTCGTGCACTGTATACAATATTCGTCAAGGGTTTTTCCAGACTCCCAGAAACCTTCTGCCAACTCCTCGACCCTACTTTGTGTCTCAACTCGATTTAATAGGTGGGTGTATTCTTCTTTCACTATTCGATTAACATATTCTTCTGAAACTGTCATTTTGACTCCTTTAAAACATCGTTAAGCAAACGATTAATCTTGTCTGCCTTGGTAAAAATGTTTGGCTCTTTATGTTCTTTCACCATAAAGGCGCCGGTGGTTGATGGCTCCGACACGAAGTCGAAACAAATTAGTTGGAAGTCATCCTCAACAATAGTGTTGCCGCGGTGTTCCTTTACAGAACCCAGTCCGCGGGAAGAGATACCGAGAGAAACTCCTGCTTTGGCAAGTGACTTAAGAACCTGCCCTGATGGAGTATCGAGAACCTGAACCTTCCCCATTACATCGTCACCGTTCCACCAGATGTCGGTGACGAGGTGAGATGCGTTCTTTAGGTTGATAACTGAATCATCTGGATGGTCTAGTTCTCCAAGTGCTCGTCTTTCTTTAACGAGCTTGTGGTAGTTCTCAACTTCTCTTTGTAAAACTTCTTTGCCATAAATGCGACCATTGCCGTTCTTGGCATCTGCTCTCTGCATAACACCAGTCATATAGAAGGCTTTGCCGTCATTCATTTCTTGCTTCTCTGTCTCGGTTAAGAGATCTTGACAGACTCCTCCATCGCAGAGAGCATAGTATTCGGTTAAGACCATTTTATTTGACAATATTCATTTCTCCATAAAATAAAAGCGGGCGCAACCCGCCCGGGCTAAGAGCCTTTACAGCAACGGCGAACTGGTGGAATGTTAATTCTTCGCATCTTCTTCTCCTGAAAGTTGAATGTTGAGACCACAATCTCCAAATAGCGTGTTAAGAACATAAGATGTTCCCGAACTTAGACAGCCCAAAACAAAATAGTTAGCGATGGTGTGTTCGAAAGTAAATAGTTCTGTCCATCCGTTTAATCCACACAAAAAAACTCCCACCCAGAAGCCCACACACATGGGGCAATGGAAGAAGTGATGTTTGGGGCGGATCTTGTTAAAAATGAAGCCGTAGCATAATAGCTGCGTCATCCCATAGGCGGTGAGAATGAAATATATAAGTTCCAATTTACCCTTTAAATCTTATATAGCATAGAGAGCCCATATGGATCTCTAACATAATTAGGCCTCAACGATCCCTTTGTATCGGCATGTGGAACATCGCCCAGATCTGTAGAATGTAGATCGTCTGGTTCTATCTTTTGCTTCTCATCGGCATCCATATACGCTCCTATAAAGTCAAAATATGGCCTCTCTTCGTTAATAAACTTATGAATATTCAAGATAGCATACTTAGAAGCACTCTCGTGCTCTACAAGCGTAGCCTCCATGGAGCCATAAATATTTCCGCCCTGAACGCTATCGAATTCTACGATGCCTCTTTTGCTGAGATAATTGAAAAGACGGTTTTGGGCTCCGTAAGCATAATCGTTCATCAAGTCTTTAGAAAATGATGTAACTTTATTCTTTTTCGCCATAATGACAATATCGATATCGGCATGATCAGATATAATTAAGTTTCCATCCAAGGTCTTTCGCGCATTTAATTCAACAGAAATTTGCCTCGGAGAGCCGGCTGGTGACTCTGCTGCTTCATCTTCTAGTGCTGCATCTCCAATTTTAACTAAAATTGCCATTAGCTTTCCAACTCCGATACAATGCCCTGGATTTTTAAAATTTTCAAAAGATCATCCCTATTGATTTCTGACTCCTTGAGTCTTTCCAAAAGGAATACTACCTCTCTAGCTTTCTCCGACATGTCAGAATCTGATTTAAATTCTTTTAAATCAAGAGAGTGATTCAGTTTTTGTTTTAAGTTTCCAATTTCCTCATTTAAGAATATCTTAAACTCAATACCATTGTTAGCAAAAGAGGATATATATTTTACCAATAGTTCTTTTTGACTTTCTAAAAGAGGGGCGGAATATGCATCATTAAATTTTTCAACAAATTTACGATAAACAATGCTGTCAACATGTCTGAACTTTTTATTGCTAGAATCATCTTGTGACGAAATCAAACTTATTACTTTCTTCTCCAACAACACCAATTCTTTAATGGGCAAACTTCCATTAAATAACTGGGATATTGATGCAATGCTCTTATAGTTTGGAACAAAATTTGAATAAACGGTGCTTGATAAATTTTTATTAACATCATCAATCAACTCTGTTTGACTAGAAAATATTTCTGCTGTGCCTAGGGTCGAATACACTCGTCGAACCTCTGTCATTATCCTTTCCGCCACAGACGGCTCTAAATCCTCAGACTCCAACAATGTCTTATACAACTCAAGCTCTTTACTGAGAAGAGTTCCCTTCTGAAAATGCTCTTTTATGATGCCAAGAACCTTTTCTTTTCGTGCCTCATCTTTTTTAATTATGCACTTCGACATTTCGGCAATCAAGGCTTCATACAAAAAGGCTGTGTTTCTCTTTTTATTATGCCTCATTCTCATAGTTTGCATCCTCTTCCTTCAATTCCAAGTCTTTAATTAATGAACGAATTTCAAAATTAATTTCAGAAAGCCTGCTTTCTTCTGTCAAATCTTCTTCACTATAAGTAGGCTGCACATTTTCCAACATTCCATTCCAAGTTGATCGAAGATCTTTTAATCCCGGAAAAATACTGGTTGTTGTTGAAACTTTAGAGCCGCCGGCTGAAAGGTGGCTGCCCAGCCTTTTGGCGGATCCATCTGAACGCTTATCTCTGAACTTCCGATAATATGCATGACCTTTGGCTTTTTGCGACATACTTTTCTTCGTTGGCTTGCTTGATTCGCCAGGTCGGGGGGATTCCCTGTGACCTGGGGGCGCCGCCAACAAAGCGCTCTCATCGCCAGGAGCCGCGGCTTCTGCGGCTGCTGCTTCGGGTTCCATCTCTTCTGGGCCGCCCATATCGCCTAGGTCTCCGCCTAGGTCTCCCATGTCGCCCATGTCGCCCAGTCCACCGCCGGCTGCATCTGCTGCCGCGGCTTCAGCTACGGCGCCGAGTGCTGCATCAAGTTTTCGATCATGGAACATTTCTCGTTGATTGCGAACAACATCTTCATCAGACAAGCCAAAGATTTTGTGTGCAACCCAGCGACGAGAGAAGAAGCCCTCTGTAGCTGCCGCGGCGATGTCAAACTTCTGCTTCCAGTGCTCAAGCTCTTGAAGCTCTGCTATCTTAGAAGGATTGTTTAACGATAGCGTAAACGCCAAAAGATCATCTCCCCTAAACCCAAGAGTATACAAGTGAACAATACCAATCTTCTCTAACTCTGATATGACTACTCTCTGTAGCCTTTGAATGGTTCTTGCAAATCGAATATCTTTTTGAACAAGAGTTGCTTTGTCTTCGTCGGCGCCTTCTGCTCTCGAAAGATAAGATGCGGGGATTTTCAGTGCCGAGAACAATTTATCTCGTAAATATTTCACATCATCAATGCCGCCATCAAAAGTGGCGCCAGGAAGATTCTCTATCTTCGTTCCTCCTGTTCCGCCGCGTTGAGGAATGTAATAATCTTCTTCAATTGACATTGGATTATATCTAAGATCAACCCTGCCGGTATCCGCATCCATAACTTGATGCCGCTTCATTTGGGTCATGATTTTTTGCATATATTGTTCAACATCTTGTGGAGCAATTTGCCCAACATCCACATAGAACACTCTACGCGAAGGTGCTCTGACGATTCGATAAGCCATCATTGCGTCTTCTAGAAGAACCAGTTGGCGCCAAATGCGGCGAGCAGCTTCCAAAACTGATGATCCGTACGGGGCATGTTTATCGTTACCCAGAATCCGGAAATGGGCGATCTGCCAATTCTCAAAAGTCATTGCAGCAGAGTTCCATTGATATTGAATATAATTCGGATTTGTCTTATCTTCTCCCTCAAGCCTCTCTATTTCATGAGTTGGAATCGGAATAACAGTTTGAATTCCAAATTTTTCATCTATATCCATATACAAAAAGAAGTCTCCATATTTGCACATGGTGCGACACCACCCAAACAAATTTGAGTTAACATTAAGAATGTTGTTATAGAGAGTCGTTAGCACCGCCCTTATCTCTTCGTTAATGCAGTTAATCCTCAACATCTCCGACAACTCAGAGTGCGTCGTCATTTCATCAGCGTAAATATCTAGGGCAGAAGCTATCTCAGGAGTATACTCCATTTGATCAAAATCAACATATCTCTCAGATCGCCTCTGGTTAGCAATTGCTGCCGCGGCAAAATCCTCAAATGGATTATACGATGCCTTTTTAAATTGTTGACCGCTAGCTGATTTAAATATATTTGAATATTTATCTAAATGTTGTCTGCGGATCCTTCTGCCGCTCTGGCTACGATAATTAACAATCGGTCCAGAAAATAAGCGGGTCAGCCTCTTAAAAAGTTCTGATTGTGGATTTCTCGTATTTCGTTTATTGTAACTCGGCATTTCTATCCCTTATATAACCATAAATATTCTTTCATTTGACGCTTGGCTTCCGCCATTCTCATGCTTTCTTTTTCCATTTTAAAACCTATCATTCCTGGTATTTTAGTGGTTAACGATGTTTTGGTTGTGGTGATCGCGCCCAAAAAAGCTTTTTGATATTCAATATCCCTTTTATTGACTTCCAGTGCTGTATCTCTAACCCAGCATGCTATAGACAATGCCATAACCAAATCATCAGAATAAGATCGCATTGCCTGTGGGCGCCCATTGTTCCAGACAAATGTCTTAAGTTCATCTGCAATTCTGGAAGAATATATAGTAATTAGTTTATTTCGAATGAATTCTTCTAATTTTGCTATAACCAACGGGCGAGTTTTTGAAGATGTCGTAAATCCAGGAACTGAGTTTGATACAGACTGTGCCTGAATGGAGTCAATAAATTCATGTGTTGACTTTATCGAGTAATAAAGATTTGGATATTCCAGTTCGGCTAACTTATCTAAAACTGATATGCCGACGCCGATATTTTCAACTACTAAAAGACAATTTCCATATTCTCTTCCGATGTGATTTAATATATTAGAATATGCATCAATAGTGGGCTTGCCCTTATATTCTGCAATGATTTCCATTGTCTCTAGCTTTATAACATGAAAAGCAGAACTATCTTTGCCATCTCCTCGGGCAACATCAGCGGATAACAAATAAGAATTGTTTGCATCATATTCTTCCCATATCCATATATTTCTATCAAAGCCGGTTTTGTGTCTCGGATCACGGACTCCTCCAAGAATTCTTTTAATATCGTCGGGGTGAATAACTGTTTCGCCTGATGTATTAAAATTGCACTCAAGCTCTTGTGCTATTTGTCGAGCAGACATATTGCGGGTCTCTTTTTCGAACCACACTTCGTCTCGCTCTGGGTGGACATCCCATGTCAACATTGTTGGATAAAAATTGTTCGCTCCCTGTTCTGCCTCAATATATGTTTTATGAAACCAGTTGCCAACGCCACATGGAGTCGATAGAGCAATACAGCGGCCGCCAGTAGACAGCGTAGGATACAGGCCTGTCCAAAGCTCGCTTAAGCCCTCGACATGCGCAGCCTCATCTATCACAAGCAAAGAGAGTGCTTCAGAACGGCCGGCATCGCCTGAAGTTGATGTAGCCTTAATCTGGGAACCGTTGGTGAGAACGAAGGATGCCCTATTGTCTATTTCGATATCAGCAATCTTAAGCCAATCAGGAACATTCTTCATGATTCCTTTAACCTTTCGAACAAGGTTGGCGGCTGTGTTAAACTTGGTTGCCATAACAAGAATGTTCTTATCGCGGTGGAACAGCATCATCCAAACAACATACCCAGCCGTAATAGTGGATATACCAAGCTGCCGTGCCTTGAGAATGACATTAAAACGATAATCGTTGAAATCGCTTATTAACTGATCCTGAAAATCGTATGTTCTAAATGGAATAAGCCCGTGCATTGGATGGGATATTCTTGCATAGTTATTGAGAAAATATATCGGCTCTTTGCCGCATTTCATAATTTCCTTAACAATATCTTTTTTAGCTAGCTGATAAGCCATGGAAACTACTCAGCCTTATATGGGCTATGTATATCCTTTCGAGCCTTGACTTTTCCTTTTCCTTGATAAACGGGCTGGCCTTGGGTCGGCTCTTTTCTCGTATCATTCTTTGACTTTTTCCCCCATCCACCTTGATCTAAGAATGATTTGAATTTCGCATCAACACTATCTTTACTTTCTCCCTTAACAGCCTCAGTGTTCTTATCGAGACCGCCAATATCATAATAACGCTTTGCCTGAACCCAGGTACGGACACGGGATGTCTGCTGAACGACTGCATCAACTTCTCCGAGCGCCTTAAGGGAAAGGGCACTGCCAGTTGTTTTCTTATACTCTTTTTTGATGAATTTTGCAATCTCATCAATCATGTGAGAAATATCGTTTTCGAAATTTTTGGCATGCACATCAGCAAGCTTAATCTCGGAATGATAATGAATGCATAGTTGTTCTCCATTGTGAAATGAAACCTTAAACCCATCCATAACGCGTGAATCATTAATGGGGCTGCCCTCTTCTCGCTTGAGACCAACCTTAATTGGTTCTCCGTCGACATCACTAGCCCCGTCATAGCTGTTTGCCATAACTTGAGAAATGCCTCTAATAATTTCTAGTGTTGTTGCCATAGTATCAAATTCCTCTTTCAATAATATAAATAGTATTTAAATTAACCATTCTCTTGTGGGCGCCAGCCTTTTTTCCAGCGATCTTCTCTTCCCTCTATAAATTGAGCATAACATTTAAAGCAGCACTCATATTTGTTCATATAAACATCATCCTGAAGATTTAAAGAATATCTCTTACATAACGGACAAGACTTTGCCGATTCTCTATTAAGTAGTTTTTTCGAAATTAAAATACCATCTACATCTATCTTCTCTTCTTTTTCCCGAAGTCTATCTTCTTTTATGGCTAACGCCTTAAGTTGCTCTAAATACTCTTTCTCTTTTTCTTCGTCCCAGTTTCCTCTTGGGTTCTGGATCGTTTCCTCGCCATACTTTTCGGCAATGGCTTTTTCTATCTTCACAACATAGTTCGGATCTTTATTCTTCATTTTGCCACATGAACGACAAATGCTGTTGTTGCTACGCCTACGGCTGCTCCTCCTATCGCCCACCAAACATTGTTGGATGGGGAATGGCTTTTGACAAGCTTATGGAGAGCATCAATCTCTTTATCTTTGGCTTCGACTGTAACCTTAAACTCTTCTTCTAGCGATCCTATGCGAAGGTTGAGTGTATCAATTTCCAAAGTAAACTTTAGTTCTTGCTTCTCTAGCTCGTATCCAAGCTGAAGTTCGTATTCTTCTTTCACCAATTGGCTCTTTGCCAATATCTCTGCTGTTGCCTCTGGATTAAACAGGGCTCCTTCGAATGGAGCAGGCTGGTTCTTCCCAAGGAAAGTGAACTGAGGGTTTGCGTATGCGAGAGACGGGAGACAGAAAAATAAATAAAATACTGCTATCTTAGCTAGGCGGAACATACTTAATCCCGAAATAGTTTTCTATCTCATCCCTTAAGCCATCTTTACCAAAAGTATTGATGTAGATTTCTCTCTTCTCTTTATAAGATGAGACGAGTGCTGCTTTGTCTTCGACAAACTTCAACTCAACCTCGACGAGCCTTGCTGCATATTCTTCAAGAATCTTGTCTCTCGCTAACAACTCTTGTTCGTGAATGTCGCTCATCCTATCTATCTGCTCTTGGTGGCTTTCCTTTGCTGTCTCAAATGTGTCGACGAGTGACGAGTAGTCGCCTCTCATCTTAGCAAAGACAACAACAGCCAATAAAATAATGAGCAACACTTTCCAGTGTTTCTTCACAAAGGAAAGTGTTGCGGACGCTAGTTTAGCGTAATCGATCATTAGGCTGCCTTGTATTTAATGACGGCATCAATGAATCCCTGTGAACCAATGTAAATGGCGCTCAGGATTACAAAGTCTGCGCTGTCAACTGTGCCCAGTGCTGTGAAGCCTGCGGCGGTCAACCAGACGAGCAGCTTGCGTGAAACTGCCTTCTCTAGTAATCTATCAATTGTTCCTTTTATCATAGACATTTTTCCTCCAATCTATAGTATAAATAGTTATTGATTTACAAAAGCGCACCCATCAACTCTGGAAATGTCTATTGTCATATCGACAACATCTTTCAGCGAATCGAGGTGCGAAATAAGTAAAACTGTTTTAAAATAGCCCTTTATCATATCCAATAATTCTGTAAATGACTGTAAGTGTTCTTCGTCCAAAGCCGTACCTGGTTCGTCAAGAATCATAATGTCGCTTGTCGGCAAGCTGGAAACGGAGAGCAAGGCAAGCCGGATAGCCATGGCTGCCATTGTCTTCTCCGAACCAGATGCCATTTCAAGTGGGCGGGGATCAAAAGCGGGGTGTTTGATGTTGATGTTTAGCCGGTTGCCATCTTCCTCAAACATCACTTCGAATGTTGTCAGGTTCGCAAGCACCTTTGAGATGCTTTCGTTGATGACGGGAAGTTTCCGCTTGATAACATCATAAGCGATTCCGTTGGGATGCATGCATCGCATGTAAAGATCGTAGGCTGAGAACTGCTTTTGCAAGTCAAGGTATTCGTCTCTCTTCTCAATAGCGTTTGCGACTTTCTGTTCGAGGGAGCCAACGGCGCGGTTTAGTCTGGATGCTTCAGTCTCGCATTTCGTCATCTTTCTTGCCGCTTCAGTTAGTTCAAAGTCGGCGGAGCGTTTCTGCCTGATAAGCTCCTCAAGGTTTTCTATTGCCTCTTTGTTCTCTTCATATTCTTCCACTTTCTCTGTAAGCTCTTTCGCTTCTGCTTCCGTTGAGAGAATGAGGCTGGTGTTGGTTGCGGCGCGGAGCCTAAAAGAGGAGTTGTCTTTTTCAGCAAAACCTTTCTTTCTGGTTATCTTCTCGTGTTTGGATAACAATTCTTCTACTTCTTCGGGGTTTAGCTCTTCCTTTTTGTCTTCCAGTTCTCCGATTTCTTTGAGCAGGGCATCAACCTCTTCCTTGTCGTTGGGCAGTTGTGCCTTGGATGCGTAAGCGTCTTTGATGAACTTACAGGCTTGGAAACTCGTTCCACAAGGTATGTCATCAAGCGTCTCGACTTGTCGCTCTTTGTCACGAACTGTTCTCTGTTTATTGTTCTCTTTGATGGAGGCGGTGGAGATCGAATCGTCAAGCTCTTCTATCTTTTCTTGTCTAGCCTCAACATCTTTAATGTCAATAC
>Ga0209349_1001347_pt1 | contig 12194 bp, 10 predicted proteins | sample ETNvirnome_2_130_FD_184067 | JGI IMG/M metagenome (GOLD analysis project Ga0209349, IMG submission 184067) | Marine viral communities from the Pacific Ocean - ETNP_2_130 (SPAdes) (version 2) | ecosystem: Environmental > Aquatic > Marine > Oceanic | place: Pacific Ocean | collected 2013-06-22
AATTATACGCAGGTGGGAACAGCGCAATCGATTGCTCAAGGGCCAGTTGTTCGCTTGAAGGTAATGAACCTCATTCAAAACGCTGCGAACTCGGCGCCACCACCGCCGGATTCTGGCGGCGACAAGCCGGCCCCAAATGCGGCGTTTAAGAGCTATAAGTCGAGCGCTGATTCTGCGCAGGGTCTTATGGGAGTTATAACAAGTTTAAGCATCAATCACAATCTTGAGATGCCAGACATAGGAATATTTACTCACGCGACAAATACGATTTTCTCAAGCATGATAGAGATTAGCTTAGATTTTACAGTCTTGCATGAGAATCGTCTAGGTTGGACGAAAACAAAATTTGATCAGCCACTTTTCCCTTACGGCGTGTCGCCCATGTCTGTTGAGGGAGAAGACGCAGTCCGCGTAGGCCAAGCCAAAGAGGGGGTTCCCGCAAAGGATCCCAAAACGGAACAACAACGCCTTGCTGCTCTTAAGAGATATGCAACTTTGGGCGGAAAAGCACGCATGAAGAAGGATCTGATTTGGCTGAACAAAATGTCCGCGAAGGATGAGAGCACTCTTTCAGCCCAACAAAAAGCCAACATGGCACACTTAAGTGAAACCCTGCAAGGCGCCGGGTTCAAAGAAGGTCAGCTCGAGGGCGGCTTCAACACGACTACCGCTGAAGGTAGAAGACAGGCCAGACAAGCCGCCGCCGGCAAACATGAAGAGATGATTGATTCACGATAAGGAAACACACAGATGGGAAGATACAACTCAGAAACTCCTGTAGTAAATGACAGTGAATATTATGATTTTTTGATGAAAAAGCGCGGAGTTAAAAAACTAACGCACTTCGGCACCCCTGTGCTTTATAACCCAGATATAATTGATCGAGCGATGATGCCCACCGACCCGCTTATTTGGTCATATGGCGATCACTTCTATAAGATCGCCAATCAATATTACGGAAACCCTCGTTTTTGGTGGGTAATTGCGTGGTATAATGGATTTCCCACCGAAGCCGACATCAAATTGGGTGATTATATAGACATACCGGTAAATTTAGAAGACGCATTGTTGGCATTAGGGCTGTAAAATGGCATGCGTACTTAATAATCTTCCGATTGACACAGAAAAGGTAAAGCAATGGCTTACCGATAACTGCGAGAAAGTTGTGAGTACCACTGAGGCAGTCAATGAGGCCCTGGCCATGGTTAACCTGCATCACGGCTCGGCCAAGGCCATCCCCGTCTCCGGTGGAGGCATGTACTACGGCGCCGCCTACATGCTCGCTACCGACGCCGGTGCCATGGGCAACCCATCGATGGCGAGCGCCCTGCGCGAGAAGATCGGCGATCTCGGCAGTGGGATGCCCGATGCTATAACAATTAAAGATCAATCATCGATGCATGCTGCTTTCGAGACTTTTTTGGCTGAGAAAGACTTCGCCGGCAAGACTCAGAAGCTGTCTAAGGCGATAGGTACCGCTTTGGGTGGCTGGTTCGTAAAGACCAACCGCAACAACGTCCTATCGAGCGTATATGGAAAGCCTGGTTTGGTCACCAAATCAACGCTAGCGGAGGCGAAGAGTTCGTTCGACAATTATGAAACCAACTTGAAAAATCTCAAGTGGAACCTTGAGATACTTGAGCGCCTAGCAGAAGATTATCACAAACTCGTTCAAGAGTTCGGCATGGCCGCGTTGGATGCGAAATCCAAGATAGAGGCAGAAATCCTTGCATGCATGAGGGGCCAAACAGGCCAGTGGTATTCCTGGGTGAAGTTTTCGGATACCCTTGTAGGTAAATCTGAAGATGAGTGCACGACCCCTGAACAAAAAGCAAAACTCAAAGATCTCAATGCCAAGATAGCTACGGCCCTGGAGGAGGTCGCCAAGCCCGGCGCTGGCCTAGGCGCCGCCATTGCCGGCTCCCAAGAGCCAACAAAGAGAACATTTAAAGAGCAGTGCCTTCTTCTATCAAATATTGTACATTTTGTTGAATATCGCGATAAGAACATATGGCCATATGAGAAAAAGAGGCTTCCGTATTTAGAATATGCTTCTGCTGACAATTCTGGTGGCGGCCCGGTGGACAACATCCCGGACTCTGCCTCCATTACGGCAAATGCGAGCCTGCTGGCGTCAAGACAGCCGTGGGGGTTCATTAATCAACTTATCCAAGATCCAAAGTTCGCCAATCTTTTTGGAATTAAACCTCATTTATTATCTCAATTGCAGCCGATGATAAGGCTTTATAAGGTTACATCCTATGCTGAGGGGGAAGAGATTGAAACAGAGATAAATTTTGATTCAGTTTACAATCCGGCCCTTGATGGAGTACTCAACTCTACACAAAAAAGAGGATTTGGAGTCGGAATACAAAATTTTGTCTTTTCCTATGAAGGTTCAGATCCGTTCGCAGTAAAAAAGAGTATTAAAGCAAAGTTATCAATTTTTGCTAGCTCCATGGATGATTTGATCAGGCCTCGTCCGGGAAGCGCAGGGTCACCGGCCTATAGATATGCAGATTTAGCACTAAAGACCGGCTCAAAAACATTCAGCAAAGGCACAGGAAAGGCCTGTGGAGATCGTTCGGAAATCGCCCCCAACAAAACGGCAGATTTAAACTATCGGCTTAAGGCGGTTGTTGGGTGGTCGATTCCCGGGAGCTTTAAGGGAGTGACAGCCCACGATGCCGGTATTATTCATGATGCGATAAACAATTCTTACGTAACGTTAAACTTATCTCCCACCATACACGAGTTTGAGATTAATGATATGGGCCATGTTGTTTTTCACATTAACTACTTGGCTTACAGCGAACAATTTTTTGATGAAACTAGTTTTAATATTTTTAGCAATAGCGAGACACACAAAAGCGCCTTCATAAGAAGGAACAAATATAAGGCACTACGCGCAGATTGCGGAGAAGGAGAGAAAACAACAGAAAAATTAAAAGAACTTCAAGAAAAAGATGCAGAAGCCATCGATCTAGAAAAAAGAGCTTCTTTAAACGGAATTTTGCAAAAGTTGCTCGAAAGAGAACAAGTATATATGAAGCCCATCCCCATTGAAGCACTAAGAGCATTCAATAGCCAGGGCCCTTACTGGAAGTTTGATTTATTTTCAGAAGTGCCGGGCGCCGGCGGAGAGACCAAGATTGCAGATAAAGATAAAGTAACAATAGAAACAGAAAAGATTGTGGACGATAATCAGACTGGCAAGAAAAAGCCCGAGAAACAAGGCGAAGATCTCACAAAGACAAAAGTATCAGACGTTAATCAAAAAGAATATATATCTTTCTTTTATTTAAGCGACTTAGTGGACGTTGTCTTAGAAAACATTGACAGTACGTTACAAGTATTATCAAAAGAAAGCCTAAAAGACAAGCCGGCCGAGATCGAACAGCCGGCTTGGGACGATCTTGTTAAAGCAGAGAAGGAAAGACTCAAAAGGGTATATTATAACTTTCAAAAATTTAGAGTAGTATTGGGGCCCATGGAGCTACTAGATACCGTGACACGGGAATATTACGAAACTACCATCGGAGATTTGCCGATATCAACAGCATATTTTATGGATTGGTTAACGGACAAAACTCTCAAACAAAATAGTACGGTGTATAGTTTGCCAATATTCCTAAAAGACTTAATGAATAACCTTGTCAAAAACTTCTTAAATGAAGATCGATGTTTCGATCTTAACATTAAACAAAGAGTACGAGTATTTCAGTCTACGATTACCTCTTATAAATCCCCGGGCTGGGGCAAGCTAAAGAAGAAGAAGAATATCGACGAGATCACAGAATGGACATATCAACAGGGTGGGGGCCCGCGCCTTGACATGACCAAGATGCCCACAGACAAAGGTGGTCACTCCAACACTCCGGTGTTGCACGTAATGGGAGAGAGAAATCTTCCCATTAATTCTCGCGGCCCCGAACACACTTATAACTATATGGTATTTTATGCCGGCCGGGTGCAGCCGCAGGCCTTGATGAACGGGATAGCCTCGGAAGATGTCGGCGCCGGTGTCTTTCACTATGTTTTAGGCCGTGACAATGGGCTTATAAAAACTATCAAGTTAAACAAAACTGATTCCCCGGGCCTCAAGGAGGTGCGTTTTGAGCAAGAAGGGTACGATGGTTTATCTCAGCTTAGAGAAGTCTATGATGCCAACATCACTTGTTACGGCATGCCAAATATCGTTCCCGGTACTTATATTTATATTGATCCGCGCGGATTTGCGCCCGATAGCACCGCCTTTGCTGGGCACCTTGACGCCGATGGCAACGCCATTGACAATGCGTCCCTAACTCGGCTTGGAATCGGAGGGTATTATATGGTGACCCACGCAGAGAACAAGTTCGGACCCGGAAACTGCGAAACAGAGATAACGGCCAAGTGGGTGGCAGCCATTTCGTGCACAAGATCAAATGCCACAATCACAGGCCCAGGCAAGCGCCGCCCAGCTAAGTGCGGCACATAGGAGAAATTTATGTCTAGAGATTATGCCGGAAGTAATGGAGAAACTGCAATGAATGCATTTTATAAAAAATTCATGTATACATTTGATACAAGGGACCGGTCACTTGGATACTCCAATTTAGTAAATTTTGGATTTGCAGAGAAAGCACTTTATGGCAGGGTTAATATATTTTATGTACCAATAATGTTAAATACTAGCGCAGTGCCTCTTAAGAATTCTTCTCTCGCCATCGATGGCGCCAACTCTGTCCGAATGCCGGCATTTGTTGATGATGCCTTCAAGGACTTAACTACACAGTTTCGAAAGAGCCTCTTCGCCGGTAAAATATCTGCGGCCGAGGAGCATCTAAGCACCCTTGTTATCCATAAAGCCTATGAGGATCCCAAGCTACTATATGGTAGACACCTTGAGTCTGTATTGTCCGGCATTAGAAGAAGCTTTAGAAAAAATAACGTTCAGTTCGAGGATTTTGATGCGTTTATGGTCCAGTTCATGGGAGCAGTCGGGGCTGTGACAAAAAGATTTCCGTATACTTTCCCGGGATATATTAAACACAGGCTGTGCCCTATTAACGCCTCCGGATTGGCTATCGAGATTGCCGATATGGATTTTTCGAACGACGATGAGAAAATGGAGCAATTCGTGAAGAGCAGAAATTGGAAGTTTTACCTAAATGCATGCAGAAGCTACGGTTTCTCAGTTGATATGAAAGCACCATGGCGGTTGGTCGCAGACATAGGATCGTCAGAAATGCTAAAATATTCGCGTAAGTATGGATATCCATCAACGGATTCAATCCTATCTATGGCATACAAATTGGCTCATTTAGAATATTATGATGGATTCAAAAGAGCGCTCCTGTATTCATACAACTCATTAAAGCTTGAGACATATCTAAAGGTGACGTACTGCAATGATGGTACAACGATCCCAAAGGTTATCAGGCCAAAGAATTATACTATGGAAGATATTGAAAAACGATATAACGAAGAATATTTTCTTCGAGCATACCTCAACATAAGATTACTCGAAGAGGAATCTAAATTTACAACAGAAGACCAAAAAACTTTGCTCGAAGACACCGTGAGGCTATACAGGACGCAAGGTGCAGAAAAGGCTCTCGGTGCTTTTGAGAGAATCATAGGAAGAACAGGAGACTACAGTGGCTCCTTGACAACGTATGAACGGCGTGCTATACTAACTAAAGAAGAAGAAGAAAGAGAGCGAGAGTTAAAAGGTGCTGTTTCAACCTATCGATGACAAAACTCAGTGTATTGGCGTTTACGCCAATGGCAGCTTGATTTTTGATGAAAGCGAGATACCAAAAAACCTAACGAAAACGTGGGGATACACAGGCTCGCTAAAAGAAAAAGATGTCCAGTATGCCAATATATATGCGCATGGCAAGGCCATAGAGGAAGTGTGCCCCGAGCACCTGAGAGACGAGTGGGATGCCGCGGCCAAAAAAATGAGGGCCTATAAAAAATCATTTGATATTGCAAAAATAAATTTGCGAGAACACTGTTTTTTTGATCTCGTACCATATGACGCGTTGATCCAATTCTGCGAGATTAAAAATCAGATCACAGAGCATGTATTTGAAAATTATGAAAAACCAGCCAACTATGAATACATGGCGTCAGCAGCCAAACTTTTACATAAGATAAAATATCAGGATTTGAAGGTCGACGCGTCAGAGTGCCGGAACTTATTTATCAATGGTGGCATGCGGAATGAATCACAAAAGATATTAAATGGCTCGAAACACGTTCATTATAACCTCTTTGGGACGGTCACAGGGCGCTTGTCAACCCACCCACGGTCTTTCCCGATGTTGACCATGAAGAGAGAGCTACGACGCCTTATAAAGCCTCACAACGACTGGTTTTTATCTCTAGACTATAATGGCGCCGAAGTTCGTACATTATTGGCGCTTTCTGAACAAAAACAACCAAAGGGCGATATTCATAAATGGAACATAACGAATGTTTTTCAAAACACCGGCATGAATCGAGAAGAAGCCAAGACCTCATTTTTTGCGTGGCTGTACAATCCGGACTCCGATCACATCAAAACAAATTACTATGATCGCAAAAAAGTACTTGACAAATACTACGACGGGGAATATATTAATACTGTATTCGGCCGCCACATAAAGGTCAGCAACTGGAAAGCCTTTAACTATTTGATTCAGAGCACAACCGCAGATTTGGTAATTGATCGGGCAGTTGCGATTGAGCGCATACTGGAAGGCAGAAAATCGTTTATCTCTCACATCGTACATGATGAAATAGTGATAGACTTTGCAGACCAAGAAAGAGAGATGGTAGGACAAATTAGAGATATGTTTGCTAAAAATAAGCTTGATACTTTTAAAGTTAATTTGAAGGCCGGCAAGAATTACTATGATTTGGAGAATTTGTCATTATGATAGCTATCGTTGGGATTGGCACGGGAGGATCGGCGATTGCTAAAAAGTTTGCTGAGATCCAACAATATGATGTCTATACGCTGAATGACGCTGTAGAAAAAAATACAAAAAGCGAGTTCCACATTTCTTCTTTTGATACTCCGGAGAAATATGAGGACAACATTCCCGATTTAAAAAAGTTTTTTAAAAACCTCAAGGATCATGTTCAGGTATTTATAGTTGGCACGACATATAGCTCAAACTATTCTCTAGGGATCCTACAGCAGATCAAAAGCAAGAAGGTAGATATTTTTTATATCAAGCCGGATGTCGAGTTAGTAACCGGAGAAAGGAGACTCATAGAGAATCTAACCTTTGGGGTTTTACAGGAATATGCCAGATCTGGTCTTTTTAGTTCGTGCACTGTGTTTTCCAATTTAGAGATCGAAAAGAATCTGGGTGATGTACCGATCAAGGGCTATTATGATACCCTTAACGGTTCTATATTTTCGGCGGTCCACTATTTGAACTACTTCGCCCACTCAGAGCCGGAAATCGGCCAAGTAGCAAAACCAGCAGACATCAATCGCATTCGAAGCATTGGTGCGTTAAATATGAAGAATTTAGAAGAAAAATGGTTTTTTGAGCTTGACGCCGAGCGCGATCTGTGTTATTATTTATGTATAAATGAGGAAAGACTTGCGAAGGAGGGGATGTTGCACCGAAAGCTTGTTGATATTTTGAAGAAAAAGCCAACAAACGCTTTCCGTAAAATTTCTTATGCAATTTACGAGACGCCTTATAGTGACTTTGGGTATGTTGTAGCCCATACAAATAAAGTACAACAACAAATAACTCTTGACAAGGTAGATTGAGAGTGTTATATTAGATATCAAGGAACGCTTGATATACTCTAACCATAAACAACAAAAGGAGACACAACATGTCAATTAATATGGAACTAATGAGAAAGAAGCTTGCCCAACTTAGGGGCGAGGGAGAGAGGGAACAGTCAGCTTGGTTTAGACCCGAAGAGGGCGATCAAGAAATTCGGATTGTACCCAGTACAGATGGAGATCCTCTAAAGGAGATGTATTTCCATTATAATGTGGGAGACCACAGGGGCGGCATTGTCTGTCCAAAGCGCAATTTTGGCGAAAAGTGCCCAATTTGCGAGTTTGCTTCATCGTTATGGAAGGGTGGCGTTGAAAGCAATGATGAAGAAAGCAAGAAGCTTGCTAAGTCGCTGTTTGTGCGCGCCCGTTACTTCTCGCCCGTCGTAGTACGTGGTCGCGAAGAAGAGGGTGTTAAGATGTATGGCTACGGAAAGCGAGCATACGAAAACCTTTTGGGCTATATTCTAGACCCAGACTACGGAGATATCACCGACGCCATGGAAGGCACCGATATCTCACTTACCTACACAAAGCCCACGTCACCGGGGGCATACCCGCAGACAAGCCTGAAGATGCGTCGAAACACTTCCACGCTTTTGGAGGACACGGAAGCTATCCCCGCCCTCCTTGATAGTATCCCTGACTTTGACTCTCTGTTTGAGCGTCATACTCCGGAGCAAATCGATGCAATCCTCGATGAACAGCTTGCTGGCAATGGAAGTGCAGAATCACGTTCGAAGGAAACCACTAAATATGATAATGGCAAGAGCGATGTGGACCGAGCGTTTGATGATCTGATGGCCACCAAGTAAGGCTTGCGTGAGACCGCTGGCACCCCGGTCGGGAAAATAGGGTGCCGCATTTTTAAGGAGGGAGTATGGGTGCGACAGCACTATCTCAAAGAGACAATTGGCAACAGGGCGCCCGCCTTGTGGGCGATGCCGGCGAAAATGATTTCGCCACATTGCTGGCCAAGGAGTTGCCGGCACATTATATCGTCGAGCACAAACCAAAAAAGCTGGTAGTGTACAGCGGGGGAAAAGGCATCAAGCTGGATACCCTTGTCACCAATGGCCTTACAAACAAAAACCTTTACGTGGAGAAGAAGACGGGTAATAACGGCGGTAACGCCCATGAACGCGTCTATAAGTTTCTTTCGCCATCCCTTAAAAGAGTGGTTAGAGAAAAATACAACACAGTAATGCAGCCATTCTTCATGGTCTTTTCGGGTGCCACCTTCCAAGGTCAAAAGTATCAAGATGAAATTTCTTTATTGCTTGAAAGTGAAAATCATGCCATAATGGAGCCTAACTTTGCTAACATTAAGCAAGTAGCCCTGCAGATCACGGAGATTGTGTGAAGCCATTATTTATGTGGGCAGGCGGCAAGACGCGCATGATCAAGAAGTACGGCGAACACCTACCAGAGTCGTTCGATCACTACATCGAACCATTCTTGGGTGCAGGCGCCATGTTTGTGTGGGCTTACAATAAGAACCCCAAGGCTACGTTCGTCCTCAATGACTACAATGAGTCAATCATGGCGATATACGGCGCGATCAAGGATGACTGCGATAAGTTTATCGAACGTGTGGATCACCTCTCCGCACAGTATATGCCTCTAAACAAGGAAGATAGAAAGAAGTTTTATTATGATCTGCGCGAACAGCATGCCTTCGATTATGAGAAATGGAACAAGACCGAAGAAGCCGCTTCGTTATACTTTTTGATGAAGACCGGATTCAACGGAATCTGGCAGATCAACAAGAATACAAACGGCAGATTCGGCACGCCGTCAGGACTACTCAATCAGAAAGAGAAGGTATACGATAAAGATAACGTATTGGAATGGAACGCAGCCCTCAGATCGTGCAAGCTAATGAGTGGAGATTTTGAAGGCACCCGAGACGAGGTAAAGGACAACACATACGTGTTCCTTGATCCTCCATATAGGGGCTCATTCACACAGTACGGCGTAGACTTTGATGATGCCATACAAGAAAGAGTGGTTAATTTTTTGAATGACTTGACAAGGGCAGGTGCCTATGCTATGCTTTCAAATAGAGATGTTGGAGATGACTTCTTCGAATCTCGAAAAGGCAATAATGAGATTGCCTATTTCGACGTCACGTATACAGCGGGACGCCGAAAGAAAAATGATGATGGAACACATAGCGCCAAAAAGGCTAGAGAAATTCTAATGATAGGAGACAACAATGGCTAGAAAAAGCAAACAAGCAAAAGCCGGCCGAGTTTCAATGCAAGACTTAATGAGTCTTGTAAATAAGAAAGCCGGCCGCAATGTCGCCCATGATCTAACAGGCGAGAACCCAACCGAGGTAAAAGAATGGATCTCAACAGGATCCCGATGGCTTGACTCCATCATCTGCAAAGGAAAGGTTGCCGGCATTCCAGTCGGGAAGGTCACAGAACTAGCAGGCCTGGAGAGCACCGGTAAATCCTACATGGCAGCACAAGTGGCCGCAAACGCTCAGAAAACGGGCAAGATGGTCGTCTACTTCGATTCTGAGTCTGCCATCGACCCAAGCTTCTTGGAGCGCGCAGGATGCGACCTAGAGCGTTTAATGTACGTTCAGGCGTCCTCTGTGGAGTTTGTCTTGGAGACAGTGGAAGAACTGTTGGGGGCGACCGATGAACAGTTATTGTTTATCTGGGACTCTCTGGCGCTTACCCCGTCCGTGTCGGATGTAGAGGGAGACTTTAATCCTCAATCCTCGATGGCGGTAAAGGCTCGCATTCTCGCCAAGGGAATGTCAAAGCTGATTATCCCCATTGCCGACAAGCAGGCAACGTTTATTGTACTTAACCAGCTTAAGACAAATATTCCAAGTGGCCCTAACGCTCGCATTATTGCGATGACCACCCCCTACATGACACCCGGTGGCAAGGCGATGCACTATTCGTATTCGCTGCGCATCTGGCTCACCGGCCGTAAGGCCAAGGCATCCTTCGTTGAAGATGATAAGGGCTTTCGCATCGGATCAGAAGTTAAGGTAAAACTGGAGAAGTCACGCTTTGGAACACAAGGTAGAAACTGCGCATTCCGTATCCTATGGGGCACCGAAGATATTGGTATCCGTGACGAGGAAAGCTGGTTTGATGCGGTAAAGAGTTCCGATCACCTGACGAGTGCCGGCGCATGGTACACACTCAAGATGCCTGACGGTTATGAGAAGAAGTTCCAGCCTTCCAAGTGGGCCGAGATCATTCAAACAGACGAAGAGTTTAAGAACAACATCATTAAACTAATGGACGAAGAGGTTGTTCAGAAGTTTGATCGACGAGAGGGATCTGCCGATCAGTTTTACTCTGATCCCGGATAAAATCGCTTGACAGCCCTCCTGTGATGCGTTATACTTATGTATAAGCTTGTAGGAGGGCTTTTGTCTACCATGGTCCAAGAATATACCTCAGACTATAGTGCCGATAGATTTCACAAATATTCTGGCAAGGTACGGCGCTATATGGAACTAGCAAAGCGCATGGCCCATCAGTCGACTTATCCTGATTATCGCCACGGCGCGGTGCTGGTGAAAGGTTCTATCCGCAACGTATCGTTCAATAAGAACAATTACTGTGCATTTGGCTCACGGTTTCAACGCGAGCACCAAGGAAGAACCACATTGCATGCAGAACTCGGCGCTATCCTTGGGATGGATCGAGAGATTACAGATGGCGCCACTGTGTATGTGGCTCGTGTCGGCAAGAAGGGCGATTATAAGCTATCCAAGCCGTGTGCCATGTGTCACGAAGCACTTAAGCACGTAGGTGTTAAGCGTGTCGTATATACTATTAACAACAAGAAAGCAGGAAGTTATAAACTATGAAAAGAGTATTGATTATTGATGCCCTCAATATGTTTTTGAGAGCATACATTGTGGATCCAAGTTTGTCCACGAATGGCGAACCAATCGGAGGATTCAAGGGATCTATCAAGATCGTGCAGAAGCTAGCTCGCATGATAAAGCCAGATGAGATTGTGATTGTTTGGGATGGACCTAACGGCTCCCAGAAACGCCGCTCAATCGACAAAAACTACAAAGAAGGCCGCAAGCCAATTCGCCTCAACAGGAATGTCAAGGCACTTAGCGAAGATGAAGAGTTGCGAAACAGAGTGTGGCAGCAGACCCGGTCCATTGAGTACTTCAATGAAATGCCCATTGTGCAGGTAATGCTTCCGGAAGTGGAAGCTGATGATGTCATCTCTTATCTTACTCGGATGCAGTACTACGACGGCTGGCAAAAAGTAATCGTTTCTAATGACAAGGATTTCTACCAGCTGTGTGACGAAGAAACTGTGGTATATCGGCCCACAAGCGATATAGTATATAACAAGAAGCGCATTGTGGAAGAGTTGGGGGTACACCCGAGGAATATGGCCCTGGCCC
>Ga0209349_1001352_pt1 | contig 12176 bp, 17 predicted proteins | sample ETNvirnome_2_130_FD_184067 | JGI IMG/M metagenome (GOLD analysis project Ga0209349, IMG submission 184067) | Marine viral communities from the Pacific Ocean - ETNP_2_130 (SPAdes) (version 2) | ecosystem: Environmental > Aquatic > Marine > Oceanic | place: Pacific Ocean | collected 2013-06-22
TCTCGAAATAGTCCTCAATGACTTCACCTAAATAATGCTGCTCTATCGTGTTCTGGCTCTCCGTTACTGCTGAATAAATGGACTGGAATATACCTTCTAACGCACTATCCATTATATGACTCCTTTATCAAACCAAAAAAACTTCGTATAGGCAAAAAGTGAGGCGGCCCGGAAATTCACTTCTTCACTATTTCTATCCACTCTCTCATTTGCTTGTCGCTCATACCATTTTTCGCATGGTTGCAAACAATACTGATAAATTGCACATTACCTTTTATATAGCCTTTACTACTATCTATTCTATCTAACGAAGCGGCGGTAAGAGGGTTGCTCTTGCCTGAAACACCAACGCCCTCTCTATGCTCCAACTCTACACCGCTATATATACATACCCCTTTTTGTTGCTCAAAAATTTCTTTGAGATATTCCTTATCTATATCTACTTCTCTACCTCTGTCTCTTTGACGATTTTTTACCCTTCGCATATGCTCGCGATAAGGAGAATATTCATCTTTTTTAAATGGCTTACCCTTACCTCTTGGGGCACTTTCACTCGTCCACTGAGTAGCTTTTAAGTGCTCATGGTTTGCATTGCCAGAACACTCTAAGCTACAATAAGGTTTTCTACCACCTTTAACATTAGTGCGTTTATATTCCTTTAATACTCTCTCAAAGCTTTTACCACAACTACTACATTCCAAAGTTATTGTCTTCATATTCTCTCTCCCTTATACTATAAATATAAGTGGAGATGAGTAAAAGACAAGGTGGAGATGTGTTTATTTTACAAATGGTGGAGGTGAAGGAGAGTCGCGCTCCTTGTCTTGAGCTGCACTACCAATAGAAGATATACAAGCTTAACATGAACTAATACTACCAACAATGCTTCTTTCTAAATAACAAATAAAATAGATATGAAAGAATAAGTTATTACTATCTATTCGGCACCAACTCTAAGCGGCTAGTGCGTATTCTGTCGTTTCTTCGGCAGATAAAGTTTTAATAAATTTTTTACGAAGTCTCTATCATTCTTCGGCTTGCCTCTTATTACCAATACCCTCAATCGAATCTACGCACCCCCATTAACCTTTAATTAACCTTTTACTACTATTCTTACGCCAATCATTTTCACTCATCAAACTTCCTGTGCCTTTACACTTAGGACAAATATCCACCTTAATCAAATTTTTCACCGGTTTTCTTATCACTTTTTCACCGCAGCAGACGCCGCAAATAAGTCGATCACCCACCATTTTATTTCACCTTATACAATCCACGCTGTCGGCCCTTTTTCGTAGTTTTAGCAGCTTTTTTTGTAATACGAGCTTGCTTACCTTTACGTTTAATAGCTGACTTACGTGCAATTCTTTTAGCTTGTGATGGTTTGATGGCTCTCAAATGCAGAGGCAACTTCTTCTTTCTCTTTTTAACAACGACAAGCTTGCCGCCCTTCTTCCTTAATCTCTTCTTGAAACCGCCAGCTCCAGCCATCATAGCTTCCGTTACTTCACACTCAATTAACTCATCTTCAGCAATCTCTGGAATATCATCCAAAGAAATAGAAGGAGCTTCTCTAAACAATTTTCCTATCTCTTCTTTTATAATTTCCTTGATTACTTCCTTTGCGTTATTCACCCTATCTCTCCATTACATAGTGCTTAAAATTTTTCCAAAATTAATTTCTTTATCACCTCTTAAGACAACACAATATTCTCTATTGTTTTTAGAATAAAACATTCCCCATTGATAATCTTCATAGTTATTATCCATAACCTCTTTTATTCTTTTTTCAGTTTCTTCCCTATTCTCACGAATAGTTTGAGGAACTGCACCTACTAATTGATTACTAGCATCAGCAATTTTCCAAGGGCCAGCTGCACACTCTCCATCGGAAGTTATTGTAAAAGTATCTCCAGCTATTTTCATTGTATCAGACATTACTCACCATCATAATCTACATATTGAGCTATCATATTCATTTGAGCTTCATTAAACTCTTCAGTTCTTTGTAAATAAAATGATAGACGTTCTTCACAATGCTTATTTATATCATAAATATCATCAGAATATTCTTTAAGCTGTGCGGTTCTTTTTTTACCTTCTTCAAAGTTTTCTACCCAGTGGCTGATTGCTTTTATCCAAGGGCCAGGAGACTGAACACTAATAGCCATATTCTTATGTTTTACTCTATCGGGAACAGCTCTCCAAAAATCCCTATAACCGCCATATTCTGAAAAAACAGGAATACATCCGTAGTGCAAACTTTCAATAACTTTAATCTCACTTTTACATGACGCAAAAGCGTTCTGCTCTACGTAAGCCAAACTAATATCAAACAACGTATAAAACTTTGCATACTCTTCTAAAGGCAGTGCATCAAAAAGTTTAAAACGATTAGGATCTAGATCTTTATAAATATCTTTAATTCTATTTTTATAAAGAAGTGATTCATCTTCAATCTCTATTTCCTTAAATGATTTCTTTCCTTCTTCATCCATATGAATTTCAATATGACTATCCTTTAACGCCATTCCAGCTAACACAAAATGAGTGTTAGGGTACTTATCATGAATAGGTTTAATAATTGCATGCATTCTGCGAATATCTTCAAAATGAGATGTTAAACCTGCCCAACCAATAATGATCTTATCATCAGTAGGAAACCAATCTTCCAACATTTCTTTACGCATTTCATTCTTATCAAGATTCCATTGTGGCAAATCCCAATCAAATTGATTACGAAATATTTCAACTTCGCTATTAAAATTACCAAACGTCTTCTTTAATTTATCTGTAGTTGTTGTAATACAATCAGAATGCTTTAGCGATTGAATAGACATTTTATCTTTACCGCTTTCTATCCACAATTCTTTCATTGGATGAGTAGCTGGAAGATTAAACTCATTATCATCTGCATCATGCATAATAATAGGTCTTCTTTCAGTTCTAGGCCACATTCTGGCTACCGAAAGAAAATGGGAATGCAAATTGCCGCAACGATGCATTACAATGCAATCAGCAATTCTCATATGATTAGGTTGAATATTTTCTGTATAAAGATAATTGGCATCTTCTGGAAAATGTTTCCACAATGCTCTCATAGGCTCAAATACTCTAAAATAACTTGTGCCTGTTTCTGAAGGTGTGCTAAAAACAATTGTTTTCTTCGACATATCCATGTCGGGTGGTTGGGTGAAATAGTTTTTTAATTCTTCTCTTTCTTCATGGTTCTTAAACTGCGCTTTCTGCAATAATTCTTCTCTGTCCATAAAACCCCCTTAAATTAATATAAGTATTCATGTTACTGTTTACGCTGGCATCGCTGCAATTGGTGCACTTTCTGTTGTTGATAAATTATATACCCCTTCTATTGTATACATTGCTAATCGTTGGCCATTAGCATTAGGACCAGCTGATGTATACATACCTGGATTAACATCTAAAGATACTCTATCAATCACAGATTTAAAACTATAGTTTTTTAATTCATCGCCAATCAATTTTGCAAGGCCATCCATCTCGGTACCCATTGTAATAGCAATTTGATCGCTATCTTGAAGAGTGGCGGCCATGCTTGTCTTTAAACAAAAGGTTAGTGGTCCCTCTTGATTATCAGTCCAAGCACCAAACTTAACATCCATCTCTGGTATTTTTGCAACATAATTTTCAATTACTTCAATAGGGTTCCATGTTCGTGTAGGAACATCTCTATTAGGAGACATCACATAAACTTCAGGATTAGCCATCATCATTTTAAACTCTCCAAAATATTATTTTACTTTTCAGGAGTAACCTCGCCAGCTTTATTACCAAGCTTTTCTTTTACTTCGTCAACATGTTTATTATACTTTAAGTAACAATCTTCACACATTCCATATTGATCATAAAACATTTCATCCCAATTCAACATGAACTTTCCACATCTTTTATTGGTTTCAGGATCTATAACTGTGCAAAAAGTCGGAACTCTAGGTTTCCAATTATCTGACTTTTTTGTATTCTTATTAGTCTGCCACAACTTTACCTGTTTAGTAGGTAAAAAATCACTAGGAACCTCAGTCATTAAAAACCTTCTCTCTTAATTACTAAAACCTTCATATTGTGCGCCAAATATATATCCGCTTAAAGTAGCATTTAATTCACCATCAGATACACCAGCCAATCTTATCCATCTCCATGAACCACTACCCACATAACCAGAAACAGAATTATCAATAGTTGCGCCGCCTGGCATATCCACCCAATTAGTAGCAAAATCTGCTGCGCTTGCTGACGACTCTTTATTAGGATCACCAGGACCACCAACAGCTCCTCTATTAACTAAAACATTATATTGACTTTCATTAGCTAAGGCTTGTGGATGAACTGCATGATGAGCTTTATTTGGATCAATAGAATTAGCATTATTAACCTGTACTTTAACGTCAGCTTGAACCCCAACACTATCTACTAATACAACAGTAAAGTTCTGGCCTCCAACATAAACAGGAAGTGTTCTGGCATCATTACTTTGGACGCCATCTGATCCAGATTCACCAACTTTCTTTACTACAATTGCTTCAAAAGGTGCAATAGGCATTATTCATACTCCTATTTCAGTTAAAAAAATATTGTCTCATATAAATATGTTTTAGTTTAAGTTAATTGCGAGGGTTGTCGTAATCTATATAAGTAATAGTTAATTTGTTTCCATCTATTATCCATTGTGCAAGGTCCGGATATATTCTCTTATAAGCATCAACAGAAGCTCCGATAAATCCATCCTTGGTAATATTCTGTTGTGACGTGTCTGCTACTAACAAACAACCCATAGTGTTTTCGTCAGTGTTTCCAGTGTGTATAAGAATATATTCAAAACCTGGAACATCTTGCACATGCAACATTCCCTTATGAAAATCAGCACCAAACTTATTTAAATATCTACTGTTAAAACCACCGGTTGCGCGCAAGCCAACTTCATATTTACCTTCTGGTATTCTAGTCTCCGCGGAAACCTTTTTCTCTCTAAATTCATCCTCTAAGGTATAAGCTAAAAATTCTCGCCGAGAAGGGAACTGAATTGATGAATAGATGTCCAAGGGAACCGAATTGATGAATAACAACCCCAAAGTGCTGTCAGCTCCAGAACTATATCGCAACACTTCCAGATTCTTTTCGTTCTCTTCTGGTTCCTCTTCTGGGTGCGGCCGCCTAAAGACACCTGGCACGAAATCCACGCAGGAGAGTTTCTCCTCTATTTTTGTTTCTTTTTTTCCAAAACCAAAAAAATTAAAATTCATAAAATAGCCTCATGTTCCTTAAAATTTTCTAAATCTTCTTTATCTTTTTCCACTTTATAAATTCTTTTTCTTAAATCAGATGAACTATAATCATGAAACCTATCTATATAATATATATTTTTACAAACAAAATAACCGCTTATTTTCTTTCTGCCCTCTAATGAGTTATAATCTGAACCCAAGAAACGAACATCAGGCTTATAAAAATGCAATAGATTTACAAGGTCACTTTCACTCTTATAAGGAGCAACTTCATCAATATATCTAATTGATTTTAATACAAGGAACCTTTCGTGTAAACTTAATATTGGACTATTTTTTTGATGCCGTTCCCATTTAGGGTTATCATGCAAAGCTACAACTAAATAGTCACAATTATCTTTGCATTCTTTCAGTAACAATGCATAACCAGGATGATAAATGTCAAACGCGCTTGCTACAAAACCTGTCTTTGTATCACTCATTTTAAGTTTCTTACTTTGATTTTAGTGTTTGTTTTCTAATAAGTAAAGTATCTCACTGATCTTCATAGCAGTTACTTTAGTTACTTTAGGGTCAGGCTCAGTTTCCCCATCCGCATATGTAACCACAAGAACACCCCATGCGTCTTCCTTACCCATAATAGGGCAAGCAACATTTGGGAAATCTCTATCTAATGTAGTGCAAGAGCCGAGAACAAAATGCCCTATAACAGATTCATCGCCCTTCACCCAATACCCACCTGGTATTGGGTCTTGAGTATTCTGGGGCATATGTGATACAGGAACTATGTTTCGTGCATCAGGCCAATCATACAACCAAACAGAATTAACCTCTCTGCTGCCACTGGTTATCCTACTCAATAGATCATCAACCTTAATTTTCTTTTCAGGTTTCTCCTTAAAGATAACCTCAATACCATCGTCTGGTCCCTTTTTTTCTTGTGATCCAGTGTATACTTGGAATGCTGCGAAACCTATAACTGCCACTACTCCAACACCTATAAGTTTCATTAAAAATTTTGACCAATTCTGTTCTGGTGAAATTATGTTTTTAACGGTGTCAATTGCTGCGTTCATTACTCCTCTCCATTAACTTTATGTAATAATCTAAATACCAACGAGCTTTTTTTAAATCTTCAATCTCATCTTCTTTATGTTTTGCTCTCAATATATATTTTAAAACATTTCCTAAACAAAACCCTTCACCATAACCTGCATCTGCAATCACATCAATAGCTTCAAACTTCCCACTATTATAATGATCGGGATGATTTACTTTTTCTTTATTCAACCAACTAACGATTCCTTTACCAAATACTCTTCTATCTCTTCACCGTCAACGTCCGCCAACATTTTTCCATCAATTTCTACGCAAGGCGACAGTGCTTGTCCTGAACGCGTTACCATCTCGGCATAATTCTCAGGATCGCTAATTAATTTTTCTTCATAATCCAAACCATAATGTGCAAATACATCACGAACACCAACGGACCAACAACATCCAGGTTTAAGATACGCTGTAATTTTCATTGCTTACTCCTTTTTATTTGTGGCATATTTTATTTACCTTTAGCAGGATCAGATTTACCCTTAATTTTCTCAATGCTTCTTCCCACGAAGTACGAAGAATATACTGCGAGTAGCAATGTCTGAAAGACAGGAACATAAGCTTCGCCTATGGTAAATTCGCCAATGTTGCCATCCGTTACAGAAAGCAGAGTGAATACGGCTGTGAGAAATACAAGAGTCAATGGTCTGATATTTGCCGCGAGCCAGTTTCCACTCTTGGTGTCTGCCTCCCAACGAGCAGTCACTTCTTTCTGAGCGTCACTTTCTGCCCTCACAAATAACTCTTCTAACTTTTGTTTAGCAGCTGCTTTTTCTTCACCACTGGTAATCAGCTCATCTAATATTTTGCCAGCTTCTGGTAAAAGCTTGCCTGCTAAACCACTTAATATTCCTATCATAATTTAACTCCTAATTACTCCCTTTTGACTACTTTATATAATCAAATTACTTCATCTGTTAAACCTAATTCAATACATTTTTCAGAATTAAACCAGGAATCTCTCTTAAGATATGCCTTTACTTGTGTTTCATCCATCTTTGTATGATCAACATAAAACTGTGCTAAAGTTTCAATAAGCATATCCTGCAATGCCATTTCATCTTTAAATTCTTCATACTTCCCCCACATCACACTCCAAAACTGATGAACCAGCATATAGCTTCTTTGTGTAATATACTTTCTATCACATGCCAAAGAAATTAATGTTCCAGCAGAAGCACATACTCCTTCCACTATGGAATAAATAGGCGTTGTAAACTTTTCCAATTGATCTGCTGCTGCTAGTCCTGCAAATAAATCACCTCCATTCGATTGAATATGAAGCCAGATAGGAACTTGATTTTCGCCATCGGGAATATTTCTTGTTAACCTTTCATTTCTTAATGTATTATCTAAATCTCTTACTTCTTTAATCATCGCTAAACAACGATCTGTATCAACATCAGCATAAAAATATACATGATTAGCCGATGTTTCTACGGTTAATTTCTTTTCCTTATCATCATTGGAATCTTCAGCTTCATCATTCATAATACGTGATGATAAAGTACGCCCATATAAAATATTACTCTTCATTATAACCTCCGTCGCTTATAAAATTTTAATACTTGAATACCCTTTTTCGTTTTTATTAATATTAATAACATTATTGGTAATATCTTGCATGCTTTCAATATGCGAAATAATAAGCACATTCTCAAATTTAGATTTAAGATACCCTAACAACATATTCATATGATTAATATTTTCAGAATCAAGAGTGCCGAAACCTTCGTCAATTACAAAAAGATTGCATGTAGGAAGTAAACTAATGTTTGATAAAGCAGAACGTATGGTAAGAGCAGTCAGAGTTTTTTCCATTCCTGAGCCAAGTTCTATGCGACGACGAGAAGTGCCGTCGTCGATAAATATCAATAAATCATGTGCCTCAGTATCCACTTCAAGAAAAACCTCAAAGTTTGTTACATTAGAGAGTACCTTCTTAATTTCCTTATTAATCAATGGTACCGCTCTATTAAGAATCATCAAAGGTATTCCATCATTACTAAACGCATCCATCAATAACTCATGCAAAACATACTTATTTTCAATCTCTTTTAGTACCTCAATGTTTCCCCCTAGGTCAGTAATCCTTTGAGTGATTTGCCCCAAAAGAGTATTGTTTTTTGTTATCTCATCGTTGTTAGTGTAGAGGTCTGTTTCTATCCCCACTAGAACACTATTTACTTCTTGAAGCTTTCTATTAACTTCTCCGTTATGTTTAATAGAGTTTTCATTCTTTTTATAATTTTTTTCTTCTTCCTTATAAGAAGATAGTTTGTTTTTTTCTAGTTCTAACTGCAGTTTGATATTCTCAAATACAACCTCTAAATTTTCTAACTTTGTGTCTAGAACACTTCTCTCTTTATTACAACTATCATATAACTTTTCATCTTTTAAGAAATCCGAATTATCAATAAAATTCCACAGTTCATCTTTTTCTTTTCCTGCTTGCTCTATCCACTGATGCTCTTCCACCAACTCTTTCTTTGCCGCAAAAGCTCCAGTAAGAAAGGAACACTTCTTACAAGTATCATTTGTTTCAAACCAATCATGCTTATTTAAAATCTGTGTTTGCTCTTCGTGAGCTTGAACCATTTGATTTCTTAATTGATATTCCCCAATAAGTTCCTTATGTCTATCAACCTTACCATAATAAACTTGTTTTCGGTGCACAAACGAACCTTTATCATCTATCTTACCTAACTCATCTGCTACCCATTGATTGCGCTCCGTTAATGTATTCTTATTTTGTTGATTGGTTTCCCAACCTTCCTCTAACTTAATTGTTAGTTTAGTTGATTTATTTATATCTTTCTCAATATCAGATAAGGGGCGTAAGCCTTCATACACAGGGTGTAATGACTTTGCCATTTTTTCTTTGTTTTTTCTATTTTTTTCTACTAACCGATCAAGCTTCTCCTTCTCCTCTTTTAATCCACCTATCACCTTAGCAGTTTCCGTCAGCTTATCTTCAAACTGGTTAAGTATAGTAGGGTAATCTTGCTCTTGATATTCTCGCAAAAGAACCTTAGTAGAAGATGTTTCTTCCTTGATTGATTTTTGCAAATCATCAATTACATTTAACCCAAGAAACCGCGCAAGTAAATCTTTACGATTAGTTTGTCCATGATCAATAAATCTTGTTACATCAAACTGCTGACTAAATGTAGTCATAGTGTGTTCTTCATAAGAGCCAAGCAAACTACGAATAGCAGCTTCTGTTTCCCTTACATTAGCTTGGCCACTAATATTAACTTTATCTCCATTAATAATTTGAAACAATTCAACTTTATTATTTGCCCTACTAGGGTTTCTTTTGTTTCTTTTAAAGTGTCTTTCTATTACATATCTGTCATCATCTACCGAAAACTCTATTTCTATAAAACCTTCATCTTTATTTTTATGAATAACATCAGCAACATTTCTTCCGCCTGTGCGATCGCTGTTGTTAAAAAATCCTTGTAAAATAGCATATAAAATACTTGATTTACCAGATGCATTAGGAGAAAAAATACCAGTCAAGCCTCGCATTTTATCAAAGTTAATAACATTATTAACGCCATAAGAAAATACATTTTCAAAAATTAATCTATGTATAACCCATTTTCGGCCCTTATAAGTATCATACTCTTCAGTGGTGCAAGTATCATAAAAATCTTTATGAATAGAAAGTATTTCATTTATTTCTTGTTCCGAAACTGTGGGCCGTTTGGCAAAATATTGCTTCAACAAATCTTGTTGTGTCTTTAAATCAGTAATATTTTCAGGAGTTTCTGATAGAGATAAATCATCTATTCCTTCATGCACATCAACTTCAATAAACAACCCCTCTGGTTTATATCTACCCTTGAATACTGACTCTACCTCTTTAGCTGTGGTTACATTATAATCAGTTGAGTTAAGTAAAATACGTACATAAGGTTTTGCTGGTAAATCAAATTCTAAATTATCAATGTTGGCAATAGCGTCAGCATCTAAACGAAAAGTTTTAAAGCCCCAGTCGTTTGCTACCTGTATAAAAGTGCAGGTCTTCAAATCTAAATCCCAAAGAAGAAATCCTTTTTCTATTTCTTCCCCAAAGTTTTGTTGAATAAGAGATCCAGCATAAGCAGTTTTTACTTTTCCATTACTATCTAACACCATTGGTTGCCGGGAATGAACATCTCCCAACATACCAAAATCATAATTACGAAAAATACTTTTATCTATATCACTTTCTATTCTATAGCTAGCACTTGTGCGACTGCCATCAAGAGCACCATGATAAAGGGCTACATACTTTTTCCCCTCTTCTCTATCAAACTCAATAGGCCACCAGTCTTTACTGTCCTGCTGTGCGAAAATACCATACACCAGGTCATCTGTAATCTCGTACAGGCCGCTATCGGTATAAAGTCGTATAGATTTACCTTTTTCTTTTAAGAGGTTTATAATAGGGGAGAGACTGTCTAAACGATTATGCTGATTGATAACACAATCATGATTACCTAAAATTAAATCTATAGGAGCTACATCGCTTAAAACATCTAAATACTCACTTGCAAGCTGTACAGCTTCAGGCGATAAGTCTGTTTTGTTATGCAATAAATCGCCAGCTATAACAATTCTATCAATAGCAAGCGATTCTAAACTCAATAACAAATTATCTAATACTATTCTATATTCTTCATGCCTTCGTGTCTTACGAATATGTATATCACTTAGGTGTGCTATTCTCATTAACTAAACAACCTTTCTTTAATTTCATCTTCAAACGTAAAACTTTTTACACTACCACTCGTCACTATCTCTTCAAACTTTGCTGATCCCATCTCAGCTATATCTCTTTCTTCACTCTTCCAATCTACATAAGTCACCGGAATATTATACTTAACTAATTCGTTTATCATTTTAATTATTTTTTTCTTTGCGTCGGCATCTAATGCAATGATAACTTCTGTGTTGTTTTGTAATAACCTTTTAAACAATAAAGAGCCACGTCCAACATTACTTCCTAGAATTGGCACTGCGTTTTTCCGTGAAAGGATGGCATCAAATATTCCTTCTACAATATATAAAGGTTTATCCCACTCTATCAAATGTTCATTAAAAATAACTTTGCTCTTAGAAGCCTTAGCATTTTTATACTTATAGTTTTCAAATGGTTGAATACTTCGCGCTACATAATAATTTAAATTATATTCTCTATCATAAGAGGGGAATAAAACTCTTTGATCACTTATACTATAATGTATATCATATTTTAATATATCTTCCTTTCTTAAACCCCTCTTCAAAAGATAATCCACGGCGCGCTTATAAAACTCTTTTTCTATATTTCTAAAAAGATTTTGATACCCTACTGGAAAAGTTAATTTATTTTCTACTAATGGTTCTTCACCAAAAATATTATCTATATCCGTAACATAAGGCCGCCATTCAAAAAAAATCTTTTTATACTGGTTAAGGTTGGGAACCTTCATTTTTTTTAATAAATAAAACAATCCCTTTCCTCTCACCTCACAATGAAAACAATTATAAACATTCTTCTCTACATTAATAGTAAGTTTATTGTTGTGATGATTACAAAATGGGCAATGAAAATAAGAGTTGCCATTTCTATCTGTAGTTTTCAATGGACCAAGATACTGAATTAAAACATCTATTTTTTGTGGCATTTTTCCTCAGTCAAAATCTAATAAATCTTCTTCTGGTATTGGCTCTTCTTTTATGATTTCTTTCGGGCGGTCAGGTAAGAGAGTAGCAGCCGCCGCTCTACTTACTACAATCGCATCTGCTATATCAAAAGCCTCGCGTGCAAATTCA
>Ga0209349_1001353_pt1 | contig 12175 bp, 16 predicted proteins | sample ETNvirnome_2_130_FD_184067 | JGI IMG/M metagenome (GOLD analysis project Ga0209349, IMG submission 184067) | Marine viral communities from the Pacific Ocean - ETNP_2_130 (SPAdes) (version 2) | ecosystem: Environmental > Aquatic > Marine > Oceanic | place: Pacific Ocean | collected 2013-06-22
TCCCAGGCGTTGAAAGAATTCGCCAAAAAATAAACCTATTTCTTTCCTCTCCGGTAAACCCCTCCAAGCACCCAAAAACGGGCGATTTGGAGGGGTTTTTTTTGACCTCTGGGGGACATTATCCTTGATGCGATCAATCGCATTTTGTATATTTATGTGTATGAGGAACGCAAAAACAACCAACCAACCGAAAGGAGACATTTCAATGTCTACAATCAACACTTTTTCCCAGGTCGTCGGCAAAACTTTCAAAACTTCCTACGTCCCAAACGACCCGGCTATCGTCTCGGTGAATTGTGAATTTACCATTCACGCGGTATCCGATTCCCACGTTTCTTTCCGGGACGATTACACGGGCGAGACGCACGATTTCCCGATCATTGATCCGAGTGAAATGATCGGATTCGTCGAGGGAATTGATCTCGGAAACGGCGACCATTCTTTTGGTCGTGTCTACGCTTCGCAGTTCAAATAGAAAACGGTCAATCCCTCCCCCCCACCTGGGGGGGAGACTTGAACGGTTTCTAAAACGGAAAGTGAAAGGAAGGAAAAACATGGGCGAAATTAAAATTATGGCGGACGGGGGATGGGCGGTTGAAGTCGGGTACGACCCGAAACTCTTGCCCGTTCTTCGCGCCCTTCCTGGGGCGAAGTGGGACGGGGCGTTGAAGGTTCGGCGAATCTCAAACGATCCCGCCAACCTCCCGCACATCCTGGAAGTCGCAACCCGTCACGGGTGGACGGTTGACCCGAAAATTCTGGAACTCGCCGCCGGGGTTGCTATCGAACAGGACAAGGCGAGTTCCGAAACCGACCGCCTCGCCGACGATGACCCGCGCCTCTTCCCCTACCAACGCGAAGGGATAAAATGGTTGGGACGCCAGGACCGCGCTCTTCTCGGCGACGAAATGGGAACGGGCAAATCGGTTCAATCTCTCAAGGCGGTTCCTCCCGGCGCGCCGCTCCTCATCGTCTGCAACGCCTCCATGAAATTGACATGGTTGAACCAGGAACTTGCGAAATGGCGACCCGATTTCGACGGTCGCGTTTTGAACGGACGCGGGTCTTTTGAATGGCCGAAACCTGGCGAAGCGGTCATCGTCAATTACGACATTCTTCCCGCCTTCGACGCGGACGTTGCAGACCCCGCGCCGGGAACCGTAATGATTATCGACGAGGTTCATAATTGCAAGGGCGCGAAGACCCGCCGCACCAAGGCGGTCACGCGCCTCGCCCGTCTGGTCGAACGGGTCTTCGGACTGACCGGAACCCCGTTGCTCAATCGCGCCCCCGAACTCTGGCAATTGCTCAACACATTGGGACTCGCCGACCGTGCCTTCGGCCATTTCGGGCGGTTTTATCATCTGTTCGGAGGATACAAAACCCGATTCGGGACCGAGTGGGGAACGCCGCGCCCCGAGGTCGCCGAACTTCTGAAAAAGGTAATGCTCCGTCGATCCCGTGCAAATGTCCTCCCGGATCTTCCGGGGAAGAGGTTCAAAAGCGTCATCGTAAACAACCTCAAGGCGGGACTACGCAAGCGCATGGATGAGGTAGCGAAGGCGTTGGAGGCAGGAAACCTTTGGGACAAACTCGCCGGGGTTGGCAAGTGGGAATCCGGGGAATATGTCGAGGACATTATCCCGGACGAATCCGAAATGGTGACGTATTCGACGCGGGATGCAGATATGGGAGACGAACGACCCATGACAAAAGCCGAACGGGAAAAGGCGTTGCTCCCGTCCTTCTCCGAAATGTCCGCCCTTCGCGCTGACCTTGCGGCGGCAAAGATTCCCGCCCTCGTCGAACTCGTCGAAGAGTACGAAGAACAGGAAACGCCCCTCGTCGTCTTTTCCGCGCACCGCGCACCGATTGACCTGCTCGCCAAACGGAATGGTTGGCGGGTCATTACAGGCGACGAGACGGACGAGTCCAAGGACGAGGCGAAGCGTCTTTTCCAGGCGGGAGAACTGAAAGGAATCGGGTTGACGATTGGCGCGGGACGGGAAGGAATCACCCTGACCCATGCCGCCCATATGGTCTTCGTTGACCTCTCATGGGTCAGCAAGTTCAACCAACAAAGTCAGGACCGGATTTGCAGGATCGGACAACAGGCCGAGGGACTTCTATATACGACCCTGGTTGCGGACCATCCCCTCGACCGCCGCCTGGAGGAAATCCTCCAGACAAAAGACAAACTTTCTGAAATCGCCGTTACCCGCGCCGAAGTCGATTCCAAAAAGACCATGACCGAAACGGTTGCGATCCTGGCCGACCGGAAACCCGCGCCGAAGGTGGACGCCCCGGAAGTCCCAGAACGGATTTGCCCTTCCTGCAAGACTTCGCGCCCGGAACGTATCGCCGGGGAAAAGGCGAAGAACCCCGGAAAGAAGTTTTTCATGTGTCGCCCCTGCAACTGGTTCGAGTGGACCGAAGAGGTTGCCGCCTCGAAAGAGGATCGGGTCAAGGCGGTCGAGGGTCTTCGATCTCTCGCCGGGGTTTGCAACGGCGCACGGTCGGAAGATATGGCCGGGTTCAACAAGATGGACACGGCACGGGGGAAGGAACTGGCGAAACTCTCCGAGGGGCGCGACCTCTTTAATTCCGAAATCAAGTGGGCGTTGAAAATTCTACCGAAGTATCACCGCCAACTTCCCGAGGGAATGTTCCCCCCGAAAGGGGGGAAGTAATGAAGGGACGCGGGAAAAAAAATGAAATCGCCGTTGGGCGTAACCTGAGAGGGTTTGAAGTGGACGCCCGGTTTTTCTTTTGTACCCTTTCGCCTGTTTCACCCTTGCAGAAAAAAATAATAATTTCTCCATTTCCTCCGGTCGGCGGTTTGCTCCGGTCATGGCGCGGTTCATGTCTTGCCTTTTCAAGTTGCGATTGATCGGTATGTTATAATGATTATGAAAAGGTTGGATTTGTTTTTTGAAAAGGAGATGGAAGAATGAAAATCCTATTCAACCCGCTACCCTTTGTGCGTCACGATGGAGGACGCGCCGCCGCCGGGTTCCAGGGAACGACCGGAGATTGCGTCACCCGTGCTATTGCAATCGTGACGGGCAAACCATACCGGGAAGTGTATGACGCAATCAACGGACTTGCGAAGACCGAACGGGTGACAAAGAAAATGCGCGGGGGAAGGTCGTCGGCCAGGACGGGCGTACACAAAAAGACCTCGCGCCGATTCCTGGAAAGTCTCGGATGGATTTGGACGCCGACCATGTTTATAGGTTCGGGGTGCAAGGTTCATTTGCGGCGCGACGAACTCCCGGCGGGTCGGTTGCTCGTAAAGGTTTCCCGCCATATGTGCGCCGTTATTGACGGGGTCGTACACGATACATACGACCCGTCACGCGGGGGGATGCGGTGCGTCTATGGTTATTGGAGGCAACCTTGACGGATAAATGCCTCGTCCCGTTCTGTCGCAACTTCCGCGCCCTGGTATACCTGGGGCGCGGGATATGTGACCGTTGCTGGGATCGGTACGCGGACAACCGGGAATTGCTCCGGTCGAAACTCGCCCTGGACGGGAAGGGGAAAAAGGGTGGGGCGCGTTGACGGAAAAAGAATCGTTCGGTTCTCATGCTTATATACTCGTTTCCTGGGGTCGAATGTTAATGGTAAAAAAAATAATGTTTTCCCTTGAACCGATCAATCGGGTTTGACATAATGCGTTCTCACTTTGTAACTGAAAAAGGAAAAGCATGACCGAACCGAAAACGGTGGGCGAACGTCTCGCCGAAATAAAGGACGAAGAGAGTATCGCCCTGGACAAGAAACTCGCCGAGGTCGCCGGGAAGGAAATCAAACTGTCGTTCCCGGTCGGGCATTGGTGGACGATCCTCGGGATCGTGAGCAAGGTAGGACGGGAGGCGAAAGGAAAGATGTCGGATGAAAGGTTGGCTATTCATAATCCCAATATTGTCCCCTTGCTTCGCCAGTTTCTGGCGACGAAGCACGGTCGGCGGTATGTCGAGATCATGGAAGAAACCGTCCAGGCCGAGGATAAAACAAAGACAAAAGGTGATTGATGATTGACTTGCGGTCAATCGGTTTTATAAACTCCAATACCGGAAAGGGGAAATCATGAAAGCGGAAACACGGGAGAGGCAGGGGGATCTTGCAACGTTGTACAATGGAACAATCATCCAGGAGAAGTCCGAAGTCTATCATGGGAAGTCTGGCGGCAAGGCGGGGAAGAACCTTTCTTCCCATTTGCTGACCGCGTTCCTCAAGTCCGCCCGGATGTATCAGAAAATGATTTCGGGGGAAATAGAACGCGAAGACTCGAAGGCGTTCCAGGATGGTCGCGCCGCGCATTGCATAGTCGGCGAAGGGTGGGAAGAGTTCAACGAACAGTTCACTTGCAAAAGTCCGATCAACGAAAAGACGGGCAAACCTTACGGACCCCTGACAAAAGTTTTCCAGGAGTGGGTCGAGTCCCAGGACAAGGAAGTTTTGACCGAGGGTCAATGGAAACTCGCCTTGAAACTCGGGGAAGCGGTAGCGCGTCACCCGTTCGTTGCTCAAAACAAACTGTTCGACCGGACCAACGGAGTCGCCGAGGGAGTAGTCCGGGCGACGATGGAAGGGTTGCCGTGCCAAATCCGCATGGACTTTTTGAACTATAAACTTCCTTTCCTGGTCGAGTTCAAAACTTGCGGGAACCTGACCTATTTTGAACAGGACGCCAAACGTTTCCGGTATCCCAACCAGATGGCATTTTACCGAAGCGTTTTTGAAGCGGCAACGGGCGACCGTCTCCCGGTGATCCTTGTCGGCGTCGAAAAGGTCGAACCCTACCGGGTCGGTGCATGGTCGAGCAAACTACCCGGCGGGGAAGAAACGTTGAACCTGGCGGAAGAGGAAAACGTCCGCGCCATGAATCAAATCAAAGGATTCGCCTCGTCTCTCGGGGGCGACCCCTGGCCGACCGGATACGAAGAACTCAGAAGTTTGTCCTTTTAGTTTTCTTTTCTTATTTTGGAGGATGGGTATATGAAGTGTCCCTATTGCCCGAAGAAGTTTTCCCGATCCCAGGGACTCGGGATTCACAAGTCAAGGATTCACGGTATCAAGGGAAAGAGGTCAAAGGTGTTAGGCGTTCCGGTTGACGCCGGGTCAAACGATGCGGAAGAAACCGAAGACAAGCGCAAGAGGAACTTGCAGTACAGTTTGCACCAGGAGAAAAAGCACCTCAACCTCCGCCTCTCAATGGTGGACGCCCTGCTCGAAGACTAGGTTTTCTTTTCTCTTTTTCAATGGAGGTTTGCCAATGGATGCAAAAGCACTCATGGACAGCATCATTCGGGGAACGGTAGTTCGCCCTCGCAAGATGATGTTTTTCGGATCGGACGGGGTTGGGAAAACAACCCTCGCGTCCGAGTCGTGGAACGCGATATTCGTCAAGACGGAGGACGGAACGAACGATTTGGATACGACTTCGTTCCCGAAGTCCGAATCGTTTGCGGATTTTATGCAAGTCCTGTCGGCCTTGTTGACCGAGGATCACGACCGGAAAACGGTTGTGATCGATAGCGCGGACGGGTTGCAGACCCTGGTCTTCGCCGAGACTTGCAGACGCCACAACGTGCCGAGTATCGAATCGTTCGGCTACGGGAAGGGATTCACCTTCGCCCTGGATGTACTCCGGGAAGTGATTGCCGTCCTGGACAAATTGCAGAATGAGCGGGGCATGATGGTTATAATTATCGCCCATGCGAAAGTTGAAACGATGGAAGACCCTCGCCTCTCGGAAACCTATCAACGGTATAGTCCGAACCTCCATCGTTCATGTTCTGCGGTATGGCGGGAGTGGGTGGACGAGGTTCTTTTCCTCGCCTACAAGGTGGAAACGGTTAAAACGAAGGAAGGATTCAACCGAATCCGAGTGACCGGGGCGGGGGAAGGCGGTCGGATCATCTATTGCGAAGCGCGTCCCGCGTTCACCGCAAAAAACAGGATGGGTCTTCCCGCCGAAATCCCTTTTCACGTTCACCAATCGGACCCGAAGCACCCGCAAAGGTGCGCCGATCCGTGCGGAAAAATAACAGGATGGGAAACCCTCTCGTCCTATTTTCCAAAACCCAAAAAGACCGCCCGGAGACGGACGGCGAAAGTTGAGGTATAACCATGTCGAGCATATTGGACGGGTTCAATCCCGTCGAACACTACCAGGAACCCAAAACGTTCGAGTTACTCCCAGGCGGGGATTATGTCGCTATGGCGGTTGACTCGGTTGAGGACAACAACAGCAAGGGAACGGGTCGGTTCCTCAAGGTGGAGTTCCAGATTCTCGAAACGCCCCAGGGAGCGGAGAGTTTCAAGGGTCGGACCGTCAGCGATTGGTTCAACCTTCAGCACAACAACGCCGAGACGGTGGAGATTGCGCGGAAGAAGTACGCCGCCCTTTGCCATGCGGCGGACGTTACGGACCCCGGAATGAAACCGGAGGATCTCCATAATATCCCTGTCATCCTGATCGTCGCGCAGGAAGTTCGGCGCGATACCGGGAAGTTGTCGAACAAAATAAAGAAGTACCGGGCGAAGAATCCCGGCGTCAATCCTGGTCCTGGAGGGAACCGGGGGAAGGCGGTTGCAAAGGCGGCGACCCAGGCGGACAGTAACGTTCCGCCCTGGGAACGGGAATAGTTTTTCCCCTCTCCGGTAGTTGGAGCCGGGGCGGTTCGGGTTCGATGGGTCCATTTAAATGGTTGCCTTTCGCAGTCCGCCCGTCCGCCCCGGTTCTATTTTTAACCTTTGGAGTCGCCCCCATGATTGCTTTCGATTTTCCGGTTCCCCCTTCCATCAATCACTATTACCGATCCGTCCGGGGTCGGGTGATTATCTCCAAACGGGGAAGAGTGTACCGGGAAACCGTTTGCGCCCTGGTTGCCGAAAAGGGATTCGCCAAGACCCTGGAGGGAAAGGTCGCAATCAAGATAGACTTCTTTCCGCCTGACCGGAGACGCCGGGACGCGGACAACGTTTTGAAAGCGTTACTGGATTCGCTTCAAGCGGCGCAAATATTCTACGACGACTCACAAATCCACGACCTGTCCATAAAAAAACAGGATATGGAAAAAGGCGGTCGGGTGTTTGTACAAATTTGGGAGATTGGGAAAAATGGCAAACGAAAAAAAGTTTGACTTGACCTATATTTCCCTCGGGGCCGGGAGACAATCTACCGCAATGGCGATTTGTTCTGCTAAAGGATTGCATGGAGTACCGAAAGCTGATGTCGCTATCTTCGCCGATACGCAAGACGAAAATCAGGAGACATACAATCACCTCGACAGAATGGAATCCTTCCTGATGGAGCATGGAATCCCGCTCCATAAAGTAACGGTGGGAAAATTGTCCTCTGTCATATTCGGAAAGATTCCTGCACCGAAGAAAGGGTTTGCAGTCAGCATACCCGCATGGACCAAGGGCGGTTTGATAAGGAGGCAATGTACCGCCCATTTCAAACTTGACCCGATTCAGTCTGAAATCCGCCGCCTTCTTGGATACGCGAAGGGGGAACGAATCGCCGGGAAAAAGATGGCTCGCGCTATGATCGGAATAAGCATGGAAGAAATATCCAGGATGAAACCCTCCCGGACCCCGTGGATATATAACCACTACCCCTTGATAGATGCTCGGCTTCGCGTCGAGGACTGTATGAAAATCTGCAAGAAATATCTCGCCTACATTCCCGGCAAATCCGCCTGTGTCTATTGTCCGTATCATGATGATCGATTTTTCTTGGATATGAAAACAGACCATCCCGAAGAATTTGAGATTGCTTGTCAGGTAGATGAAGAGATTCGCAACAAGACAAAAGAGGGTAAGGATCATCCTGTGTTCGTCCATAAATCCCTTACGCCTTTACGGGATGTCGATTTCGAGACTTTGGTAAACGATCCAAACCAGTTGAATCTGTGGAATAATGCCTGTGATTCCGGGGTTTGTGGGGTGTAATGTGGAAAAAGAAAAGAGATGCGCGGACGGGACGGAGGATCACGACTTCGAGTTTGTCGAGTTCGAGCATGAACTGGACGACCAACCCGTTTCCATGCGCGGCGACCATATCGTTTACAAGACGACCCGATACCATTCGGAAATTCGTCTTTGCTTCAACTGCGATTTGAAGCAAACGACCGAGGCGGTCGTTTGCGATTGTGGCCCTGATGACCATGATGGACCCGATACCCTGGAGGAAAAATATGGCGACCGTTAAAAGAAAAAAGAAACCGTCCTGTAAAAACGTTGTGATTGGTGACGGTTTACGCACCAAAGAAGAGTCCGCCCCGGTCGAAACGTTCCCGGTTCAGTCCGTCCGGTACTCGGTGCATACAAAACAGGGCGCAAAACCGGATCATCCGAAGACCCTTCGAGTGGATTACACCCTCGGGGGCGTTTTCGACCGTCCGGTTTCCGAATGGGTCTGCGTCGAACATAAGGGGTTCGCCAGGAACAAGGCGGAAAAATGGTGGTATGGCCGGGTCGCCCGTGACCCGGAAGGGAAACTTTACGATTGCCCGTTTCACGCGGACCAGGCGAAGGAAATCGCCAGGTTCGGAGGACTACGCAAGACCCTGGCGTTGCGCGTCACCGAAGGATCTTCGGGGTTCCCGTCCATCGTCGGATATGAACTCGGGGGATTTATGACAGAGGAAGAGGTTGGTAATTATTTGGATGGAAAAGTATAATCCGATTGATCGGGGGAAAAGAAAAATGGACGAGGAAGTACGGGAAGCAAAACAATCACGCCGCCTTCAAGCGGCGTACTTTTACGCGGACCTGGGGTTCCCGGTTTTCCCATGCGTTCCCGGCGCGAAGTCGCCGTTGACGAAACATGGGTTCCATGACGCCTCAACCGATCATGACCAGATTGAAAAGTGGTGGGCGGACAATCCCGAGGCGAACGTTGCGATTCCCACCCAGGGGCTTGCCGTAATTGACGTTGATACGGCGGAAAATACCTGGCCCAACGACCGGGAACTCGAAGACCAACTTTCACGCCGATCCTGTCCCCTGTCCCTGACGCCTCGGGGCGGTCGGCATTTGATATTTCGTCAACCGGGGGGCAAGAACTGGAAGAACACGACCTCCCGCCTTGCGCCGAAAGTCGATACCCGCGCAAATGGTGGGTATATCCTCGTCCCGCCGTCGACGGTCAACGGCAAACCGTACCGATGGGCGGATACCCTGGAACTCGATTGTCCTCCCGATCAATTACCGGAACCGCCTGTATGGTTGTCGGATGTCCTGGATGGTCTAATCTCCCACCAACTGCCACAAATCCCACAAGGATTGCAGGACGGAGGCGAGAACGATATCCCGGAGCATTACCGGAATCCCACCCTGTCGAGTCTCGCCGGGTCCATGCGCCGCCGGGGAATGGGGCGGTCCGAGATCCTCGCCGCCCTGACAGCAACCAATACCCTCCGATGCAAACCGCCTCTCGATCAGGACGAGGTTGCCAAGATTGCCCGGAGTGTCGCCCGGTACGCGCCCGACCTGATGTCGGTCGCCGGGGCGGAAAATCATTGGGAACAAATGTTCGGCGGGGATGCCGCTCCTCCATCATCATCGACGAACATCGATCCCGGAACCCTTCCGCCTTCCCTCCTGTCAATTCCTGGATTCTGTAATGAGGTCATGGAATACACGTTGAAGACCGCACCATACCCCAACCCAACTATGGCGTTCGCCGGGGCGTTGTGCCTGCAAGCGTTCCTTGCTTCGCGCAAGGTCCGGGACCAGGGAGACAACCGCCCCAATATCTATATCCTCGGTCTTGCCTTTTCCGCCGCCGGGAAGGATTGGCCCAGGAAAGTAAATACCCGCGTCCTCCATGAAATCGGAATGGCCGACCGTCTCGGGGATCGGTTCGCCTCCGGGGAAGGGTTGCAGGATTCCCTCTTCCTATCTCCCGCAATGCTTTTCCAGGGCGACGAGTGGGACGGGTTGCTCCGGTCGGTCAACGGCGCGAAGGACTCCCGCCATGAATCCATCATGGGAACCCTATTGACCCTCTACTCGGCGAGCAATTCGGTTTTTCCCATGCGCCGAAAAGCGGGGGACGAGGAAGGGCGCGTCATAGATCAACCCGCTTTGACCATCTTCGGGACGGCAATTCCCACCCATTACTACGAAGCCCTGTCGGAACGGATGTTGACCAACGGATTTTTCGCGCGAATGATTATCCTCGAAAACGCCAAACGCGGCACGGGACAGGAGCCGACAATCTGTGACCTTCCGCCGACAGTCATACAAACGGCGCAATGGTGGAAGGACTTCAGACCTGGGACCGGGAACTTCGAGGAGTGGGAACCGATCCCGAAGGTTGTCCCGCGTGACAAGGACGCCGAAGAGGTTTTGATTGCTTCCAGGATTCATGCGGAACAGGAATATATCCTCGCGCAAGATTCCGGGGACGCGGTGGGAACTACGGTCTGGGGGAGGGTATCGGAGCAAATCAGGAAACTTGCGTTGCTCTATGCCATAAGTGAAAACCATATCGACCCCGTGATTACAAAAGCCGGGGCAACCTGGGCGACTTCGTTCATGCTCCATCAAACCCGGCGAATGCTTTTCATGGCGGATTCGCACGTTGCCGACAACGAGTTCCATTCGTTGTGTCTCAAGGCGACGAAGAAAATCCGGGACGCGAAGGACGGACGCCTTTCCCATTCGGTCTTGCTGAAACGAATGAAGATGGACTCCAAGGCGTTCGCCGGGTTGATTCAAACCCTGGTTCAACAGGGCGATATCGAAACCGTGCAGGAAAAGACCGGGGGGCGTCCCTCCCTGGTCTATCAAATCCGGGGCGGCGCGGCGTGATAATTCTTTTTTTCGGGGTCGATTCCCTATTGACTCAGAACCCGATTGATCGAATAATACGGGTCGTGAAGGAAAAAAGAACAATGAACGGAAAGGAAGGAAAGGAACGAAGAATGAAGAAACTCGACAAGCGGCAGATGAAGAAGAAGATTGCCAAATTGTGGGTGGTTGAAAGTCATCACCTCCCCATCGATTGGAGCAAGGTCACAATCACACAACGCAATCATCCGAAGACCGGATGGGATGGACACGGTATTTCCCCCCTTCCCTTTTCCATTGAATCCCTCGCCCACCTTGAATCCCGAGGGTACACATGGGTTTCCCTGACGATCCTCGATACGGAAGGATTCTATGTTACCCGGTGCGCCGATTTCAGAATCGATGAGTTCAAGACGGAAGGGGAACCGACATGGGCCGAACTCAAAGCGGGACGGTTGACCCTGCCGTGTTCCCGGTGCTGTGCTAACCTGTGTTCCCACTACGACGACGATCATCAAATCGAAACGGCGGGACGATGCAAGAAATGTTACCCCGGTATTGATGATGCGGTACTGATCGTCACGGGATTTTATTACAACGGAAAAGGTTTGTGCGATGGTCATGCCGAATGTGTCTACGATGAATTTTACGGGAACTTGGAAGCGAAGGGAATCAAGCAACTGCCCTGTCGGATAATTAAGTAAGACTCCAACCACTCCCCCCTTCCTGTGAGTTGTTGCGGAGGGGGGAGCCTTGGAATCTTTAACGAACGGAAACGAAGGAGAACGAAAGATGAAACCGAAAAAAACCGTATGGATGGCAACCGCATTAAATCAATTACCGCTCGCCTTGGATCGGGTGCGCCAGGAAGCGTCCCTGTCGTCGGAGGATCGTAAGAAAATCCGGGAGGTCGAGGGGATCGTTAATCGCCTCCGAGTGAATTATCTGGCGACCGACTTTCCCGGCATGAAGCGTAATTCTTTCGGATTTCCTATTCCCTAACTTGCCTTCACTCTCCGTTACGGGGTGCAGGGTGGGGTCATGACCCACCTTGCGCCCTTTTTTGGTATGGATAGGCCCGGAAGGAATAAAAGACCCGGAGAGGCGATCCTGGGGCGTGACGCGGCGACCTGTCGGGATGGTCACCTCGCCGGGGTCGGAACCGGGTTCGGTGGGGAATTTTACACGGTGAAAGAAGTGAAAGAGGTTATGGGGTTAAAACACGGTAAAGCATTGGGAGAGAGTAATTTAGATAAATATATATATTTCTTTATGTTTCACCCCACCCCTGCACCCTTTTTCCTGTTTTCCTGTGTGAGACCGTGTGAGGGAGGGGTGAAAGAAGAACGAAGTTTTGCGG
>Ga0209349_1001354_pt1 | contig 12172 bp, 15 predicted proteins | sample ETNvirnome_2_130_FD_184067 | JGI IMG/M metagenome (GOLD analysis project Ga0209349, IMG submission 184067) | Marine viral communities from the Pacific Ocean - ETNP_2_130 (SPAdes) (version 2) | ecosystem: Environmental > Aquatic > Marine > Oceanic | place: Pacific Ocean | collected 2013-06-22
TCGCGGTGTTCAGCTCTTGCGCGGAAAATGTTTTGAGGCGTGATGCGATCTTGGAGAGGGCTGCCCTGGTGGGCCTGGCCTTGGCATTGATGTGGTCCTGGAAGGACTTGAAAACGATGTGTGTGTCCTCGCTAGAGGACATAGGTTTTGAAGTAGATTCTTTGTACTTCTTTACTTCTGATGCTGCCACTTTCCTGCCACTTTTTTCAGATGACCCTGCCACTTTTTTCTCAGACATCGTCCAAGTGTCATAATCAGCTATGGTTAGCACGGTAACCACCCCGCCATTTTTTGGCAATGACCCCGCCACTAGCCTGCCACTTTTTAGGTGCTGTAGCAGGGTCCTGACGGTCTTCTCTCCCAGCCCTGTGGACCTGGACATTAGAGGGTGGCTGTGACAGATCTGACCTCGCTGGAGAGTGTCCGTATCGCTGTAGTTGGCATTCCACAAAATGTGCATCCACAATATCCTGGCACCCACCTTCAGCCTGGGTGGAAAAATGTCTATCAGATCGTCAAACATTCGCCTGTTGATTGTGATATAAGGGTCAGTCATCATCGCGCCTGAACAGGACAATCATATTTCCCTCACCAGCCGCTGCTTCATGTCAAATGGAACGGCCTTTTCCCACCGCGAGATCCTATGCAGCAGCTTATCGAGTTCGCCCAGGGCCACATCGTGTTCGCCTATATCCTGCAGCCTGTCCACCTGGCGAACCTTTTCCCTGGCAACACTTATAAATTCACGTGCCTGCTCCTCCAGGGTCATACCGCCACCGATCCAGCGTTGTTGTCCACCCTCCACTGCTTCATGGTCTTGTTGTTGCCATTGGCCGCTGTATCGCACCACCTGCGATATTGCACGGGCACCCTGGCCCAACGCAGCCTGCAGAGCGTTAGGGTTTTCTCGCACAGCCTGTCTGGCACGTCCAATCTCTTCCTGGTATAATCCTTATATGATTCTTCGATCAGCAGCTTGATACGTATGTCTAATTCCATGTCGGTCATGATGGCCATTACCGCCTCCTGTGATGCCTGGCGTGACACCGCCTGCATAGCAGCACCACGTCCCTGGTGAGATCCTCGTGGAACAGGGTGGTGTATCGCCTGTGGTGTGGTGCCAGGCCAGCCTGCTCATCATTCCTCCCGCACAGGGCACAAGTCTCATACAGTTCCACACAGGCCTCTGTCAGGTCCTTGAAGTGCCTGGTGCGCCGATACCGCTGCTGTAAGGCCTTGTCAGGGGCACGTTTACACGTCATCAGGACGAGCGTTTCGTTGCCCCTAAGGTCCTGAGAATGCGGGTCAGAAGTAACCCTGTGTATGTCAGGTGGTTCTCTCAACTGGTTCTGTTGCAAGGGTTTCCTTCTCTCAACCAGGGGAGTAGTGAAAGTATATCTTTAACGCTCTCGATGTGCTTACAGTCCTGCAACAACTTACGCCTGCGCCCTACATAGTCTGGGCAGGTGCAGGTGCCGTGTAGGAGATCCACCCTGTAGACCCTGCCAGACGGTGCCTCGACAGGCCAGGTATCACCGTGGGGAGTGTGATACCTGTAACCTGTGAGGATCATTCAGGAGTTAATATTTAGGTTCTGGCGGCACTTGTCCAGGATCTTCATTTGGGTGCCTGGAGAAAGGCCCTTCAGGGCCAGCAGCACTGCCAGCACACCGTCCACGAGGACCTCAGATTGATCTGCGAGGTCCAAATGTGTTTGCTGCCCATTGTAGTTTTCCTGGCCCTCTTTTTCCTTCTGGGAAGGGAGAAAATGCGCACGGAAATTAGTGTATTTCAAATCCTGGCCTTCTTCTGCCTCCAGGGGAAACTGCGGAAGAAAATCAGGTTTATTCACGTCCTGGTCAGGGAGTGGCAGGTCCAGGGGTGATGATCCGATGTGTGGGTTATCAGCATAGAACTCGCTCATAATCCTCCTCAACTCTGTAAGAAAATTCGACCCCATTTTTTCGTGTGTCTCGCACAGATAGCCAGACATAATTGTGGCATTGGGCCTGTTGCCATTCACATCTGGCACAAACCGATCCACAACGTCCTGGTGCGTCCAGAGGGAATCCTCCAGAAAATTGTTCAGATCACTTGCAAAATTTGATGGTTTATCGACGTGTCTGCCGCGCTTGTAGGCCATTTTTCTCCTCCCCTGGATGTCAATTCACTCAACTACAGGTCTATGGATCTGCCAGCCCTATCACGTTTCGCTACACCCCCTCAAAAGGGCAGGTTGTCGCTGTTTGCGCCGACAGCTTGCCCCTCAGGCACCTGGGCTGTGTTGGGTGATGGTGGCTGCCCACCATCGTTTCGCTGCTCTCTGCCGGCCTGGGTCATCGTGCCCTTCTTCTGATTTGCGTGTCTCCACAGGCTGTCGATGTTGCCAAACGTCCTGCCGTCTGGAGACGTGTTGTGCACCACCACATATTCGATCCTTTTGCCAATCAGTTCCTCGCTGTCGAACTTGTAGGCCTCCTTGTCAGTCAGTTGCCGGCCCAGGATCAGATCTCTGTCTCTGCGCAGATCACTGTTGGCATGACCGGACAGGTTGTATCTCCTGTGGATGGTCATGGGCTGCCCTGTCTCAGGGTGCTGGTGTGTCATGCTCTCGACCTTCATACATATCTTGTGCCTGGGGCCAAACTGGGTGTCCTGCATCCCCAGGTCCTCAATCTCATAAATGATCCCCTCAGACTTTCCCATCGGATATGGGATGAAGTCTGGCCTTTCAATTTCAAATTTCATGCTGCCTCCTATTCTGTGCCTTTGCCCTTTGCGCCTCGTTGGCTGTGTGGGCTGTGGGCGGTTTACACACTGGCCACTGGGTGGTCCAATTTCATTCTGGTTTTCCGCTCGACTATCATGACATCTGCCAGTTCATAGCACCACCTGGCCAGGCGCGTCTTGTCTATATGATCACTCGCAGGCGATAATGGGTCCAATAGTAGTACATATGCTTGCAGAGCCTGGCCGGCAAAAAAGTCTCGTGTATTTTCCATTTCACTCCCTCATGACAAACGGCGGGACTGCCCCCCCAACCAGGTTACCAGAATCGCTCTCCCCCAAGCGTATACACTGGCATCAAGTATGTAAGCGACAGCCCCGCCATAGCGGTTAAAACAACCTGGTGAAGTCAATGTGATAGGTGAAGTACCAGAACCAGGCAAAAAATCATGCTTCTACCTCGACAAATGCCAGGTCCTCAAACGTGACCGTGCCATCGGTTGCCTGGTGAATAGATATAGTAGCAGCCATTGAGGCACGTTGCCTGTAATTCATAATCATGCTGATGTATTGTGGTGACAGCCCACTGATCTGTGCAAACTCAGTGGCCTTCAATTTTTTCCAGTCGAGATATTCGCGCAATGTCATCGAGTCCTCCTGTGTTCTGTCCATTATAGACATTAACCGAAATGATGTCAATAGTAAAATCTATGGTATATGTATAGGTCTATAGTTATACGAGCACAAAAAAAATGGCCCAGTCCTCGCAAGCCATTGCTATGGAGTTAATTGTGCATGTATACGCATCGGCCTATGCTACAGTACGGTGCCCTGACGCGTCCACACCAAAAACATTGGTTTTACTGTTACTTACGGACATGCCCTCAAACAGCCCCGCCATATCCATACTTAATGTATTATGAAGAAAGTCCTTGACGCGCACTATCACATATAGTATATTCTCACTGTTCACGGGATGCTCACCTACCACGAGGAGATACAAAATGAATGATTATGATTCCAGGCGCGAACGGTTAAGAGGCGATAGATTATTTAACGTGACAGTGCGAGTTCCCGAGTTAGGGATAGTGGAACGGCATGATCGCATTAAAGGCAATGATGAGTGGCACGTCAGAACAAATGCGATGTTTCTCTGCCAACACAAATTGACCGGCCAGATGGTCGAATATGATGTTGTTGAGGTGTGCGACACAGGCTATGAGCACGTTGCGGGGGACGATTTCGATACCATCGAACGTAACATCCGCAGGCAAGAGTTATAAAAGCCTGGCCGGCTCAACCGGCCATACAGGATGGGTCCCCAGGTCGTAACGTACGACTGGCGAGGGGGCATCGAATCGAGAGGAGGCTGCGATGGCTATCGAGCATAATGTAGAATACGCGTTCGAGCTGGTTGATGTCAGGGCTCGCGGGGACAGAAGGGAAACGGTCATTGGGCGGTTCAGAGTTGTCGAGCGGGCCGTGGATGCGTTGATACGTCTGCAGGACATGGGTTACGGCGAAGCTGGGGACTACATCATCAGGGAGGTGTAACGTGGCACAGACTACCTGGTTTCATACGGAGCTGGCAGCGGTTTCGTACTGGTCGTTTCTCGCTGGCCAGGGTTGCAAATTCACCGAGCTGATCATCGACCCCGAGGCCGAGCAGTGGGGTGTCGTTTTCGAGCAGCTTGGTAACCTGAACGTCTCCGAGGCCTACGACCACAATCGGCACCTCGGGCTCGTGCTCTACAACGCCAAAGCCAAGGCACAGGCAGAGCACGTTGCGGGGGACGATTTCGATACCATATACGAATTGTTCATCGGTAACCGTCGAACGTAACATCCGCAGGCAAGATCTATAAAAGCCTGGCCGGCTCAACCGGCCATACAGGAAGGGCCCCCAGGCCGCACATGGCGGCTGGCGAGGGGGCAAGAGATCCGCGAAACTCAAGGAGGCAAATAATGAAAATCGAAACCGCATACGAATTGTTCATCGGTAACCGTGCCATGAATGGCATCACCCAGGGCACTCTCGACCAGTATACATATACTGTCAAACCTATGGTCAAATCCCTGGGCAGCAACATCGACATGGCAGATGCCATCGCAGACATCCAGACCTACGTGACCGGCCTGCGCACCAAGGTTTGCAAAAATGGAAAGACCTTGAGCCAGGGCAGTGTAGCCAGCCACCTGAAGAACATCAAGGCGTTCATGAAATTTTGCAGAGAAGAAAATTTCGTAGAAAAATTCAGGATGCCTCCCATATCCTGGCCCAAAACTGAAATCAAGCCCCTGTCACAGACTCAGATCAGGCAGATCCTGCAGTCTTTCGACCAGAAAAACTTCAGAGGCCTGCGCAACTATACGCTGTTCAGGCTGCTGTATGATTGTGGCCTGAGAAAAAATGAGGCACGGTCTTTGGAACTGGAGCACATCGACATGGAAGGCCGGTTCCTCTTCGTGCATGGCAAAGGTGGCAAAAATGCATGGGTGCCTATATCCAGCGTTATGATCGCCGTGCTAGAAAAATACCTGCAGGCGCGTAAAATGATCCAGACTGACAGCGAGGCCCTCTTCGTGACAGGAGCAGGTGAGCCTATCACCCTGTCTGCAATATCCTCTATGTTCACGCGACTGAAAAAAACCTTTAAGTTCCCTGGTGTGCGCCTGTCAGCACACACACTGCGCCACTCCTTCGCCCTGGCCTACATAGAGAACGGTGGGGACCCGTTCTCCTTGCAGTCCATACTTAGGCACTCGTCACAGGAAATGACCGCAAAATACGTGCATATGGCCAAGGGCAACCTGAAGGCTGCCCACGATAGATTTGCACCCACGTTATAGGAGGATTCAAGATGAGCCAGTCTAAGGTACACCATTACAGGAGCAGACCAATGGCCTGCAATCTAGAATCACAGGTACGGGAGCGGCTGCAGGATTTAAAAGTACCTGAGAAAGGACACTTTTATGCTTATCCGTATCTCCAAAGCACCATATTCATCTTCCGACTGCACCGAGATTATTGGCATAACAATGCGTCGCCTCAACTCCCTAATTGAGAGAGGTCACATCAGGGCGTCCCTGGAAGAAGGGACAGGTCCAGGATCACGCAGGCAATGGTCGTATGATGACTTGATCCGCATTATTGCCATAGAGCGCATGACATCCTTCCTGACAGCTGATGTGATTCGGCAGCTGGCTGAATTTATGTCCGACCCAGAGAACATACAACCGGATCGTGTCCTTTATATTCAACCTGAGATTGCGATTGATCCAATTGTGTTGACCACCGAATCATCTTTGAACCCTCTCGGTGATCTACCTGCCCAGAAGTTCAATCAAGCCTCAATGGGGGTAGTAATAAGTTTCCGCCAGATCACATCCTTTCTGGAACATCGTCTAGAGATATGACTGGACCAACGTACCACGTGCGGAGCATTTGCAGTGGTGTCTGGAAGAGGAGTTGAGCGAGGTTGTTTTTTGGGCAAAGACGATTGAACGTGACACTGCGAAGGAAAGTTGCGAGGAGGAGTTGTAATGGCACTCTACATGAAGTTTGACAAGAAAAAAGACTTCGAACTGATCTACAGGCACCTGCAGAAGTGCGCAGCCATGCTAGACGAGGGGTCTAGAATGCACGATCACTGCATAGAGCAGATGAAAGAGATTGAGGAGGAAATCCTGGGCTATCGCCCCGAAAGTAGTCTCTGAGCAATAGTTTTTGACGATTCACCTGGAACCGGGCCGATCCCAGTTTCTGACGATCTAAAGTATATGTCAGTCATTGGGTATTCGCCAGGTTTTGATTTTACAACATGATCCTCTATGCCAGGGAGCAGCAATTTTTCATCGCCATACTCCGATATCCACCGATTATGCGACTGCTTAAATTCTGGACTTACCCTTGAGGCAGCCGTGAAGGCAGAGGGAAAAGTTCCTATTTTGCCGTGCATCTTCTCCCAATCAGGACCCAGGTTAGCCAGAATACGTAAGTTGGCTTCAGGGTCATCGGATTTGCTTATCGCCCACAGAATTGCCTGACCCTCCTGCGGGTTGATGCCTAAGTCTACTGCTGACTGTGTTATCATATGCTGGATTGTGCGGAACTCTATGTCTGACAACCCTTTTTTCTCCAGCCCCCAGTGCTTTGCGACCTGCACATCGTTGACTGTCCCTGGTGCCCAAAAAGATCCATCGTCATGCAGCAGGGTCAGCGTAAATGCCTTGGTCTTCAGATCACCTGACATTGCTGCTGTATCATAAAACTCTGCTATTTTCTCTGCCTGATCTTGCGCGAACATCATACCTGTATCTTTTTGTGTGACACGTTCGACCTCCCCAGGCTGCCCACCCTTGATAGGCATGTCCCTCTCCACACGCAGAGGATAGGGTGAACGTTCATAGATACGTTTGCGTGGGGCACCCTCACGCAGTGTCACAAACTCTTCGAAGGGTATCACCATCTTCTCATAGTTATACTTCTCACGCATTTCCTCTGTGGGATTCGTAGTCTGAAACCAACGCTTCTCACCACGGGGTATATCTGTCCTGTGGTATCCCTCGACCCTATCGCTTGTACGTATGTCGAGTAGGTATCGCTTGAACTCAGCCTTGTCATACTGGTTTTTTTTCACAAACATAAAATCCCTGTAGTGCTTCATCACCCAATACATCTCTGCGAGGTTCATCTCCACAGGCTTCTTGGGTGACAGGATAGAGAAGATGGTAGCAGCCTCAGGTATGAATCTCTCAGGGACATCCTGCCTGACACGTCTCTTGAACTCCTGATACCATTTGAGGTCCTCATCGCCCAGGCTTTCCAAAGCGCGTTTGGCGATACCCTGGAACCGTGCCATGCCTGTGTGCTTCTCGCCACGTTCTTTGTACGTAAGCATCCGCTGGACAGCCACGGGCACCTTCTTGTTCTCCAGGGCATACATCAGGTCCACAGCCTTGAACATCTCCTCTCCCGATGCGCCTGGGCCATAGACCCTACGTGCCAGAGACAGGCCGTCTTCCAGCAGCCCATGTGCTATGGGTATATCGCCTTCCATTGGCCCATGAAATATCTCTATGGTTTTCTTTTTGCTCGCCTCATCCCAGATTTCCATGCTCCACGCACCCGTGCCCACCCCAGGCCTGTCTTCTGCCTGCAGTTTGCCGGTAGCTTTAGGTCTTATCAATTCGGCGGCAGCCTGATGCCTGGGCCAGTCTGCCCAGACTGGCCCAGGCTTTTCACGAGCCAGCGCACGGTCCTCTACAAGCTGCTTCAAAAACTTTTCAGCGTCATTGCCCATGCGCCGCCTGGCGATCTTAGACACTTCTGCTGCCCACTCTGAAGAGTATTTCTGCAGATTCTTCAGGTGCATCTCGCGTGTCTCAAGTTTCTTGACATTCAGTGCGCCGGTCTTAGACTTCCGTACAGCGTCCAGGATGGCTCGTAGACGCTTGCTGCTGGTCAAGACAGGCACTGCTGCCAAAGCCCCTCCTGTGACCTTAGAGAGGGCTATAGAAGCCATTTCCAGCAAGGCAGTGATAGGTTTGTTGGAAAATGTCTGGCTAAACTTGTCAGTATACTCGTCTGTAATCGCTGACATGCCTATCCGAAACAGGTTCGCCTCTGGCGTATCCTGAGGATCGCCCATAAGCTGCTTGTTCAGCACCTCGTGCGTTCCACCTGCAAACAATGTATGCGATAGGGTTATCAGTTCATCAGGCTTCATCCTGGCCAGTTCTAGGGGTGTCGATATTGCCAGACTATATATATCGGAGGGCGCATTGAAGGGTGCCTTGAGATAATTACGCAAGACAGCCCCATAGCTGCTAGGAGCCTCTGCAGGGAACGTAGGATCGCCACCAGCCACCAGGGCATCGTAGAAGGATGTTTTTGTTATCGATTCAGGCAGCAGGGGTGACATCTCCTGTGCCTGGCTCTCCATATGAGGTCCCATATCCAGAACCTCAGGGTCAAACATACGACCTGGCACGGGTCCCTGCGTAAATTCTGGGAGGTCCCGTTCTGGAGCCTTCAATTCCATCCTTTTGTAGGCCTCAGGAGCCATGCGGCCACCAGGCAGGATGTCCATACCTGCTGGTGGCTGCGCAGTAGACATGCGCTGCTCTATACTCTGGCCGAAAAGGTCCCTGGCTTCAGCCAGAGGGTCCAAAGTATTGGCCGGCAAAAGGCCTTGCGTCCCAATTGGAGATGGTTTCTCCTGGGGCATTCCTCCAATAAGCATCCCCCGCATCTCCTGCAGTTCCTCGTCTGTTATATCATCGATTTCATATTCAGGCATTTAGGTGTCCCTATTGTGTCATCTGTTGCGTCAGTTCATCCAGGCTGCCACCTTCACTGCCGGCCATCGCTGCTGTCATACCCCCTGCGCCTATAGCCACACCTGACAGGCCCAGTATCCTCAATATCTCCAGGTCATCTGGGTTGAACGTCACGTAGTTGTAGGTTCTGCTCCCCTCTGCAGTTTCTGTGCGGCTAAACTGATCCAGGAACTTTACACCATGCACATCTTTTTCCAGCAGTCTTTTGGTGGCCCAGGGAGGGTTCATGTTTCCCAAGGTTACTAAGGACTTCCACACGTCCTGCCCTGTGGCATCTGGATTGACAATCCATTTCCCTCCACTGCTCCGCAGTTTTTCCAGGGCTACATCATATGCGTCTTCCAGCCTTTCCCTGTCAGCTTTGATTGCAGGGTCAAACCCTTTTGTGGCCTGGAAGTGCACCTCATATGCGTAGGCATCTTCCGCAGCCTGTTTTAACTCTTTGACCTCTTCGGGCAATTCCCCTTCCCACCGCATCAGACCCTTAAACTCCCCTGCGTCAGTCATATATCCCACGTCTTCTATTTTCTTCATGGTGCCCCACCTCTTAATGTCTTCTTCTATAACCTCTGTCACAGCGTCCTGCAGTTTCTGTGGGTTCTGGCTAAAGGCTCTGTCCCACTGGAGCATCTTTTCATCAGCAGCATACATGGCTGACTCGTAAATATTGCCCTTCGGCACTGGGGCTACTCGACCACGTAAGGTTTCCAGTTCCTCTATAGCCTCTTCTATGTACCTTCTGCCGCTGTACGTTTCTTTGTTTTTGTATAAATTCCTGGCAGCCTCTATGGCTTCATCGACATCACCAGCAGCATCTACGAGCAGCCCCTTTGCTCCATCGTGATGGATTTTGTAGTAGTATGGCTCACCATCAACGAGAATCCGTTCTTTGCTTCTTAAAAGGTCCCTGTAATATTCCCCTGTGCCTTTTGCCTGCCCACCATAGTGACCGTATGCTATATACTGGCTGCCTTCCCCTGACCCAATAAACTCATCCTTAAAGCGTCCTAGAGGATAGCCTGGTTCTGGAGCAAAGGTAGCTTGGGTGCCCTGATACACTGTTGAGTGCTTGGGTTTGCCCAATACTCTATCGGCTATCTCCTTTGGCACACCCTTCAGGTCGGCAGCCGTCCATACCTTCTTGAGTGTCTTGCCAGCCACGTCACCTACCACAGGCACTGCACCCAGAGCCGCAGCACCGATATTCACCAAAGTGGGATCAACCACAGCTTCACTCACCGCCTTTACATCACCAAGCCCTGGTGTTACATCTATGGCTCCTTCTCCCATACCCCGCAGGACTCTCTCTGCCGTATCACTACCAATCATCACTTCGCCAGGGCCTATAGCCGTAGGGAACTGCTTACGCAAAGCATTAGGGTCTGCCCATATTCCCTGGTCTGTAACAGGAGGCAGTTGCCCACCAGGGCCAAGAGGACTAGGCGCATTAGCCAACATTATCTGTAAAAGTTCTTCAATCGTCATTAGTCAGCCAACTCCTGCAACATCTTCATCTGTTATGTCATCTGTTCTGTAGGGCACTGACTATTTCCCCAAGATCCTTCCACCTGGTTGCATCACTGCGCTGCCAGGGTTCAGTTCTGGTAGATCTTTCCTCGATATTGTCGCTCTGGTAGTCCCGTGGGTGATGGCCTGCTGCTTTGCCAGGCGCACCATTTTCTTGGCGTTGGGACCATCAATATTTATGGCCTTCATAATCCGCATTAAAGGATCAATTCTCTCAGACCCCTTTATAGCACCCATCAGGATATTCTCTTTGGGCATTTTGCCTTCAGTGAAAAACTCCTTGCCCAGGTAGGCACCCTTGCCCTGGCTCTTGGCAAATTGCGCACCTGCCGCTCTGCGCCCCATGTGCGTGGGTATGGCAAAGATCCAGCTTTTAGGATCGATCATCTGGCTGATAGCACGCTGGAGTTCTGTGTTGCTGAAATTGCCGTAGAAACGCTGTGCCACCGTGGTATTGGATAGCAGCCTGCCCAGTGCCCTGAATCTTTCTGCAGCCTCGTTACCATAGATCAGCCTGACCTTGTCCTCGCCCAGGGTAGTCTCAAACATCTTTTGCATAAAACTGTTGCCATTGATTATCGCTGCGTCAGGGTCCCACACCTCACGTGTGGAGTTGCGTATGATCCTGTCAAACTCCAGGTTCTTCATCATCTCCCACAGCAACTTGCCCTTCTCTGTGGCTTTGACCCCTGACGGTGTATCCTCCGCGCCTATACGCATCTTGAATTTTATGATCTGATCTTTGCTGCCTTGCTCAAAGAGCCGCTTCGCAGCATCGTCTATTTTTGCTGGATCAGGTATCTTGGTGTCACCGAATATCTGCTTGACCTTCAAGGACTCGTCCAGCTTGAAACTCCAGTGGAACAGGTTTCGATAGTGCTTCCACTTTGTAGCAGCCTCCATAGCCTCTGGTGTGTTCAGGGCTTCAAAACCATCGTCAATATCTTCCAGCAGTCTCTTGTAGATCCACCTGCCATAGTTCCCATAAGTGGCTTTGTCTTTTAGGACTGTCTCACCCAGGGTCTTTCTTAAGTCATCCAGGTCACCCAAGGTATTTTTCTTGTAGACATCTTCCAGGAGGCCCACCACATTTTGAATGGCACCCTTTTTGAGGCTAGGTGTCCTCTCAAGCTGCTCCCACCAGTTCTCCAGCCAGGCAGTTAACTTGGGTGCAGCCATAGGCGTATCAGGTGACAGGATCTCTGTCATTTCCTTGAAGGCATGTTTGGCCATAGTTTCAGCAGTATCCCTGTTCCTAACCACCTCTTCCATCAGGCCCTCTTCTATGTCACCTGATGACAAGTTAGTCTTCAGAGGCCAGTCATAACCCTTCGCAGCCTTTGATACAGGGAAAGCCACGTCCCTGGTTCTCTCCAGGGCATCAAGCAACTCCTTGCGCATTGCCTGGTCAGCACCTTCCATCATCATTTCTGAGGATGGCTGCGTGCGCATATTCTGCTCGACCATCTGCACCAGCTTGCTGCTAGACTGTGCTGATGGTGGCAGCTTGCTTGGATCAGCACCCACGGTGGTCATATCCTCCAAGACCTTTACTGAGGATGGGCTGCCTGCTCCT
>Ga0209349_1001356_pt1 | contig 12155 bp, 15 predicted proteins | sample ETNvirnome_2_130_FD_184067 | JGI IMG/M metagenome (GOLD analysis project Ga0209349, IMG submission 184067) | Marine viral communities from the Pacific Ocean - ETNP_2_130 (SPAdes) (version 2) | ecosystem: Environmental > Aquatic > Marine > Oceanic | place: Pacific Ocean | collected 2013-06-22
CGACACCCGGTGTCGACGGGGGAGGAGGGATCACCGGCACCTTTCTTCGTGTCGTCGAGTCCGTCCCCGTCACCAACGCTGCCAACACAAACCCGGAAACCGGCGAACCGGATCCGACTCCGCTGTCTTTTTCCCTCCGAAATGGTAAAGAATTCGAGAGGGAATTGGTGACCACTGAGACAGCCGCCCAGCGCCTCCAGATCGAAGCCGCACGGTTCAGGCTATCTGCAGTCAATCTCCGCAACGCCATCACCGCGATAGAGGCTGCAACCCCAGAAGATCTCGCAACGGCCCGGGCCGTCTTCGCCTCGGGCGCCTCCCTTGATCATCCCAACATGGCCATCAATCAGTTGGCCCAAGATCTGGCCCTCGTACAGAGCGCCGAAGAAACGGTAGGTTCAGGAGGCCTAGAGATGGCTGAGACGCTCCAGCTTATGGACGAACTCGCTACCGCCCTCATCGCCGCGGCGCACGAAGCGATCGAAGCCGTCGCCGCACAGCGTGCGGCACGGGGCTGGGCGCCAAAGTGGGGAAATACCGTAATAGCTGACGTTGAAGGTTATATGTATGGTGCAGTTTATACAGGAACCAACGCTCCTCCCGAAGAACAGGCGGCATCAAAAAAAAGGGGTGTAATATTTCCGAACCCGGCTTATGGGGAACTCAAAACGTGTGAAGTAAAAATTATTTCGTTTCAAAATTATTTTGGCTCTCATCTGGGAGACTATGATGATAATCTAAAGAAAGGAATTCCTAATTTTGTCGTAGGTCTCGATCGCGGCGTTGTAAAGGGCGTAAGCTTTGAAAGAGTCGATCAGCCTCACCTTCGGGAATCGCGCGTATCCAAAACAAGATCCGCGGGCGCCGAGCAGCTGCGAGAATTGTACAACGTTACCTTAAAACTTTATGGAAACACGCTGCTGAAGCCCGGCCAAATTATCTATGTGGAACCTAATCAATTAATTTTTGGGAGACCGACACAGAGGATCTCCGCAGCGCGTATTTTGGGACTTGGAGGATACCATCTTGTTGTTGATGTGGCAAACGAAATATCTAAGGATGGGTGGGAAACAACCGTTAAGGCGCTTCATGTTGCGATGCCCGCCCCTATAGGTCCCCAGTTTAGATATGCGATGCGGACCTCCCAGACGCCAGCGGTGGGAATTGAACGAGCAGCGCGCAAGGCCGCCGCGGATCTGAAGGACGAGGAGGATGCCGCGGCAGCCGCAGCGGCGCTGGCGCTGCGGGCCGTGGTCGCGCCGACCGGAGGGGCCGGCACCTCAACGACCCACACGGCCCCCGGGGTGGTGAACTAACTATGTACGACAGAAAAAAATGATATTTATATATCTACTACGATTCTAATTAGAACATGACCACTTCCTTAGTCGATCTATATAGTGATTTTTCGCCGGCAACGGATGATGAAATTGAACAAATTTCACAAGAGACCAACGATGAGCCAACTGAACAACTCCCCGCGGGGTGGCCCTATAGTATGAATCCTCGGGGGTCCAATACGTTGCCTCTTGTTACTAATTTTGCAGAAAGACTCAGATATAAAAATGCCAACTATTTTAATAATCTTGCTACTCCTATTGATTTATATTATAATAAGAACTATTATGGGCGAGTAGACAGGTTTCAGAATGCGATCCTTCCCAGGATGCTTAACCCTTTATACAAACCGATTGCGCAAGAGAATCATTTTTCTTTTAATTTCATGGCAGATGCTTTTTGGAAATTTAGGAGAAACATGAAGATTGCTACCGATATAGGAGCGATTGAAAAATATCGAACTAACTTAGGAGAGATAACTGCAACGAGGGGGTGGAACGAGTTTACTAATAGATATAAGGCACAAACGAAGACATTACATGTATTTTTCTTAAGGCATCTGCATTCGTTAGAGAAGAAAAAGTTTAATAAAATTGTTAATTTTGTGGACTACATAGATGAGTTATACAACTATCTTGCCACCGGGAAACATAAAGCGCCCATCACACTAACCGGGATGGTCCTCGATCAGACCTCCACTCCCCTTATGACGGGCCTAGCAATTGAAATTGCTCAAGAAAATTATTCGAGCGATGCGGTTAAATATGATAAATATATTTCGGATGTTAATTTTTCTTATTATACGCGCGCCGCCCGCAAGTTTGGGCTGTATGTCGACCGAAACGGTCCGTGGCGTTTGTGGGCAGATGTTTTCTCGCCCCCCATGATTAATGAAACTGGGTTTCTAGCGGCTTATGGGGTAAATGAGAATAGCTTTTTTGATACATATTATCAAAGAACCTACACTATGGATATGAAATTTTTAATTTCGGAGTTAGTCAACTCATATAATGTGTTTGTGACACAAAATCCCAGAATTATAGAATCTCTCCCGGGTACGCTGAAGTGTCCCACTCCGTCTTTTTCTGTGACTGGGGTTCGGAATATCATAACGAGTAGCAGTCCCGAAGTTGTTTCAATTACTCCATTATTTTGGTTGCGGCTTTATTTTACTATTCGGTCTCTGGAGTCCGGCGTTAAATATAAAAATAAAAAGCAGCTTTTAAGACGCGCCGTCGATATTGCTGCCGCGTATGACTGGCATCAATCAGTTATTTTTATTAATAACTTGTTTAAGCCATATTTGTATGACGAAAGATTATTTAAATCCTTGACACCGGCCCTCGGAACCGTTAGAATAGGATCAGTGTCAGATATGCCCTTCCCGGGCGGAGGCGCCTATTAGGAGATATTTTTGCTTTTTCAAGTACTAGACTTAAAAACTGATTGCATAGGATATTACGCAAATAATTTAATTAGACCAGAACAGCCGTTGCCACTGGAAGGCGAAACTTGGGAATATTCGCCGCACCTTCGTGGTGATAAGTATGAAATAGCACGTATTTACAGCCAGGGAGCGACTCTCACAAATGTTTGTCCGGAAGACACCAAGGAAGAGTGGGAGACTATTAAGACAACACTTAAATCGTGTTTGAAAGCCTTTAATACATCGCGCCTTTCTTTAGATGAAAATTGTTTTTATGAAGTGGTCCCTGAGTATTTCTTGTTTCAATATCTGGACACCAAAAATAAGATCACAAAGCACGTTTTAGATACATATCAGCGACCACAAAATTACGATTTTATGTATAACTTAGTGGAGATGCTTTCCGACATTCGTTCTCAAATTTTGAGTATTGATGTGGGCCCAATTAAGCATCTTTTAAGTTCGGTCCGAGGCCAAAACTTTCATCGGACGTTGAAGAGCGTACGCCATGTGTGCGACTATAACCCATGGGGCACGATCACAGGGCGCCTATCAACAAACCCAAACAGTTTACCCATTCTCACGATGAACAAAGAGTTCCGCGCGTGTATTAAACCAAAGAACGACTGGCTGGTGGAGCTTGACTTTAATGCAGCAGAGTTGAGGACACTTATTGCTCTCACCGGAGAGGAACAACCCCAAATCGACATTCACGAATGGAACCGCAAGAATATTTATCGTAATATTGGATCGAGAGAAGATGCAAAGAAGAGAATCTTTGCCTGGATGTATAATTCTAAATCAGAAGATTTTCTTTCCAACCGGGCTTATGATAAAGAGACAGTTAAAGACAAATATTGGGATGGCTGTAAAATTGAGACAGATTATGGTAGAATAATAGAGAATGTAGACGAGCATCATGCTCTCAACTACATCGTTCAAAGCACCACAATCGATATGGTGCACGAGCAGGCTTACAAAGTCTATGAGCTTTTGAAGGGGAGAAAAAGCCACATCGCATTTCTTATTCACGACGCTGTGTATATCGACCTCGCAGCAGAAGATCGATATGAATTACTGAATTTGCTTGACACGTTCAGGAAAACACGGTATGATATGTTCAAGGTTAATGTCTCCGCTGGAAAGAACCTCGGAGAAATGAAGGAATTAAAATTATGAAGAACAATGTGATAGATATAAACGCGGCCAAGCATCATATCCCGTCACCGAAGTGCTATACTAATGGCACCCACGAAACCGATAGTGTCTCAGGATACTTCAGGATGGAAATTATCGGGATCTTAGAGGAGTGCGCCATAGCATTTGAGTGTGACTACCAAGAACTGACCGTCGGAGACGTGTTAGAGTACCTGGTGGCACGGGAAGAAGATCGTCAGCGATGAAAGAGAAGAAACTATATCACAAACTCGTCCGCGACCGAATCCCCGAGATAATCGAAGAAGCCGGAAAGGACTTCGCTGTGCGCCAAGAGGGGGGCGATCGCCTCCGCGACTATGCTATGCGTAAGTTGCAGGAAGAAGTGATGGAATTCGTTGAGAACCCGTGCGCCGAAGAAGCTGCGGATATAGTGGAAGTTTTGAACTTTATTTGTCACCGCCTAGGAATAAGGCAGAAAAGTATTGAGGCCCAGCGCCTCTCTAAAGGAGCCACACGCGGTACTTTCGAAATGGGCTATATTTTGGAGTGGGTAGAGGATTAATGGTAATCATAGGCCTCGGTAGAGCCGGCTGCAATATTGCCAAAGCTTTTTCTAAGTTTCCACAATATAAAACTTACAGTATTGATGCGGACAAAGAGGCAGACATTACGATTAAAAAAAGGAACAGTCATGAGGATTATGATGCACACTTTCCCTCTCTCAAAAGAAGGCTTAAGCTCGATGATAACAACATCATCGTCGCCGTAGCCGGCAGCGGCCATATCTCTGGCGCACTGCTCAGACTTTTAGAACAACTCAAAGATAATAAAATCACAGTACTTTATGTACAGCCAGATCTAGAATTGGCCAGTGAGATACAGAAGATGCAAGAAAAGGTTGTAAGAAACGTCTTGCAAGAATACGCGAGGTCTGGTATGATAGAGATGTTGTGGATGGTTGACAATCAGCTAGTTGAGAAGGGGATCGGGGACGTTCCAATTATGGGGTACTATGATGTACTAAATCAGGCAATTGTTAACACCGTCCATATGATAAATGTTTTTAGGAATTCTGAGCCGGTGATCGGCAACTTTGTGACGCCCTCTCATCTTAGTCGCATTGCTGCGATAGGTATTTTAGATATAGAAAAAGAAGAAGAAAAGTGGTTTTTTGACTTGACAACGCCACGAGATGTGGTATACTACTATGGTATCAATGAGGAAGAGCTTAAGGAAGACGGCACATTGTTTAAAAAAATAACGAATTATGTGAAGTCGCAAGTTGCAACTGGAGTAAATGTTTCATATGGCGTGTTTAAAACAACATATGATCAAAAATATTGTTATTGCATTAAGTATTCATCTATGGTACAATCATTTTTAGAACAACTAGACGATCAGGATATTAGCTGATCGTACTTTAACCCAACTATAAGGAGATAAAATTATGGGTATCAATTTAGACAAGATGAGAGATAAGCTTTCATCCCTTCGCGGCGAGGGTAACGCCGATTCAGTTTTCTGGCGACCGGATGACGGTGACCAGGACATTCGCATTGTTCCGACAGCGGATGGCGACCCCTTCAAGGAGATGTGGTTCCACTACAATGTGGAAAAGGGCGGATTCCTCTGTCCCAAGCGCAACTTTGACGACGGTTGTCCCGTCTGCGAATTCGCTTCACAGCTATGGCGCGAAGGCGTCGACAACAACGACGAGCACAGCAAGAAGACTGCAAAGTCTTTGTTCGTGCGACAGAGATTCTTCAGCCCTGTGATGGTTCGCAGTGAGGAAGAGAAGGGCGTACGTATTTGGGGCTATGGCAAGACTGCTTATGAGAACCTCCTGACGCTTGTGCTTAATCCCGAGTATGGTGATATCACCGATACCGAGACCGGCACGGATCTCACGATGACCTATGGAAAGCCCCCGGGCGCTTCTTTCCCGCAGACGAAGCTGGTGCCTCGCCGCCGCTCTTCGCCGCTATGTGAGGATCTGACACCGGATAAGTGTGCAGAGCTTCTGAATAGTATTCCAGAATTCTCTGGTTTGTTTGAGCGCAAGACCGCGTCGGATGTTCAGACCATTCTCGATACATTCATCAATTCTCAGGTCGACGACCCGGAGACGGTGAGTAGCGAAACCACGAAGTATGGAACGACCACTACTAAGACTACTACCGATGGTGAAGCCAATGCAGTCGACGCTGCTTTTGCAGAGCTTGGCGCTCTTTAATCATCCCCCCCACAGGGAGGCACAGGGTTATCAGGTGTCTCACACTTATACACACACAGAGGAGATATTATGAGTGATACAAACAAAAGCGGATACGAACTCCGCACCGATTTGCTAGGAATGGCAATTGGAATCGTCAGCGAGCGCAACCAGCGCGCAGTCGATAACGAATTTTTCAAGCCCGAGGGTCAGCGCAATGCTATTGATCCCTGGACGACTGAAGAAATTCTAACGGAAGCTGAAAAGCTTTACGCCTTCGTTCAGAAGAAGTAATTATCCCCCACAGGGAGGCACAGGGTTATCAGGTGCCTCATATAGAAAGGAAGAGTTATGACTACTGAAACTAATCGTCTAGAACAACTGATTACTTTACTTGAGGAAACTCGGGACGACCATGATAAGTTCTTCGGCAGCGGAAACAACGCCGCCGGAACTCGTGTTCGTAAGGCAATGCAGGAAGTGAAGACACTAGCACAGGAACTTCGCGTCGAGGTTCAAGAGAACAAAAACGCAGATTAAACTTTGCCAGCCGCAGGGAGGCCCGGGGATACAGGGGCCTCAAATTATCCAAAGAAAGGGATTTAAAAATGGGTGATATTATTAAAAAGCTCAAAGAATTGAGCGTTGAGGAAACAGATTTCGCAACACTAAGTTACACAGCCGGAACTGATGTGTGGCACATTAATGAGAGTTATGTTGAAGAGACCGTGGGCGAGACAGACACGGCGGCTATGCTGGCAGGCCTTTTAGCAGCGGGAGTTCCGGTGTATAATTATGGTTCTGCTATTTTGGAAGAGATGCGCTTTAGTGGCGCGCTCGATGATTATGACCGCGAGGGATGGTTTGAAGAATATCTGACCGAAGTGCTTGCAACTACCATTTATGATGGTGAGTATGGCCTAGACTATTCAACAGAGCAGTATGATTATAAGCGCGGGTTCTGCAACATTTCAACAGAAGTCCAGGTGCAGGTTGCTGACGTATATGCGTTAGGAGATACCGCCGACAGCTTCGTGTCCGGCTTCGACGTTACGGTCGCGACAAAAGCTGGAAAGCTCACTCTGAACTAATGTTTGCTATTATTTTTGCAGTATTGGGTTGGGGCGCCGTCGGGTGGCTTTTGGTCTCTATGTGGGACACTCGATATCAGATGAGACAACTAGAAAAACAAATATACGCCCTTCAGAGGGATTTCCTTGCTGAAACCCAGCTGAGATATGGAGAGTTTGGTGGCGAAGAGTAAGTCAAAAGCAGGCAAGATTTCAATTGACGGTCTGCGAACCCTAATCAACAAAACTTCGGGCGTGAATGTCGCCCACAATCTGAAGGAAGCAAATCCTACAGAAGTAAAAGAATGGATCCCCACCGGCTCTCGCTGGTTGGATTCTATTGTCTGTCGCGGTAAGCTCGCGGGCATCCCCGTTGGGAAGTTCACAGAGATTGCCGGCCTTGAGTCGACTGGCAAATCATTTATGGCCGCACAGATCGCAGGCAACGCCCAGAAGATGGGAATGACCGTTATCTATATGGATTCTGAATCAGCAATCGACCCGGGCTTTCTAGAACGTGCAGGCTGTGATATAAGCGAGCTTATCTATGTTCAGGCACAATCCGTTGAACATGTGTTGGAAACGATTGAAAACGTTTTAAAGTCTGGAGCTGAAAGAACTTTGTTTATTTGGGACTCCCTGGCCATGACACCCACCATTACAGACGTTGAGGGAGACTTTAATCCTCAGTCTACCATGGCGATGAAGGCACGTATTCTTTCCAAGGGGATGTCCAAGTTAACCATCCCCATAGCGAATACACGGTCTGCCTTTCTAGTTCTCAACCAGTTAAAGACCAACATTCCACAAGGACCCAACGCACGCATCGTCGCAATGACGACCCCGTTCATAACCCCAGGCGGAAAGGCTATGCACTATGTATACTCTCTCCGTATCTGGCTCACAGGACGCAAGGCGAAGTCTGCTTTCATCGAGGACGAGAGCGGCTTCCGCATCGGCTCCGAGGTGAAGGTCAAGTTGGAGAAGTCCCGCTTCGGAACGCAAGGCCGCAACTGCGCTTTTAAGATTCTATGGGGCACCGACGAGGTTGGTATCCAAGACGCCGAGAGTTGGCTGGAAGCCATCAAGGGCTCCGACAATCTAAAACAAGCCGGCGCCTGGTTCTCCCTGGTGCATAAGGATGGAACAGAAGAAAAGTTCCAGACTGCCCATTGGACTTCTAAACTTGAAGATAAAAAATTCAAGGACCGAGTGTTCGAGATCATGGATGAAGAGATCATTCGTAAGTTTGACACGCGCGAGGGTAGTGCCGAGGATTTCTACGACGTAGATAAAGAATAGAACTATTTATAAGTGATGAAACTTATAATGGAGAATTGGAACAAGTTCCAACTTTTAACGGAGGCACAAGAGATTCACGCCCTCTACGAAGCCAACACTATCACAGAGGCTGAGTTTATGGATCGCATTAAGCGGTTTGCCAAGAAGAAGGGGATCCCGTTAATGGTGGCTTTGAGTCTAGCGACCGGCGCCGCAGCGCCTGCCGCTTATGCAGCAGATACTCCAACCGAAGAACCGACCCACCACGTGCACGACGTCGAAAGCAAGGATTGGATGCGATTTGGCAAGGGGATGACTACATCCACTAGCGGCGACCGATTTCAGATCTATCACAATGGCAGCGACCGATCGGGCGAGGATGCAACAGTAGTGTTTTTAAAGGGTGTCGACGGTTCTCATAGAGATTACTTATACAATGGAAAAGGGGGCGTAATAGGGTTTGCACAGAATGCCGGCACGGATGCAGAAAACATGCCTCTATGGAAGCCTCACTTTCATGCTCCCAAGAGTGGGTACTCTTCGGATGCGTCGACCCCAGTAGAGTTCAATCAGGCACCCTCCCATATGAATAGTGACTTACATGATCTCCCGTCGCCAGTAAAATAGTAGAAACAAAACCCTTGACACCGAAGCTCCTGTGAGGTATACTCATAGGAGCTTCATACGTTAGGGGATACAGTTGAAGAACAAGAGATATATAGAGTTCGCCAAGAGAGTGGCAGAACAATCAAATTATGGAAAGTTTAGGCATGGAGCCGTCCTCGTTAAGGGTAGCTCCGTTCGCAATATTTCCTGTAACAAACATCGACATTGCAGCTTCGGCGCAAGGTTCCGCAGAGAGGGCGCCGGCGAGGCTACTCTCCACGCAGAGCTAGGGGCCATCCTAGGTATGGCCCGCACCACAACCACCGGGGCCACAGTGTATGTGGCACGAATTAATAAAGAGGGCGAAGCTCGCATCAGCAAGCCTTGTTCTATGTGCGAGAATGCCATGCGTCACGTTGGTGTGAAGCGCGTGGTCTATACAGATAAGAATGGTAAGATTGAGAGTATGAGGCTATGAAAAGAGTAATGATTGTCGACGCTCTGAACGCCTATTTCAGGGCCTTTATCGTCAACCCTAGCCTCTCGGTCCATGGACAGCCCATCGGGGGCCTCAAGGGCTTCCTAGGCATCCTACAGAAGCTGTGTCGCGACATTAAGCCCGACACTGTGGTGATCATCTGGGACGGTCCCGGCGGAAGCCGCAAGCGCCGTGAGCAAAATAAGAATTATAAGGAGGGTCGGAAGCCTATTCGAGTCAATCGACAGACAGACCTATCTGACGAGCAGCAGCGAGCCAATATGGCATGGCAACAACTACGTCTAATGGAGTATTTAAACGAACTCCCCGTGGTTCAACTTCGGTTTGATGAGGTTGAGGCCGATGACGTGATAGCATATGCTACACAGATCGACCAGTTTAAGGGGTGGCAGAAGGTAATTGTTTCCAGCGATAAGGATTTCTTACAACTCTGCGATGATGAGACAGTTTTGTTTCGTCCGATTCAAAAGAAGGTCCACACCAAATTAAATATAGTGGAGGATTTTGATATCCATCCACGCAATTTTGCGTTAGCCAGAGCAATGGCTGGAGACCCTTCTGATAATCTCAAGGGAGTTCCACGCGCTGGCCTAAAAAGTATTTCAAAAAACTTAAAATTTCTTAGGGAGGATAAGGACGCGTCTTTGCAAGAGATTTTTGATTTTTGCTTAAAGAGCGACTCAAAGGCCAAGTTTTTCACGAACGTTTTAGAGTATAGAGATGTAATTATAGAGAACTATAAATTGATGCAGCTGTATGCCCCAGCACTTTCATTGCAATGTCGCGAGAAGGTACATTACTCCTTGAATAATTTTGAATATGATTATAACAAAACTGAGATTATTCGCATGATGAATCAGGATGGCTTTGGGGTATTCAATTGGGACGACCTACATGCCACAATGAATAGAATTTGTGTTGACAAAGCACTCAGGGCAGAGTAAGATAGGCCATGAGGGAAGCTATGAAGTTAAACGGTGAGCCTGTCAACTTTTCAAAATATGGGAAGTCCTTTCAGGAAAAGCTGTGTATGGTAATCTTGGACGACCGGGCATTTGCTGATCAGATTGAAGAGGTTTTGGATGTAAATTTTCTAGAATTAAATTATCTTAAGTTATTCTTGAATAAGGTATTTAATTATCGCAAGAAGTATGGAGTTCATCCATCCCGCGATATTATGAAAACTATTTTACGCTCTGAACTTGATAATGAAAACGAGCTTACCGCGAAGCAAACACGCGAGTTCTATGTTCGCAGTCAAATCACCAACCTCCCCGATGTGGAATATATTAAGGACACATCCTTGGATTTTTGCAAGAAGCAGAACCTTAAGTCTGCGATGGTTAAGTCGATCGGGCTGCTTCAAAGCTCCTCTTTCGATGAGATTTCCCAGGTTATCAACGACTCCCTTAAATTAGGAATGAACAATGACGAAGGTTACGATTATAAAAAGGACTTTGAAGAACGATTTAAGCCTCGTTTCCGCAATCCGCTAACAACTGGGTGGCCCCTCATTGACGATGCTTGTAAGGGTGGTCTCGGCCAGAAAGAGTTGGGGGTTGTAATCGCTCCCACGGGCGCCGGAAAATCTATGGCGTTAGTCCATTTAGGTACCCAAGCACTTAAGGCCGGGAAGACGGTGGTCCACTACACCCTTGAGCTTCAAGATATGGTGGTCGCCTCGCGCTATGATTCTTGTCTTACCTCTATTCCACTTCAGAATCTCGGCACCTTTAAAGAACGAATTTATGAAGAAGTGCAAGACATCGAAGGAAAGCTTATTGTAAAAGAATATCCCACCAAGACGGCCTCCACTCAAACTGTGCGCAACCATTTAGAAAAGCTGCGCATGCGCAATATTGATGTTGATATGATCATTGTTGACTATGGAGATTTGTTGCGTCCGGTTCGATATCTTAAAGAGAAGAGGAATGAACTCGAATCTATTTACGAAGAGCTTCGGGCCATTGCATCTGAATACGAATGTCCGGTGTGGACGGCATCCCAAACCAATAGGTCAGGTTTGAATGCAGAAGTTATTACAATGGAATCAATCTCCGAAGCATTTAATAAATGTTTTGTTGCTGATTTCATCTTTAGTATTTCTCGGACCATTGAAGATAAAACCACCAATGGCGGCAGACTCTTCGTGGCTAAGAATCGAAACGGCCCCGATGGTATTGTCTTTCCCATATTTATGGATACTGCAACTGTGTGTATCAAAGTATTGGAGCCCTGCGAAGAGGGTGAGTTAATAGAAGTAAGTGCTAAAAAGCAAAAAGAGAACTTGGTGGAGAAGTATAAGAAGTTTAAAAAGAAGAATGGAGGTTGAACAATGTTTGAGGAAAAGGAAGTCCGAGAAGCAAGTCTGGAATACTTTAGGGGGGATGAGCTAGCAACAAATGTCTTTATGACGAAATATTGTCTAAGAGACAAGGGGGGCAAATTCGTTGAGAAAACTCCCGATGATATGCACAAACGACTGGCCAAAGAGTTCGCGCGGATGGAAGATAAATTCATCACCCGCAAGTCCAACCATCTTACAGAGACTGAGATCTACTCTTA
>Ga0209349_1001365_pt1 | contig 12118 bp, 8 predicted proteins | sample ETNvirnome_2_130_FD_184067 | JGI IMG/M metagenome (GOLD analysis project Ga0209349, IMG submission 184067) | Marine viral communities from the Pacific Ocean - ETNP_2_130 (SPAdes) (version 2) | ecosystem: Environmental > Aquatic > Marine > Oceanic | place: Pacific Ocean | collected 2013-06-22
CTTATATAGACAAGATAGCAATTTACAATTATCAAGTAGTGCTGACTACTTCCATTTTTGTTAATTCTCCTAGCGATGAAGCTGAGAGTATTGCCGAAGAGATAGATGATGAAATTTATCAATATGTGATATTTTTAGCGGAACATGAAGCCTCAGATGGTTCAATAGTAGAATTTCTAGGAAAAGAAGAAGATTTGTTTACCATTTTGGAGCGTTCGGCCATGTTTAGTGGTTATAAATATTGGTCGCCCACAACTGCTTTTGATCACGCGATGTCTCTCACGGCTGCTCATTGGGATACGGCATATGATTATCCGGGCCCTTATTGCTATATTTCAACAATTGAACCATTTACCGAAGAAACAGATGCTGATGAAGTTATAAATACTGAAATTACCTATGATGAAGAAGGGAATAGATTTGTTAAATATACCCAAGAGACCACTTATGATAGTGATGATTACGAGATGTTCCCTGGCCTAAAAAATGTGTATGTTTTAACTTTTACGACGGCCGTAGATATAAATTTTGATCAAATAGCATCTATGAAGGATCAAAAACGCAATCAGTATTTAAAAGAGATAAGCGATGTTTCGTATGAAAAGATTATCGAAGATGGGGAAGTAGTCTCCCAAACTGAGAATATTTGGGTAGATAAAAATAATTTTCCTTATGATGATACCCCTTTGCAATCCATCACCAGTAATTTTTATAAAGCAGAAAACATAACTCATCAAGATATTATAGATACCTTTAACAATCTATTGACTGAATATGATAAAGCTGTAGAAGTTGATTCTAAATTAAAAAAAGCAGTCGATAATATAGCATATGTTCTTGCAATATATGGACATCAACCACAACTAATGCCACAATTAAATCTTTTAAGAAAGACGTTTGAGAGCAAATCCACAATAGATGGAGTGGGAAAATTATATGTAAGATTTAGAGGAGTGGTTTTTAATGTTAATAAGGCCATCATGCAAGAAGATAGGCTGTTTAAAAAGCTTATTGTTAATCCTAAAATTATAGATGCACGAGATCTACCCATTGTCGAAGAATGGGAACAAATAGAAGTAGAGGATTATGGATATAACGAGATTTTATATGATAAATGGTATATCGACACCCGGGTGGTATATTTCAGTAAAACCGACACTGCACAGAACGCGGCATTTACTGAGGGGTATTTCTTTTTTGACTATAAAAAGTTAGTAGACACTTGTAACGCCGCGCAAATTTTTGATATTTCTAAATTAGAACAATATTTTGGAGACAGTATTATTAATACTACAGTTTTACGAGTTAAGGACGCACAACTCTTTAAAATTTACGAATCGGACGTCGATTTTGGATCCATGCATTTGCTAATGCGCGCCAACACAAGCAATAATCCGCAAACAACCATATATGGGCACGCCGGCGAAATCGAGCCCACCGGTGAGCATGAGCGTTCTGCAACGATGGCCATCGCCAACGAACGAAACCCAGGAGAAGAATATTATTCTTATTTAAGACTTCGAAGTTTTAACCTAGCCCAATCGACGGGATTAGGGGGATATCAATTGATGTGTTGGGAATTTAGAGATATCTGGGACCACCAGAACATTGAACGATACAACGCGCCATTTTATTATTATGCAACGGTAGAAACTCAAGATAAAACAGTAGATGTCATTAAAGATATAATTTCCAGTTATATAAATTATCTAAGTACTTTTGTTAGTGATTATTTAGAAATTGCACGCGACCTGTGTGGATATAATGAGTTTACTGGCGAATTTAATGATTTTTTTATTAATGGAATGGAATCGACATATGGAAGCGATTTAGCTACGGCACCATGGATAATGATGCCTGTTGTGTATAATATACATCGGGATTTATTATATGATCAATTTAGTGGTGATACCGATAAATTAATTGAAGATGCTAAATTAATAAGTCAAAAAATTAGTCCCTTTACGGGAACTTTAACTGAATTAGAATTATTTTATGAGAGAATTCTAGAAATATATAACACCTTTTATGATGGATACAATTACAATTTAAGTGATATAGCAGACGGCACTGCGAGCGCCCCTGAAACGCCAGCGATCCCAGCGTTATTATATACTTTGGAGGCTGATTCGGATGCTAATACGAGGGAGGACTCCATATATTTTGTTGATATGCCCGATATTTACGACTCTGGCGAGCACGCAGGTACCCCAGACGGCACTGGGAGAGACGCGTGGGCAGGAGGCGATGGTGATGATGAGGATACCGACTACGGAACCATAAACATTTCTTCTATATGGAGCGGAACAGATACGACCGTCGAGGTCGAAGATGTTCCATACTATATCCGATCATATGTTAACAATGAGGTTTGGGATGGGTTGCAAGCCGGCTGGGACGCGATAAATAGCGCAGGAATGCTGCCGGCAGATTTGGAGGACTTCCTCGCCACCTGGGGCGGCGACACGGATGATTCCGTTACGTGTTCTATAAATAAGAGTGATATTACAGAGACTTTCTTGATGATGTTGATACTATTTTGCACCCAGCATTCCGGTACCGACACCGACACCGGCACCCACCTGGCCTATGAGGACCTAGCCGAACAACGCGCCGGCGACGTGCAGGCCATGTGGGAAGCCTGGCACGTGAATTGGTGGTACTCCGCGGAGATCTCCGCGGAGAGGTACAACACCGGCACGGGGACGACCATCTGGGAGACGGACGGCTACTCGCCCGTGTACACCAGCGGCGACGACGCGTCGGTCCAGGTCTGCTCTCTCTATATAATAATGATGAACGCAGCATTTAGCCCCTATTTTATGGATGATTTCTTCTCAACCGGAGGACCTTTGAATTCTCTGCTGAATATTATTTCAGCGATGATACAGTCTGGGTATCCCCGTAGCGAATGGGGGACCGGCCTCAATGTTGAGTGCGAGAATGAACCGGAGAATTGTTTAGTATATGAATAGAACACCAAAAGGAGTACAAAATGGCTATTAATAGTGGGTTTAAAAATTTACCTATTGACTATAAAAGTTCAAATAAAAAAAATAATAAAAACAAAACAGCACAAAAAAACCGTAAATCCGCCAAGCAACGCGAAGGCGGTAGATCTACGTCGCGCCGTTTATCGCGACAAACGCAAAAAAGACGTGCTAGCCGCCAAACAGAAATAATAAATGGACAGTCTTATTCAATTAATTCGAATAGTTATAAAATTAAAAAGGGAATTCAAACACTCTCCAATCGAGGTTTAGTACATACAGAAGAAAACGATTCTCTTACGATTGATTTTTCTTCGGAAGCTTTTTTGTTCTCAATCGGCTGTATTATTGTAAGAGATGAATTAGAGAAAGAAAAAACATATTCATTAAAAGATTCTCAAACCAATAGACAGACCATCCATAATGAAAATATTTTTGATGCTAAAGCTTATAACCAATTAAGAAACAAAAATATTAAATTAGATGATAGTTTTTGTAATGAAGATGATCCGATTTTTGAGTTAGACGATGCTCCTCCAAAAAGAGCACAGAGAGAACGAGAAGAACAAGAAGATAGCTTGATACCAGATGTTGTAGGTCTAAGCGCAGATATTGCTCATAAAAACTCGCTGCCAGGACAAAGCTCCGTTTTAAAGCAATTTTTGAATACATGAGATATTTATAAAAGGAGAGAAAAGAAATGACAAGAAGTGTTGACCCCAGCCTGGGCACTACATGTGACCCTAGTGATAATACCGATGAAGACGCGCTGGGTGGCCCGGGCCAGAATGCTGCGTGTGATCCACCTTCTGGCTGGTGCATCGAAGGCTCCTACCGCGGTAAGTGTGTTACTTACGCGGAATACAACGACCCGGCCCGAAGTGACCGGTCCGGCATGCCTCGCGAAGGCGAAGGCGGTGTCTTTTCTGGCCTATACGGCAGCGGAGCCAGAGACCTTCAAGAACTTTATGCAATAGAAGGAGGCGGTGACAGATCTGCCACCACCATCACCACCGCCGACTACGGCCTTGAAGACTCCGACGCAGAACTATCGTCGGGTGAAGAGATTACGGCTATATTTACTCGAATCGATTCGGACTATCGTACCGGTGGTTATTATGATTCTCCTGTTTTTTTAGCAACAGAAAATTTAAATTTTGCAAGCTATTTGGAAGATGGTGATATGGGAATATATTACGACAAATTTTTTCGCTACCTTGTAACATATACCTTGTACTATCCTGCAGAGACAGTCGACGCCCCCATGGTGCTTCAACGTGCCGAGGCCGACGCCAGCTGGATCGATACAGATCCCGAATGGGGTTTTGACGAGGAAGACTGGGCACTATCACAACTATTAGAATATGTTAGCCCACAAGGAACAAGGCCAGAAGATATGAGTACTGGGGTAATCGCTTCAATATTTAATGTCGCGGTATCAATAAGCGAAGCTTATAAGATGAATGTGATGAGCGAGGACGCAGCCCGCGCCGTTTTTGTTACATGGACAAATTGGCAGGCCCTCGAAGAAGCAAAAGATCGAATGAAGCCATAATTGGCTTAGACTCTAATTATATTAAAAGGACATTAACAATGACAAGAGCTTACGGAACAATGAGCACCCGACCGACATTCGGGTCGGCGCCGGTCGACGCCGAAGCCCTGGAAAGCCTAAGCGCTGACTACCCAGAAGAGTACCAGGCTTTGATGGTAGCTTTAAATGAGATGGTTGCTGCAGCCTTCAGCGCCGCGGATGTTAGCGATGCGGATGAGACTTCTGGTTCAGACTATGTAGACCTGGAATATAGTTTTCAAATAGTGTACGCGGAAGCCGAAGAGGCCAGACTTCAAGAAAGATTTGGATCGGAATCATCGACCACCGAGTTGGTAGACTTGGGTGTTAGTACACTGAGTGAGGCGGTGGCTTCCACTACAATGAAAATTGAATATAATTTTAAGAAAATTAAATATTTACCATTTAGAGAAGAAGATATTTCAACTTTTGAAACAGATGAATCGAGCCAAGGGGTATCTGTAACAGCCACTAAAACGATATCTACCACCACAATGGGTGGCACTACCACCACATACTAATAAAAAAAATGTCAGCAAAAGAATGTAGAAAAATTGATTTAAACCTTATCTCAGGTTCTCGCGAAACGTTTCGTACTGCGGTAGGGGGCTATTGGGAGCTTGTGAGTTCTTCCTATGGAGAACAATTAGAAGCAGTAGACTATAATGGATCAGAATTATTAACCTCCTTTATTACTGAAATAACTGCAAATCTCGATCTCCGCGAAACAATTTCAGATACCACACTTGTTTACAATAAAAGATTTCCTGTAAGATTAGTGGGAAATCCCAATACAGTAAAGGACGACAATCACTGGAATAGGGTACTGCTTGGTGGTACTTTTGAATCTATTGACTACTCACCCATTTATTCTGATGCGGTTTATAATGATTATTCATTTGACTACTCTCTTCCTTATTCTGCTTATGAGAAAGAGGTTATAAACTATATTTTGCAAGCTGACACCGATATTTCTAACGAAGTTCAAATTTCATATGATTATTGGCATTATTTACCGCAATATCAAAGCTATATTGAGAACATAGATGAGAAATTAATACCCAACATGTATCTCTTGAAGATGTTTCAATTGGCCACCACCCCGGGTCCCGCGGCGTTGGGTGAGGATATTTATAATTTTGTCACCCTCGAAGAAACTTTTGGGAATGCTGTGAGTCTTTTAAATGAAATGGAGGAATATTTTACTGTGGAAGATGGGTATCTATATGCAAATGATATGACGGATTCGTCAATATATCAATATTATTCATCATCCGTTGTTATTACTCCATTATCTGCTTCGACATCACAGGGCATAGTGACACAGTTTGAAAACATTATATTTGACAATAATATTTTAACAGATGTAACCGCCGAAGATACATATTCACAAATGAATGAATCAATCGGTATGATTCCTTTTTATATGAAATTTAATTGGACGGCCGATCATACCCAGAACGCATTTGTGGCCCACATGGAAGGAAGCGATCTTACGGCCAAGTTTATGAAAACACTCAAAGAAGTTTTTAATGAAGAAATTGATGATTTGTCCCCGAGCACTCTTACATATGCGGTTGAGACAACTTCTAATGATGAATCGTTAGAAACAGAGACGATTACCGAAGGAGTAGTAACGGAGAACGTAGCTTATAGATCTATGGATTTTTTTAAAATGTTAATTTACATATACAATAATTTTAATTCTACGACGGATAATTGTTACTTTTTGGGGCCCCGAAACCTCAACAGATTCGCCACTATGGACACAATAGGAGCCTATCGATTTATGAATTCAGAAAATGTTATTGAAATGATTAATAATACAATAGAATATGGCAAGAATAGTAGTAATTTTGGAATTGATTCTATTGATGAATTGTATAACTTAGACAGTAGATATCGTGAAACATTGGCCTATCGGATTGAAAAAATCGGTGGCCCTCCTCGGGGGGATTCCCAAACTCAAAATGTATTACAAAATTTTTGGTTCTTTAATACAGCCGATTTTATGGAGGGAACAGACTTTTATGATTCTCAAGTTAAGTACAATGAAAATTATACGTATAATATTTATGCTTACGTCTTAGTGGTGGGTCCTAAATATTCTTTTTCTGATTTACGCTTAACGCGAAAATTCGGACAAATTACTTTAAATTCAGGTGAAGAGGATGAATCCGAAGCTATATGTTTGGAATTTTATGATCCTGTCACCGGCGTCCCCGCTGTTCAATTATTTAGTGAGGATGATAATTTGTCGGATTATAATGAATTTGCTACCAATGAACAAGTCGTAAGTGAATATGAATATTTAGCTGATTTTTATTTAAACTATGAACCTTGCATTCAGCTAGTAGAAATCCCCATATATGCCAAAACTTTAAAAATTTTAGATAATCCGGCCAATCGAGTAGATCTAGGACCTTATCAAATGATGGATACTTCCCAACGAATAGGCTTCACCGCAGATTATGAAGCATATGAAAACAACTTACTGTATCCTTCCACTATCAGTTCGACAGATGATACTTTAAAAGAAGAGTACTTACATGGTCATGATTTTTTGAGTAGCAGTTATATAGATTTGAAAAGTATTTCTTATCAAAGAACAGTGGAAGTTTATAGAACGGAAGAACTACCTACTTCTTTGGCTGATTTTGATAATAAGTTAATTAAAACGGTCGATTTGTTGGAACCCGATACCAACGATAATGTCTCTACGGCTGAAATTTTAGATAAAATCACGGCTAACAAAAAATATTATTACATTTTTCGTATAATGAATGAGCAAAACATGCCTGGTCAATTATCGGAAATTTATGAAGCTCAATTAATTAATGATGGAGGCTATTTATATTCAATATTTAATATTCTTTTCGAAAGTGATCTCGAAGAATCCCCTCCGACGAATCCAGCAGTCCCCTTTAAAAAGATCTTCCAGTTAAAACCTAATTTTTCTCAAGTAAGTTTAAATGTAGACGATGTAGATTTTGACGAGGAATCTTATACTCAACTCGAAAATGTTGTAGTAGGAGACACAGATGACACAATTTTTGATAAAACATTTAAAATTCGGCTTACATCAAAGAAAACAGGAAAGATGATAGATTTAAATATTACTTATAATTTAACTACTGAATTATAAAATTATAACTATTTATGAAAAGAGAGGTAAATAAATGGCTTTTTTAGATAATTCCGGTGACATTATTTTAGATGCGGTTCTAACGGATTTAGGCCGAAAAAAGATGGCACAAGGAAATTTTAAGATTACAAAATATGCCTTTGGCGATGATGAGATTAATTATGCTCTATACAATAAAAATCATGCGTCAGGCTCACCATATTACGATCTAGAAATTTTACAAACGCCCATCTTTGAAGCCTTTGCTTATGAAAATATCGGCATCAATTATGGCTTAACCTCCTATACTAAAACCGATTTGCTTTATTTACCAGAATTAGTATTAAATCAAGTTACTACCGACCAGGCCGTAAACGTGACTGGCGCTATTATGTATCTGGCTGTGAATTCCGAAACAGCAAACGCAATGAGATCGAGCACGGCCTTGGGCGATGCAAAGTATTTTTTGGAAAGCAATTCAACAACTGGTTACAAAATGATTTTGGAGACTGGGTTTAACACAGATGAAATAGTAGGAGATATTACTAATCGTCAATCATTAGGTGCCTCTAATAATCTTATTGATTCTAATTTTAATGTTTATGTTGATAGGAGATTTATTGCCGGCACAATGACCCCCACGGCTCAATCTAGATTCACCAATACGGTCGACGGCTCCGATAGGGTCAACATGAAAATAAGAAGGAACACAGCCACTTCTAAGGCCAGTGGGCTAGAAAATTATAGTGTATCTGTCGGCCGAGGAATTGCGGATACGGTTTATGCAGTGACTGCTGGTGGCAGCGCGGCGGCAGATGTATCCGCTATCAAGGGCCCACGTCTAAGTGCTTTTGCAGTAAATTTCACTGTCCAAGTCGGCTTGAATACCACCAAAGATGGCACCCGAGATACGAAATTTACTAAATATGGCTCTATTGGCCAAACAGTGTTTCCTGATGGATATACATATGATTATATTGATACCGAAGTCATTATTGAGGGAACTACCACGGGCGCAAGATTTACGCAAGGAATACGACTTATTCGACGTGCATCATAATAAAACATTTGGAGAAATTAAATGCCGGTAAAAACTTTTGAGAGTTTAAATACTAATACCGATGTAACAACAACACGAACTCTGCTTCACGAATCGATTCCCTTAACAGGAACGATTGTTAGTGGTACATATGGACAAGAAACAAGTGAGGATAATATTAAAAATTATACTCATGGAATGTTTCAATCTGTCTATGACTATCCTTATTTGAGTTCATCGTCAAATCATATTTTTGATATTTCAATGGGATACCATAGCGATTCGCCGTTTAGCGCATCGACTAGCGAACAAAACGCTAAAAAGATCAATTTATATACGGAATTTGCACAAATTCTTTTAGGATATACCGGTTCTACTAACACGGTAGAAATCTTTGAGGGAGATTTAAATTTTGGCGATGATGATAATCAAATGTTATCATGTTTTTTCCTCAATATGTCTCGATTGATTACGAAGGATCAGATTAAAAAAGGTACTGTGGCTATCACTTGCGCGACCAGTTCTTGGGATACGCCATTTTCGTCAGGCATCGCTCATTCGACTAGCGGTGCGGTAATAGTCTTCAGCGATGCATCGGCTTCGGACACAGGCGGAACGAGCACTGTTGCTGCCGGCGGAGAATATGGCGTCTTATATAGGCGCTACGGCGAGGCTGGTAGTTTTACTTATTCTGGCTTAACTGCTGATTCCGAAGCGGGCATCGGTCTGGTATTTTATCAAGCTGGAATTGTTGTTCTTTCGTCTTCGGTGTTCGATAGTGTGCGTCCACCACAAGAAGGCGCGAGCCTAGGCGCTTTTTACAGACGACACTCTGATGGATTTTTACAGAGTATCTCGGGTGCATTTACCGGATCGAGCATCAGCCAATCCTGTGATGCGTTCCGCCATCGCTTATCTAATGTGACTTTTAACAACACCACCGAGATCAATTCCACCATTTATTTCTGTAGGGCTCCTCATAATAAGTTTAATTATAGTACTAATCCTACATATATTACGGGAAGCAAGATAAGAGTTAAGAACACTTCGGCCGACACACCAGTGGCATACATTACGACGATTGGACTTTATAATGCGAGCAATGAACTGATGGCAGTGGCAAAGGTATCAGAGCCTATAAAGAAAGATCCTACTAACGAGGTTACATTACGTGTTAGATTAGATTTCTAAAATGTCTTTAAAAAAATTCAATCCTAATGATATTATTTTGAATACAATGAGAACTCACCCACAGTGTGAGTTCTTTATTTATGACAGTGTCGTCTATTATAATAACACCCCTGAACAATCGGGAGATTTCAGCGCTAATGTGCGCAATGTACCGCCTGGTTTTATTAGTTTATACGAATATAACATCGATAAATTGAGTGGTTCTAATAACTTTATTTATCCCTATATTACAAAAGATAGTGCGGGAGCCAGCTTTAGAACCGCGATTGCTTCCAGTAGTAATCCAGACGTAAGTGCGGAAAACGAATGGACGATGGATGCTGTTGGGGATATTTTATATGGGAGTTATCCCTTGTCCTCGTCCATTAAAAGAGAATTTATGTCTCCGATGGCTGGCCAACGAGAGGTTATGAAAAATATTACCTACGACGACGCAGTACCCCCAGCAGTGGTAAGTATAGAAGATTATGATTATAACGGAGAGCTTCAATATGGAGCCCCTGTGTATCCTCACTATTGGGCTCTTAAAAACAAATTCAATTATTATGCAGCGCGCAGTAATCAATATAATCTTACGGGAGCTTGGAATGGTTCAACTTATGAATGGATTAAGGATCAGCAAGCAATTAATTTAATTTCTATTCCTTCCATTTTTTATGGTACGCGGATAAAGCCAGGTAGCCTGTCGTTAAAATGGTATTTTAGTGGAACCTTGGCCGGCGAATTGAGAGATTCAAAGTATAATGGCGAATTAATTCAACTATCTGGCTCTGATTATACTTCTAATGATGGAAAATGTGCTGGTGTCGTATTTTACGAAGAAGGATTTATAGCCTTGACTGGCTCTTGGGCCCTCAATGAAGCAGGAATCCCTCTAACCTCATCTGGCCCTAGTTCCCCGGCATGGATTTATTTCGGCGCCGGCTCCCAAGATGGAATAGCACAATCCAGCACCGGCGAAGCATTTAACTCAGCTTCCTTTAATTTAACTTTTAAAGGCGCCACAGACACACAAGTTATGACCATGTTTGCTCATGCGAAAAGAGGAGAAGTAAATTATTCTAATAATCCTACTTTTTTACAATATGGTCAAGATGAGCTAAGAATTACTTCTTCTACGGTTTATGAAGAAAATCCTAGCAGAGTGATTGCAAGTGTTCGAAGTTCGAGTTATACTAATTATTCTTCTTCCTTTAAAAGGCAGGTATATGTCTCGCGAGTGGGAATTTATGATGAAAGTAAAAATTTAATGGGGATTGCCACTTTATCTACTCCGATCCTTAAAGAAGAAGATGAAGATTTAACCTTTAAAATTCGATTAGATATATAGTATAATAAAACCATGATATTAGGAATTGACGTTTCCACCAGCATTACTGGATTTGCTGTAGTTGGAGAAGACCAGATAGTATATTATGATTCAGTAGACTTGCGAAAAGAAAAAGATACTTTTGCGAAAGCCATTGCCATCAAAGAAAAGCTTTTAGATCTTTATGAAGCCTATCAATGTGGAAACGAAGATGTATTTTTAGGAAATGCAGAGTTTCCTATTATGCATATCTATATTGAACAACCATTTACGTTTTTTAACTCTGGCGGATCTTCTGCACAGACTATGGCAAAGCTTCAAAAGTTTAATGGGATTGTGTCATGGCTAGCTTATGAAGTGTTTGAGATTAAACCTGAATACGTGACAGCACAGCAAGCACGTAAGCTCGCAGGTATTAAAGTGCCGAGAGGACAAAAAGCAAAACAGATCGTTTTAGAATATTTACTTGACAACGAGCCTGCTTTTAAGATAGACTATACAAACAGAGGAAACCCTAAACCCGAGTCCTATGATCGTGCTGACGCAATAATTGTTGCAAAAGCCGGATATAAATTACAAGAAAATTTATAGTTAACCATAGTTAAAATAGGAGGTATTTGATTGGCCTCGTTCTTTCTTTTCTTTTTGGGAATATTTTATGCCAATGTGGTAGAGTACGTTGTGCATCGTTATCTCTTCCACGGACTAGGAAAGAAAGCCAATAGTGTGTTTGCTTTTCATATTAGAGGGCACCACCTCGCTGCTAGAAAAAACGAATTTATCGACTTGAAGGTGTCGGCAAATGAGGTAATTGGATTGCCTTATCTTCTAATGTTACACCTTCCCTTTCTGTTTTGGTCTCAGGTATTTTTTGCAGCGCTAGCAGTATATG
>Ga0209349_1001367_pt1 | contig 12116 bp, 12 predicted proteins | sample ETNvirnome_2_130_FD_184067 | JGI IMG/M metagenome (GOLD analysis project Ga0209349, IMG submission 184067) | Marine viral communities from the Pacific Ocean - ETNP_2_130 (SPAdes) (version 2) | ecosystem: Environmental > Aquatic > Marine > Oceanic | place: Pacific Ocean | collected 2013-06-22
GGGTGCCCCTTGCGATGGCGGGACAGTACACGAGCGGCACATTCGGCCCGCTGATCTGCTCCAGCACGCCCGAGAGGAGCATGGGGGTGTCGTAAGGGGTGCCGATCGCTTCGGCCCCGGGCGTGCCGGTGATGTAGTTGGGGACCGCGTTAGTGCCCGTCGAGCTGTAGACCTGGGTCGTATCGACGCCCTCGGCCCAGGAGAAGGAGACGGTGCGCCGGGGCACCCCGAGCTGGCGGGAGTAGCGGGAGCCGTCCCGGGCGGTCTGGACCTCGACCTGCGCCTCGGTGCTCAGCACCCGCCCCCAACTGTACTCCTGGCCGAAGAGGGCCAGCGGGCCGAGCACGCAGGCGCCGATCTCGAAGTAGTCGCCGACGGTGTCCTGCCCGTCGATACGCAGCCGCAGATAGCGGTAGTCGGACACGTTGTGCAGGATGGCAAGCAGCCGAGGCGACCAGATGGCGCCCGTGCCGCTCACGGGGTCGCCGTCCTCCACGTCCTCGAGGAAGAGGGTGGGCCGGCGCGTGGTGTCGTTGGTGAAGCTGCCCTCCGTATGCCGCACGATCCGCCGCACGATCGATCCGGAGAGGCTGAAGGAGCCCCCGGCGTACTCGTCGTATTGGAGGAACTGCGCCGCGTTGACGGTGCTCCCGGTGTTCGGGCCCACGGTGTCCCCGGTGCGCGTATAGGCAAGGCCTGTCATGCCCGTCGAGGCGTCCAGGTCGATCAGCTTGACCCAGCTCCCCCCATTGGCCTTGCCCCAGAGGCTCCCGGTCTGCCAGTTGATGCCGCCGAGGTAGAGGCCCAGCGTCGTGGAGCCATAGCGGGTATCCGCGGCCAGGCCCTGGAGATCCCAGACGATGTCCTGCTCGAGGTTCGTCAGGGAGCGCCATCGACGGCTGGGCGAGGGGGCAAGGGTGATGTCGAGGTTCTCGATCGCGTAGCCATAGCGGGTGTCGATGTTCCAGGTCTGGGCCTCGAGGCCGGGACCGTCCACCGCGGCGAGCCTCACCGCGTCATCGACGCCGATCGGAGCTCGGGAAAGAGGACGAGTGAAGAGGTCGGCCGGGTTGGTGAAGCCCGCCCCGAGATCCTGCGCTGCTGGCAGCATCACAGCCCATAGGAACATAGCCCAGTTCGTCTCACCCGCCGCGGCCACGCGATGACCCCACGCGATGGAACTGTTAGCAGCCGGCGAGCCCGTGTCACTGGTGAGGGCTCCCGAGGGGCCAGCAGACCAGGCTCGGGCGTTATCCGACGCGGTGCCCGTTGCACGGTAGAACACCGAGATCCCGCCGCTCTTGACGGCTATCAGAAGCTGCGTGCTATCGGTGAGCGTGAGGCTCACATCGGAGCCCACCGCGGCCCCGGCGTGGTTGTCGTAGACGCGAAAGGCGCTGGAGATGAAGCGAATACTGATCGAGTAGTCGTTAGCGCCGTCGGCGAGCTGAACGAAGATGCTCAGCCTATCGGTAGCCAGGGTGCCGCCGCTCTGCACGTCGAGCTCGGCCAGGATGACGACCTGATCGTCGACGCTCGTGGTCCCGATGTTGCCCCCCGTGTCGCCATAGATCAGGGTCTGCCCGCCCGTGGTGGCGATGTTGAGGCCCCCGCTGGTTAGCGTGTCCGTTCCGCCCCCGGTGCGGGTCCAGTCGGCCGTGTCGCCCGGCTTCTCGATGTCCACCCACGTCCGATTAAAGGCGAGTTGATTAGCGTCCAGCCGAAACAGCGCCGAGCTCGGGAGCGTGACCGTCGAGGAGCCGCCACCGTAGAGGCAGAGCAGGCTCTCGTCGTCCTTTGAGCCGGTGGCCGTCGTGAACTTGCACAGCACCACCGCCCGCCCTTCGACGGCTGTCGAGGTGAACTCCCGCGTGCTCAGCATGGTGTTGGCGTCGTCCAGATGCCAGAACGCGGCGGCGTTGCTGCTGTCGTCGTCGAGATGTACCCAGGTCAGGCCGTCGTCGATGGAGCGCACCAACTGGATCGCGTCGGTGGTGTTGAACCAGAACATGTAGAGCGCGAGGTCTTCGTCGCGGAACACGTCGATGACCTCAGATCCCACCGTCAGGCCGCCCATGGTCGTCGTGCCCGCGGTGGTGAGCTTCTCGAAGGCGGAGGGTAGCCGGTACATGGCCGACCCGGTGGCGCCCAAGAGCGCGATGATGATGACGAAGCCGCCATCGAGGCCCGCCAGGACGCAAGGCTGCGATCCGTTGTTCACATCGGGCACCCAGGTCTCGACCTCGGAGAAGGTCACGCCCTCGTCATCGCTTGCCCATTGGGTCAGCACCTCGGAGAGCGTCGTCCCGCCATCGTTGCTGTCGAGCTCGGCCACAAGCAGCACCTGACTGTCGCTGCGGGCGACCCGGATCCGGCCGAGGGAAAAGCCCGAAGAGGTCGCGCTGATGTCGATGCTGGTCTGCAGGCAGGCCGTGCTTCCCAGCGTCCACGTCGTCCCGCCGTCGTCGCTGTATTGCATCTGAACCGTGGCCACCGCGGCGATCGTGTCCTTGATCCAGTAATAGAGCTGGATCCGCTTGCTCGGCAGCACGAGCAAACATGGGTTGAAGTCGCTCGAGGACATCACGGTCTGGTTCGGCGAGACGTGGGCCGCGGTAGTCCATGAGCCCCCGGGCGTCATGGTCTTGATGCGGATCCGGCTACCGTTGGCCACGGTGTAGTAGTGATACGCGGCTATGACCGACGAGTCGGCCAGGCGGAGGACGTGCGGTCCGTCGAGGTTGTCGGTGGAGACTGAATTGTCGAGATACTCGATCCAGTCCCGGCCGGTGATGGCGTTGTATACGTCCTGGCCATACCAATCGGTGTCCGCCTCGTACTTCCAGAGGCCGCCAGCGCCTCGAGCATCCACCCCGGGATAGCCGCCGCGGCCGATGCGGAACCTGAGCTCCTTGCTCGCCGACTGCAGCCCGGAGCTCTCGAAGGTCATATCCGAGCGCGGCGTGTTCTGGTCTTCGGGCACCCCGGGCCGCGGGTCGGCCTGGGTGTAGGTGCTCTCGGAGCTGTCCAGGGTCGCCGTCTTGATGCGCGGATCGTGGATGAGGAGCCCGCGAAGCACGGTCCCGCTTACGTCGTCGGCCATGCCTACCTCCTGCCGCGGCGGCTGTGTCCGGGGCGCCCACCGCTCGCAGTTATAGCCCGGCGCAGCGGTCCATCGGTGGCGAGGCTATCCGCGACGAAGGCGTCGAAGATCCGATGCTCGTAGCGGTTCACGACGACCACCTCGGGCCCGTTGCGTCGGCCTCGGTTGAGCTCGTCGACGCCCTGGGCCCCGAGCTGCTCCACCGCGCCCCGGTTCAGGATGGCCTCACCTGGCGAGACGCCGACCATGCCATGGTCCGCCGGGATGAGCCCGCCCATCGGGAAGCTCGGCGCCGGCTGCATGGAGATCGTCGCCATGGTGGCGGCTGTCTGAGCGGCGGCCATAGCCAGGCCCGCGATACCAGCAGGCGACGGGGGCGGCCCGAAGAGAGCGATCGCCTTCTGAGCGGCAAGCGCGCCATCGATCATAGCCTGGACGACGGCCATGGATTTCTGTAGGCCGTACGCCTTTTTAGCGGCCGCCAGGCCCGCCTCGGTCGTGGTGTCCTGCGAGGCGATCTGCGCCTCCATCAGCATCTGCCCGGTGTTGACTACATAGGTGGCCTTCTCCGCGGCCAGCGTTATCTCAAGACGGGCCAATGCCTCGGAGATAGCCGCCGAGTCGCGGGCGTACCGCTCCTGAGCTTTGAGCTTGGCGTCTAGCGATGTCTGATAGACCTCGGAGCCCTTCGCGTGGCCCGCGGCCTCCTGGTCGATGCGTTCGAGCTCTTTCTCGAGGTTCTCGTCGAGCTTCTCCTGCTGGCTCGTGAGATCGTCCATGGAGGTCTGGATCGAGCCGTTAAGCGTGTCCATGGCGTCACCAACGACAGCCGCGGCCCGAGCCGACTCCTCATAGGCGGCACTCGTGGAGCGGAGCGCTTCGCCCTGCTTCTCGATGCTTGCGGTGGTCTTGGTGACTGCCTCATCCGTCGCGAGCATCTGGTCGATCAGTTCCCGGGCCTGGTCGCCATAGTCGCCGAAGGCACCGGCCCCGGTGATGCTCGCGGTCGTGAGGTCGAGGAGCTCCCCTACATTGATCGAGGCCCGGAGCGCTTCGATCTCCGCTGTCGCCTGTCGGAGCTCACCCGCCAGACCATCCGCGCCCACGGCGTCGGCTACCGTCGCCAGGATCTCGACCTGCGCCAGGAGCACCTCGCCCACCATGTCGAGAGGTCCGAGCAGGCCCTCGATGATGGCGTTGCCGACGAGCTCCAGCGTATCGATGCTCTCGGCGAACACGCGGAAGGTGTCCAGGGCGGCGAGACCGAGCGCCAGGGTGAGGGTAGCGGCCTGCTCGAGCGCCGGAGCGAACTCACCCGCCAGGATGACCGTGGCCTCCTTCCCGACGACGCCCATGGCCTCGAGGGCCACGTTCGTCCGCTGGATAGCGGCGATCTGCTCGGGCGCGATGACGGGGGCGCGGCCTATCTCTTCGAGGTCTTCGAGGAAGTCATCGGCCACGAGCACCGCGGCACCGATGGCAGCAGCCGCGGCGACGAAGCCCGCCGCCACCGCTCCAATGCCGACCACGACCATCCCGACGGGATTAGCCAGGGCGGTCATGGCATCACCCAGATCGTCTAAGCGCCCCGCAGCCTCACCGATGGGGCCGCCCGCGGCCTGGCCGAGCTTCTTCAGCCCCTCGCCAGTCTGGGCGGATGCGTCCTCGATCTTGCCCGAGCTCTTGACCCAGGCTTTCCCGCTGTTCTTCGCCGCCTTCTCGGCCGCCTTCTCGGCCTTAAGGAAGCCCTTCTCGAGCCCCTTGACCATCCCCCGCGCTTCCTTCTCGGTGATGCCGGGGAGCTGCGCCAGGTCGCGCTTTAGGTCGGAGAGGTCCGCCTCGAAGCTAAGGGCGACGGTTTCAGCGCGTGCCATGGCTGGCGAGCCTCCGCAGGTCGTCGCCCAGGTCGCGGAGCAGGTCGGGCAGGGCTCGACGTGCAGGCCGGGAGATCAGCGTGGTGAGGGCAGACCGGCGACGGCCTGAGCGCACGCGGAGCAGGCGATCCATGAAGTCTTCCCCGCGACGAAGGCGGACGAGGCGCCGCTGCTCGTCGTCGGTCAGGCCCGTGAGGTAGGAGCGGATATAGGTGATGTACTCGGCAGCGTTGACGAGGCGCACCTGCAGCCGGGACGGGGTTACCTCGACGACCACCTCGAACTGATCGCGGCTGTGCGGCTTCTTCTTCGGGGCGCCCCGGATGGTGCGAGAGACGGGCCAGGTCTCGCGGGCCTGGCGCTCGATGTCCTCGGCCTCATCGACGAGGCGCTCGACGATGGGCTGATAGGTCGCGCTCTTGAGCAGCCGATCGACGTAGCGCTCGAGGCTCGGGTCGACCGTGACGCTAATCCGGGCCACGGCGCTACTCCTGCAGCCAGAAGGCCCGAGCCGGTGGGCTGGCGTCCTTCCCGATCGAGACCTGGCGCCGCTTAGGCTTCCGCTTCTCGGGCTGCTGATGCCGCTCGCGCCAGTCGGCCAGGAGCAGTGTCTGCTCTCCATGGTCGAGGGCGTAGAACCAGGCGGGGGCCTGGGACAGCTCACGGCAGATCGCGAAGATCACGCGGTCAACGGCGCCCCCGCGCCTGAGCCATTTCCCGCGGCCTGCACTTGGTCCTCGGTGATGAGGCCCTCGGAGAGCAGGCCGAAGGCCACCGCGCCCACGGCGTTAACCTGGGCTGGCTCGATGCCTCGGGCGACGAGCTCGTCGACGACAGCACCGCCCCAGGCGGCCACGCTCCAGCCTGAGCGCTCGAGGGTCGCAGCGGGTCGGCCTGGGCCTTTCCAGCACGCAGCCAGGGCGGCGCCGAAGGCCCTCCATGGGTTTTTGGGCCCGAGCAGGAAGATCTCCCAGCGTGAAGCCATGGAGGGGGGCGGGTGCAGTTGGATCTCGTGCTCGCCGAGCTGATGGGTGGGCATGGGGTGTGCTCTCTTCGGGGTGAGTGGTCGGCTCAGGTCATGACCGGAGCGGCATAGCTGGTGAAGCTGAAGGCGATGGTGTCGGGCTCGCCCTCGCTGATATCCAAGGTTACGACGGAATTATCGAGAACGATGGTGTGATCCGCAGCATCGCCGAGGTCCGTCCCCTCGATCGTCAACGTGACCTTGATCGCGTACACATCGGAGGCCGAAAGCGTGGAGGTGTTGCCGCTGTACGCGTTCTGCTGCAGGACGAAGTCGATAGCGTCCCCGGCTGATGCGTCGGAGATGTCCGCGAGCATGGCCGAGAAGCTGCCGCTAACGAAATTCTTCGCACCCTTCCGAAGACTCCGGAGCACGCCCCGGGACTGGTAGACGCTTACGTCCTGTTGCGACTCTTGGAAACCTGAGGCCGAGAAGTCTCCGATCCCGAGAGGGAGGGTGAGCGTCACCGGGGTGCCGGTGCCGTCTGCGAACTCGATCGTCCCGTCGGTGAAGTGTTTAACAACGGTGGAAGCCATGGCGTCTCCTAAGCTAGCGCTATGCGGTGGATGGCGCGGAAGCGGATCGTGGAAGTGGTGAACTCCGCCGCAGCCATGAGCTCGCGGCGTGAGCGTTCATAAAGGATGTGTAGGTCGACGCGGCTAATGCCTTCGACGGTCTGGATAGCGATGGCCTCGAGGTCCAAGAGCGCGTCCATGTCGGCGACCTGGGCGTCAGGGCGGAAGCGGGACGCTATGTGAACATCAATCGACGTATCGACCATGACCCCTTCGCTCGTCTTCTGCCGCTGGCGCGTCGAGACGGAGGTCTCGATAGCCCCGACAGCGTAAGCGCCGTGCATGAGCTGGCGGGTATCCCGTCCGAAGATGGCACCCGCAAAGCGGCTCTTGAGGAAGGTGCCCTCGGCGAGCATGGCCGCGTCGATGCGCTGGCGCACGGCCTTAACGGTTAGCGCAGCCATCGCTGAGCGCCTCGGCTGCTAAGCCAGGTAGTCGGCTCCGCGCTCTCTCGGTGGTCGGGGTCGTCGGCCATGCCGTCGCTGTCACTGTCGCGTAGATAGTTCAGGTTTCCCCATGCCCTCTCGTACTCGATGCGGTAGCCATCAGCGCGCAGCTCGTAGGCTTCATTTAGGCGGGTGCTCAGGTCCTCGAAGATGATGGCCAGGGTCAGATAGATATGGACCATCCGAAGGGATGAGGGCGTCACGATCTCATTCGGCCAGCGCCCATCACCGAGGAGTCGATTGAATATCTCGGTCCAGGCCTCCGATAGGAAGTCCTGGTAGTTGCTCAGGCTGGTGATCGGGGTGTTGCCGGCCGGGTTGAGAGCTGACGCCCGCTTGAACAGGTCCAGATCGGTAACTACCGGGTAGAGCTTGCTACGTACCAGGCTGGCATCATTAAGAAAGTTGTAGGCCTGGCCGCTGATGGTGCAGGCCCACTCGACGCGCCAGCCATGGCCCAGCGACTGGTCGGCCGTCGTCGCCGCCGTGACTACATAGGTGCTGTACGAGCTCGCGATGGTCGCCGTCGCCCCGTCGACGAGCGCTACCTTGTTCCGGTTGCGCAGGGTCACCGTGCAGGCGCTGGGAGCCACCAGCGCCCCGTCGAGGTACACGCGCAACTCCAGCGTCTGATCGACGTTGCGCTCGATCTGGTCCGGTATGGGGAACCGGGGCGTGTATACGACATCGACGGGGGAGGGCATCAGCTACGCGAGCGGCAGAACTTGGTAGAGCACCGTCACCCGGAGCACGCCCGCGTCGAGCACGGTATCGGCGCCGTCACCGAAGTTGATATTCGCAACGAAGGTGCCGATGATGTCGGTCGCGCTGCTGAGCACCCGGTTCCCATAGCCTGCGGAGGCCTGGAACTCGGTGGCATAGCGGGTGCTTGCGGTAGCGGTGCCCGTGAATACCGAGGTCTCGTTAAAAAAGGCGTCTACATCACCCGAGACGCCCACCGCGAGAGTGCAAGCGGTGATCCCGCCCTCGGTGTCGGCCAGCGGTGCCACGACATCGACGAAGCAGTCGCTGATAACCGTGCCAGCCGGCAAGGAGAACAGGGTCTCGGTCTCCGTCGTTGCTGCTGTAATCAGGTCGGTGTAGCTCACCACCGCGTCGGCACGCAGAACTCCACGACCGATCATCGACTTAGCCATCGTCTCTCTCCTTTCGGGCCGCTGCGCGGTCCCGCTGAAGTGCTATTTCTCGTGCCTTCGCTTGGGCCCAGCCGGGGCTCGCGCCCTCACGACGGAGCCGCGCCTCGAATCGTTCCTTCGCTTCTCGGATGTCACGGCGCTCGCTCATCGCTTCGGGCTCCGCGTGCGCTTCGGGGGGGCCAGGGTAGCCGCTACGGCGGCCTCGAACACCGCGATCTCCTCGTCGACCTTGACGAGCTCGGATGCCGCGTAGGGGTTCACGTCAGCTCGGCCGGCGAAGCGGTCCCGGGCAGTCTGCAGCCGGTCTCGCTCATGGTCGAACCACGTGCGATCCGGGGACGGCAGAATGCCACGCGTAACCAGGGAGGTGCGCCAGGCGGCGTATCCCTCCGCGTCGAGCCGACGGACGAAGCGCCCATGACTGCCGTCGTATCGGACCCATGCGTGCTCGTGGTGGGCGCCCTTCCTCGAGGGCCAGACCCGCACGTATCCGGGCTGTCGGTCTGGGGTGTCGTCAGGGCTGGCGGCGTCGGTGGGGATGAGGATCCAGCCGCGCCTGGCGTGCAGGCTCAGCGCGTACATCGAGCCCCCGTCAGCCTTGACGTTCTGCACGCCCGGCATGAAGGGGAACTCCTGCAGCCTCGGGACGAAGGCTCCCTCGATGAGGTCATAGCCGCGGGACGGGTGCCAGCAAAGCTGGAACATCGGGCGCCGCAAGCCCTCGACCTGGATGGTTGCGCTGGAGGTCTGGCGATTCTGGGTGACCGGGACGCCGGGGGTAAGGGTCTGACTCATGGTGTGTGCTCTCGGGTGAAAGGGTGGCGACGAGAGACAGCGAGAGCACAATCGCGACTGAGCTCTCGCCGCCCCCAGATCACTTTCGCGAAACCTGGAAAAGCCTAATGATTTCAGGCGTCTGTCTCAAGCAGGACCCCCATTGAGTCCTGCAGGATGGAGGTTCCGAAATAGGCCTGACCGTACACGGTGGTGTAGGCACCGTTGGTGCGTTCGAACTCGATCGATACCGGGCCGTTGTTCTGGATGAAGCCATCCAGGCCGGCGTCCATCGGAGCCACGCCCGAGGCATAGCCGATAGCACCGCGGACGAACATCCCGCCCTGTCGGCCGGTGCTGGTCGCCACCTTGGAGCTCTTGAAGATGTCCACGCCCGCGAAACTGCCGACGAAGCCCTGGCCTTTCGCCGCGATCATCTCCTGGGTGGCTGACACGTACTGGAGCGGGCCGCCTTCCTGGCGAAGGCTGGACTGCAGATCGGAGACCTGGACGGGGGCCAGCACCGCGATCGGGCGGCTGTTCACGTTGCTCTGCTCGAGCTGGAAAACGGCGGCCATAAAATCGTCCACGGAGAGATCCACCGTACTCGTCCCGACGGAGTTGCTAAAGCTGCCGAAGAGGGCGCAGACAGCAGTCGTGACGGCCATGTCGAAGGCCCCGGCAACATCGCCGACGAGGAGCTCGAGGTTCGGGCCGCCTCCGCTGTTGGTGAGGCGGAGCAGGTCGGTGATCTGGCGCTCGATGACGTAGCGCGCAATGGTGATCGACGGGCTGGCATTGGACAGAGTCGTTGCAGTCGGAGCGGCCGACTCGGCCACGCTGGACATCTCGTCATAGCCGTCGAGGCCCAGGAGAGGGATCTCGAGGGTCGCGGAGCCGCGGCCGGAGATGTCGCCATAGTCCACGATCGCTTCATGGTTGCGGAGGCTCGCACGGTCAGCGAGCAGCAGGCTCACTTCGTTGTGGAGGATAGCGGCGAGGCGAAGACCTGCCGTGGCAGCGTCTGCATTATTGTAAGGATTGGCGAGGGCCATTGTCGTGCCTTTGATGGTCGGTTGATGGGTATCAACTCAGCCTAGACGCGTTTAACGGGGAGCGACCCGGGCGGCCTCGTCGCGCGGACTATAGCACGCGCTATCGCTTGCGGCCCCAGATGCCACCCTTGACCGTGTCCCGGTGGGCCCGATACTCGTCGAGATTCATCCGAGACGGATCCAGCGGCTTGTTGGCCTCGGTCTTCATCACGACGCCCTGGTCGCTGCGCGGCAGCGGTGCGCCGCTGGGGGTCGGCGCTGGGTGCAGATGAGGCCGGAGCGCATAGGGGGTCTGCTCGGGGTCAGCTCGCCAGGCGGCCACGACATCACCGAAGGACGGGCGGCCTTCAGCCGGGAGGCGCTCGTACTGCCATCGGACGAGGTCGCGCAGCTCCGCGTTCCCGATGCCATGCCCGGCCAGCACCTCGACGGTCTGGCGCTCGGTCCGCTCAGCCTGTAGCGCGGTAGACAGTTGGTCGACCTGCTGGCGGATGGTGCTCAGGCCCTCGAGCTTCGCCGAGAGCTCCGCGGCCTCGGCCTCGGCTCGGCGGCGGGCCTCGGTCACCTCGGAGAACCGGTCATAGGGAACCGGGGCGCCGGGGATGAGCTGCTGCTGAGCAGGAGCCGCCGTGGGCGTCGGTGCGGGGGTCGGGGTCGGGGTGGTGTCGTCGCTCATGTGCTCTCCAAGAATCTAATAGCGGCCTCGGGGTCGGCCTCGCTGAGTGCTCGTAGCACCCAGGCCCGGACACGAGCGCCACCGCGGCGGCCGTGCTCCTCGGCGGGTCTGCGCTCGAACCATGCCGCCAGGTCGCGCAGACGGCGGACGGTGATGCGCTCCGCTCCCAGCGGCTCACGCAGGGACGGCGGGACGGTGACCAGGCGCAAGCCGACGCGGCGCTCGATGGCGGCGCCCTGGCGCTCAGCTTTCTGGCGGGCCATGCGCCGAGAGGTCGGGCTGCCCGCCAGGAAGTGATAGGCCTTGCCCGTCTCGCCCCAGCGATAGAACGGCCCGAGGGCGTCGGTGCCCCGCTGGACCGGCATCAGGACGCGCCAGCCTCGGCGATGTCCTCGGCGAGCTCGGCGTCGAGTAGGCGCAAGCTGTGACCGAGACCCGAGCGCACCAGGCGCAAGCGCTCAGCGGCCTGCTCGTCGACGTGCGCGATGAGCTCCTCGACCTCTTCGCGGGCGGCGCGCACTTCGTCGCTTGCCTCGAGACGCCCGTTAATCGCGTCCAGGGACCGCTCAGCCTGTCGGCGGCTAACCCCCGGGTTCAGGCGGGCGTAAGCGCTGACACGGCTCAGGAGCCCCTTGTCGAGCAACTCGAACACGTCCTCGCGCCGGGCCTTGCGCTCCTCGGGGCTCAGCGGGATCTCGGTGTAGACGACGCGGTAGCCGCTCTCCGGGAGCTCGATGTCGAGGCCCTGGTTTCGGGCGTAGAGGTTCACCAAGCTGGCGCTCTTAGATAAAAGCTGCTCATCAGAGACGCGAAAGGAGGAGTACTTTCGCTGTGCTGCTCGCTTGCCTTCGTTGCTCAGGCTGATAGCCACGCCCGAGCGGGCCGTGCCTCCCAGGCGCTGGATGTCCGAAGGCGGGACGCCGGCCTCCGTAGCCAGCCGGGCCACGATGTTGGACAGGGTAGCCTCGAGCTTCTCGACATCCGCGCCGGCCTGCCATTGGCCGACGAGCGCCTGCCCGGCGTCCTCGCTGTCGCGGGCCTGCTGGAGCACGAGCAGAGAAGCCGGATCCGTCACGACCTGGCGCCGGGAGTTGCCGCTCTCCGTCAGGGTCTCGGCCCCGGCGGGCACGCAGTTCACGACGTAGCGCTGCGGCCATGAGCAGTCCCGGAAGGTGTGCATCAGCATCTGATGGAGCACCGCCGCGTCGAGGGAGCCTTCGGAGAGCTCGCTCAGCGTGTACGGGTCGAAGAGCCGATCTCCTGGCCGCTGTGCATGGTAGAGCACATACGGCAGGAAGGGCTCCCCGGAGCCGTAGCGATAGGGGTAGTCCTCGCCGTCGTAGCTGCGGCCGAGGTAAGCCTCGGTCATGTCCTCGCCGCGCTTCGCCTGGTTGCTGTCGCCGCGGTAGATGCGGAAGCTGGGCTCGCCGAG
>Ga0209349_1001371_pt1 | contig 12104 bp, 9 predicted proteins | sample ETNvirnome_2_130_FD_184067 | JGI IMG/M metagenome (GOLD analysis project Ga0209349, IMG submission 184067) | Marine viral communities from the Pacific Ocean - ETNP_2_130 (SPAdes) (version 2) | ecosystem: Environmental > Aquatic > Marine > Oceanic | place: Pacific Ocean | collected 2013-06-22
TCATATACCGAAGCAATTTTAAATATTGCCGATGAATACAAGGAACTTATTAAAAAATCTGGTAAAGAAAAGAAAAAACCGGCCATGATGGAAGAACGCCGTCCTGGTCAGGAGATGTTTCCAAAAATGAAAAGAGCGCTCAGTGAGCGTGGAATAACAAGACCGTCAAAGAGGAATATCATTGGCTAGCCCACAGGAACTTCTGGATTTATGGAACGCAGCACTCAACCCGCCGTATGCGCCGAGCAGGGTTGGAGACCTTACGTTTGAAAGCCGACTTCTTGAGGAACGTAACGAACTTGTTGACAGATTCCTTACCACTCAGGATTCTACCGTTAGAGAAGATCTCCTTGATGAAATTGCATTTATTGATACAAATACCGCGATTGACAGTAACTTCGACTCTATTGAGTTAGACCCTGTACGGGTCTATAGCATGGAGGAAATACTTGATATCCAGACTGAAAAAGCCAACAGGACTTTTACAAAGTACGAGGAAAAAAACCTCGAAGATATGTCGAATTTGCTTGCAGAGATAACCGATGATGTCCTAAAAGACTGGGAACAAAATGATATAGACGGAACATGGGCCGATGCAAGAACAATTGTTTCTGAAAACCTTTTCTACAACTGGGAACTTGATTTTCGTGGAAGGGCAGCTTTAACCGACAGGGTTGATCGAGGCGAAACTATAGCCGATACATATGCTTTTGAAAGACTGAACGCATACTCAGGCGAACTTGCTTCATCACCGGATACACTTCTTAGCAATGACAAGTTCTGGTCTGCGGTAGACGCAGCCGTGGACATTGGTTATTACCCAACAGAGATAAAGACACTCCTTGACGGCAAGATTAAAGATGCGGAGGAAGCTGAGACTATCCTTCAGGCTTTCGGGATTGAATACAAGCCTAAGTGGCAACCCTCCGGTCTTGTCGGAACACTCGAGAAACTTGATGATATGGCAGCAGAGTTTACAGAGGAGATGAACGAGACTATTCAGGCGACAAAACTTGACGCGCAACTTTCAGGAAACGTCCGAGTGTACTATGAGAATCTTCCAAGTGATATCGATGCCCCCGAGATATACCCGAGGTTTGGCGAATCTGTAAGGCAGGATCAGGCCCAGTTCAAAAGATTCCAGGATAGCGACTGGGACTTTACCGAAAATATTGAGAGCAATATCACCCGCCTTCTTAATGAGAAAGATAAGTATTTTGATGGCGAGCCTTTTTCGTTCAACCCGAGCGATATTTATTTTCCCGATGTTTTTATGGACATCACAGGAGAAGATCATAAGGGAGATATCAAGGCATCCCTACGCCTCTGGCGACACAATTTAATTGTTGATATTAATAAGACAGAGGCAGCCAGGATATACAACGCAGCTCTTAAAGATAAAAGAAAAAATCCCACAATGGATATGGCCGCAGACCTTTTTGATATGTACGATGCGGCGACAGGGGAAGACAACCAGATCCTCATTGACGAAGTTACCAATAAACTAAACAACGAAAAACAAAACAGGGAAAAAGAAAGGCTTAGGAAAATAGAGGAGAAAAAGCAGGAGGATGAGGAAAAGGCTGAGGAAAAGGCTCAGAAAGATGCCGAGGAATTAGCAAGGAAAACAGGCATTGAGAAAGAAGAGGCAATTGCTGAATATCGAGAACAGCAGGAGCTTATTCAGGGCAGAGAGAGCGAGGCAGTCAAATACCTAACGCAGAACCCTAGGTACAGGGCATTGCTTGAAGACCCTGATGGTGGAGAACTCTTTAAAAGAGCCGTTGCTGATAATGTCAGGGACTTTGAGAGTTTTGATCAACTCATGGAAGATGAAGAATTTGCAACCGAGGTTGCCTTCCTTGCAGATAGATTTGATCCTACGACGCCACCCCCGCTACCTGGTATGCCCGGAGTTCCCGGACTCATCGTAAGAAAGCCAGCTCCTCCGCCAAAGGATTTTAATTTTGATCTTATGAATCCACAGCTCGTTGAAATAGCTATGGAAAGGCCCGAGTTTGCAGAGTTCCTCTCAAACCAGATGGCACTTCCCGGATTCAACGAGAAATTCAGAGAGGCTTCAACCCCGCAACTTGATGAGGAAAGATATCGGGCGGCTATAGGTGGTGGTGCGCAGGAAGGCACTGATGCGTTTGAACTACAGGAACGCAGGCTTGAGGCCTTTGAACGCCAGTATACAGAGGCAATCAACAAGGGCCTCACAGATGAGGAAACACAAGAAGCGGTTGAACGACTTGAAACCGCACAGGAACAGTTCCGCAGGGAAACAAGCATGGACCCGACTACAAGAGAAAGACCTGCTGTCGGTGCCGCCTTTATGCCAGGCGGGTTTGCGAGAGAGGCTGCAAGGCAGCAATTCACTACACCGGCACAGACTTCAAGGCAGTTCTTTGAATCAAGACTTCCGGGATTTGAGGAACGATACAAGGAAAGTCCCTTCTTCAGGCTTGAACAGGAAAGAATCGAAAGAGAAGGAGAAGCTGAAGTCACAGAACAAGAAAGAGAAGAATCACGCCTTGAAACAGAACGAAGGCGAAGACTTAGAGGTGGAGTTGGTGCTGGCCGTGGAAGAACGATAATTACAAGAGGTAGAGCGTAATGACACAGAGACCATTTCTAGGTGGCGGAGAGGCCCGGACTCCAGGGTTTGGGCGACTCTCAGAGAAGAAAATCGCTGAAATGAGAAGGCGAGAGGTTCTTGAAAAAACACGCACACAACAAAAACAGATGGAGGGTATGGACTTCACGTTTGATCCTAAGACTGGGTTCGCGGTTAAGGGCGAGGATAGAAAACAAGATTGGAGGGCGCAACCAGAGATAGGTGCAGCTATAACAAAGGCGCAGAAAGAAGCCCTTCACCTAGGGCCAGAACCTTTGGAGCCATTTAAAGTTGAAGGGGTACGAGAAATTCCTAGAGGACCGATAAGCCCGCTTGGACTTTTTTCAATAGAAGCTGAGACTATGGGTGTCATCGCCCAAGAAAGACCATATGTCTTTGATTTGCATCCTGCCAATGTCATATTTAATGCGATGAAACTTGGACAGGATCTTGGTTTTGTAAGTAGACCCAAGGGTTCAACAGTCACTGCTGTTAAAAGTTTAAACCCCTTTTCTTCTGACTTCGACGTAAAAGGAATTCATGAAAATCTCCATCGGATAAAAGAAGGGCAAGAGGAAAGGTCTTTCAGAGAACAGATCCAAATGGGAGCTGCTGTTCCAACCAACTTTATTCCTGTGAATATCGGGGCAAAAACAGCCAAGGGTGGCATCAAGCAAACGATGTCGATAGCAAGTCATCTAAAAGCCAATTCAAACAAGGAAGTTTTCAAATCAATTGTTGAAAATGTTCCACATATATTGGAGGAAACCCCCGATCTTGCTACCGCATACCGGCGGGGTGGAGACGAACTGCTCGTCCAGATCATGAACAAGCCTCTTAACATTAAGGGGATACCCGAAAATTCCCTTTTTGAAGCCGATCTCAGGTTATGGCTTGATATGAGAACAACGCCGATGAACCTCGATGCCTTTGGTGACGAGTTAATCGGTGCCGTAAGCAAGGGTGGCATCGAGGAATCACTCGAGCGCCTTGTTGATCTCGGACTTGTTACCAAGCGTGGTTTAAATCTCGGAAGAGGTAAGGCAGTTTACACGAGGGCAATAAGCCTTGATTCAGCGGAATCTATGGGAATCCTCAAGGAGATGGGCCTTGAGATAGGTGACAGCGGTGCCGTACTCGGTAACGATTTCGTATTCAATATAAAGTCTTTCAATGAACAGTTAGACACGATCAACACCCTTGATAACGTCGCTGCTGCAAAGATCGCAAAGTATAGCGGAGTCAACCCTTCACTTGCAGCGAAGACCCCACTCGAGAAAGCGGTGATTGCATCAGCACGGCAAAACAGCAGTGCAGATCAACTTGTTGAAATAACCCTTCAGGCTGGACTTGATTCAAAATCCCAGAGATTTACCGGAAGGACTCCGGTCAAAATAGACAAGGATGGTGTCGTTAAGGGTACGGGAATGCTCTGGCAAGACCTTTTTTCAATACCCAATGTTGAGGAAGCCTTTATAACTATTGATAAGGTAACGGGCAAAAAAACCAATGCGTTAAGCGACGAGGCAATTGAGTATATACATAGGTACAGACAGATTGTCGATGAGATAGAAAAGCTCAGGGTCCAGAACGGCCTTCAATCTCTCAGCAAGGATCGTGACGGCTGGTTTTATATACCAAGGCGGGTAACGAGCATCGATGATGTTGAGCTGTTAAGAGATTCCAGCGCCCATCAACAAAGGGTCTGGGAATATGTGACCGATACAAGAATGGGAAAAATTGATCCAAAAACGGGAGAACTGGTTGAGACTATTTACGACATCGATCCCCGCCTGACATTACAGGGTCACATGAAAACTGCCTATCGCGAAATAGTCGATGCGCAGTTAAGCGAATACATGGCTGAAAACGTGACTTCTTTTACCAAGGTTGAATTACTTGAGAAGCTGAACCCCAAACTTGCCGCCCGAATAAACCAGGCTACGAATGACGTACAAAGGGCCAGAGCTGCCTATCACACAGCAAACAAAAATTTGCATCAGGCACAGACGGATATTGCAACTGAATTTATCTTCAATGAAAAGACAGGAAAGTTTACCAAGAAACCAGGAGTCAAAAAACTGGCACAGGAAGCGCAGGAAAAACTTCGTGAGATAAACAAGTTACAGGAAGAAGTCCAAAAAGCTAACGCTGAATTGGGCAAGACGCGGGCTGATTTCAACATTGTCCGGGCGGACAGGGCAAGAGCTCTAAACAATATTGCCAAAAAGGATCTCCTTGACGGCAAGCTTTTTGGAGAACTCGGCGATAATAAAATTCCGGTCAAGGAGTGGCGGGGAAGATTTTATAAACTTGATGACTTCACAATTCTTGATGATGGTGTTGGCAAGGTTGCGGGTGAATCGAAAGGATGGGTAAAAACTGTTCTTGGCAGACCCGCAGATGCAGCAAGGTGGCTGATCGCAAACGCTGACTTCGGCGCACCTTTAATACAGGGACTTCCTCTTCTTGCACAAGATCCGGTCAAATGGACAAAGGCAACTCTCAAGCATTATGAAGCCTTTTTAGACCCGACGGTTCAGGCACGATATATCGAAAATAATATTGACACGTTCAGGGAGATGGCACAACACGGGGTTCCCGTCGGCGACGTTGAATTCTTCCAGGCTCTTGAGCGAGGCAGAGGAATTCCGATAGCAGGATTACTTGAGATGCTTCCGCAAAACAAGGGCGATGAACTGCTTGGAAGTGTTTTCGGCGAATCCTCATTAAAGGTCGGAAGGGGCGCAGCCATGACCGGAAGAGGAGTTCGGGCTGTATCGAACCAGACCTTTGGGAGATTCCAGAGTTCATATAGTATGTTTCTTGCCTATAACCGTTCACTGATGTGGGATGCACTCAAACCTACGTTTACCCAGCCCGGGAAGAAAGGTGGAGGACTTGATGAGCTTGGCGCATATATAAGAAATCTTACGGGGGGACTTGATTCAAAGGCACTCGGCGTTGGAAGCAAACAGAGAGAAATCGAAGGTACGTTCCTTGCGTTTTCACCAAGGCTTTTAAGGTCAACTGTTTCACTTGTGAGTGATGCACTCATGGCAATACCAATGACTGCAACAGGCAAGGGTGCAACCGTGAGGCAGAAGGAATCTTTCAAAACGCTTGGAAAACTTCTGACCGCGGTTCACGGCGTTGCTGCTTCTGCTGTAATCAGCCACGGGCTTTCCAAGGGACATGACTGGGACAGGATTATGGATGATGTTGCAATCTCGCAAAACCCCCTCTCGGGGAAACGCTATCTCGGTGTCGAGGTTGACGGCCAGCACTACGGCGTAGGTGGTCAGGTACGAGCATTGACACAACTTATGACGGGAATAGCCGCAGCAATTGCAACAGGTGATAATAGTCGATTAATCGAAATGGATCTTAGGGAAAATCCGATTCTAGGCTTTATGGCAAGCAGGGGCGCTCAGGGAGTGAGAATTGTTCAGACCGCAGTTGAGGGGATTACCGGATTTGATGCCAATGTTTACGAGGAGATTGAAGGCTATACCGATATGGTTGCCCACCTTTTCGAGGACTCACTTCCGATACTAGTACAGGGCATGATGGAAGGAGACAATATTCCTGGTGCTACCATTGGGGCAGGCGGCGTAAGGACAAGTCCTTCAACAGCCGCAGACGACTTCAACAGAATTCTTGAAGACGACTTCAGGAACAAGCCCGACGAGGTACTTGAAAAGTTTGGTCACAATCGCGGCGAAGTTCCAAGGCGATCAAAGGATATGGACACAAGGCTAAGGCAACAGCTCATCGAGGAAAACCCGGAATTGCAGGATCTTGAAGTGCAGAAGAGTATCGAAAGAAGTGAAAAAGGTTCTGTTTCTGAAGATTATAGAAAAGAAAAGAAAGTGGTAAAAGATACCCGTGACACAAAGATAGAAAATGCTGTTGCGGAAGTCGGGGTAGGGCAAAAATTGAGGGGCGTCATCGGAGAGGCGTATCAAGAATACGTTAATGACACAGGATACATTGAGGGTAAAAGCGAGTATTCTGATCTTGTTGAATATTTCGATGAACAGGAAGCAAGCACAAGTGAATATAACCTTGCCCTTGAAGAATACTTCAGGGTATTAAATGCAGACCCACCTCTTGACCATCCGATCTGGGGATTCGATTTTAAAGCCCGTGACGAAAGGGTTGAGGCTCTCAGGGAAAACCCGATAACGAAAGGTTACGTTGACGATATAAAAAAAGACATCAGAAACAATGCCATAGAGCCAGTGCAGGAGCTTAACCGTGACAGGGATGTCATGCAGCCGTACTTCAGGGTCATTGACGAGGAAGTTGCCAAGGCAGGATTTGAGGAAAAATTTGAATTCTGGAAAAGGCAAGGCTATGAAGATCAGGAAGCGATGCGTCAGGGTGAAATTGAACGTATCGGTTGGACTTTTGATGATAGGTTGGAGCTTCTTAAAATTGAGGCTAAGGCCGACGAAAAAAGAGAGGCAATGCAGACAGGCGCTGTTAAGTCAATAGGATGGACAAAAGAGGATGCCTTTCTTCTTGATGCTCTTTTATGGAAATGGGAATATAACACCACTCCGCATAATATTAAGTTCTTTTTACTTGAAAGGAAATTCACGAAAAAAGAAGGTGGAGTGATTCTTTCAAAAAGAGGCGAGATAGATAGGTACTTGATAGAAGCAGGACTTGACTGGTGACAACAGCAGCAAAGACAGAACATGGGTTTCAAGGAGTACGATGTCCGCATTGTAAGCGGAAACTCGCCCAGAAACTTATTGGAGAAATATGGGTGCGATGCTCTAAATGCAGTACGGACCTTCATCTTATCTTTGACAAAGGAACGGTAAAAAAACTAAACTAGACGTTAACTTAAACATATATTGAAAGTGCGGTTCAGTCGCCAGAGATTAATTTTCTCGGCGACTTTTTTATTTTAAGGGGTAGTGCATGACATTACAGAACCAGACGGCAGGTTTTGAAAACCCGCCAGAAGAAGCAGTGAATGGAACTGGCAGCCTTGCACCAGAGACGGAGGCCGCGCCCGCAGAAGCGCAACCGGCCCAGAATCCTGGTCAACCTCCCACCGTAGATTCACTTCAGGCTGATTTAGCCGAAATGAGGAAGATGTTTGAAGACCAGCAGACGGCACTTACCAAGTCGCAGCAGGACTTTAATTCACTCAACGGTCGCTATAGACGCGCCGTCGAAGAGAAGTCCACGCTCGATGAGATAGCCGACTCGATTGCTGCTCTATCAGGCACCACAAACGCTCTGATTCGCCACCAGGCGACGCAGGACGAACAGGTGCTTGCAGAGGAGCTTGAGAAGGTACAGGCCGATACTGCAAACCGCACTACCAACCGGTCTTTTACAAACGCTTCCGCCGACATGATCCGCGAGATCCAGGAGATTACTGAAGAACTGGGACTAGACCTTGAACGCTCGGATGAACTCCGCACCTTCAGGGAAAAATGGACCCCAGCCTATCAGGCATCCGATGTCGCAGGACTGTATGACGCCTATGCCGACTTCCTTAAGACAGCACGTCGTCTGGAAAGGGATAAGCGTGAATCGGACCTTACGAGCGCCCAGAACGCAGCTCAAGAACAGAGAACCCGGGAAAACGAAGAACTTGGAATTAACGATCTCGATTCGGGAGTGGGAATTCCTTCGGCGATGAACGGCAACTCTCTTCTCACGCGCCTTGGCGATACAGGTTCGTCGGTATCTAGAGACGAAATAGCACAAGCAGCGGAGCAGATGGCAAAACTCGGTATCCGCTTTTAATTGGGAGATTAAGAAATGGCTGTTGGAAATACGATAACAGATTCATTAGCCGACTCTATTCCTACAATGATTGCCTCGGCAAGAATTGTGAGAGAGTTCGCTGGTGTAATGCCTAACCTCGTCGATAGGCAAAGACTCGACGAAAACACAGGAACAGTCTGGAATGAAGTTTCGATGTCGAAGCTATCAGCTCAGGCCGTCACCGAAAATACAGAACTCGACAACCCCCAGCAAATGGAAGACACGTTGTTCTCGGTAACCCCTACGGTTATTGGAGTTCACACTGTCATCACCGACAGGGTTGCCCTGAGAATTAGCACCAACGCATATGCCCAGACAGGGTCACTTGCACAGAACGCTATTGAGAGAAAGAAAGACCAGGACGGACTGACGGCTATCGACGGGGCTACAACCCCGCTTGGCGGAGCCGATGCTCTGGACTCAGGTGAAATTGCTGCGGCAGCTTACAGGATTACCTCAAACACAACTGAGCCAGCTCCTGCAAATGCTCCGATCAACGCTGTCCATCACGGCTTTTGCCTGAAGGACATTGACGACGAATTGATCAATGCCGGTATCGGAGTAACCACTGGAGAAGGCGCACTGCTAACTTCAGGTGTTGCTGTCGAGGCATACCAGAACCGATATCGGGGAACAATCGCCGGTGCAAGACTGTATGAGGATGGAAACATCACGATTACTTCAAACCTTGCAAAGGGCGGAGTCTTCTCGCAAATGGCACTGGTATTAGTCGAGGGCAGGTCTCCATATATTGAGACCAAGAGACTGCCTGAACTAGGCGGTGGAGCCACAGCTCTGTATCACTATGACGAGTACGCCTATGGAGAGCGATCTTCAGGCAACTGGTTGTATGAAGTACAGGCTGACGCTACTGCACCAACCAGCTAGTGAATGCTCGTAGATCAGCGTGGACTGAGAATCGTGGACCCATTCCTAAAGGGTGGATTGTCCACAACATGAACGGAAATATGGGAGATAACAGGCTGGAAAATCTGGCATGTATCCCTCGTAAGACAGAAGATATATCAAAAGTAATCGCTCCCTATAGGAAGCGCATAAAAAGACTGGAGTTACAACTTCAGGAGGAGAATATATAAAATGGCACAGAGTGGACCAGGAAAGATACGGTTGTTTAATGACTTTTTCGGGGTAGGCGACACGTTAGCTTTAACGGCCGACACCGCTGAGTTGGGAGACTTTTACGCTGGTGGTGAGGGGTTTGAGGACGCCGACGCTGGAATTGCAGGGAAAGATGCCTTGTCTGGCGTTGTAACGCTTACATCTGCCAACACAGACGCAGATACCACCTTTATTGGAACGCACATTGGATTTGACGTTGCCCTGATGGGAACAATTGTGTTGGAGACCAGGGTGCAGGTTCCAGACCTAGATACCAAGGAAATATTCTTTGGTCTGACGAGCATCCTATCGGTTGACGAGCAGCTTGAGGACATTGTGATAAATGCCTCGGGGACCACTATTACTATGCCAGCAGACCTTGCTGGGTTCTATCTGAGTGATGAACTTGATGATGACGAGGACTGGCACGGTATCTATAGTGGCGGAACTGCTTCTGCCTCAACTACTACCACTGACGTTGACTTAGATGATGACGCAGTAGCTGGCGAATGGCAGGTTCTTCGCCTAGAGGTTGCTATTAACGGTACATGTCGATGGTATATAGATGGCGAATTAAAGCAGACCGTGAAAAACGCAGTATCGACAACTACAGACTATGCTGTGGTTTTAGCTGCTGGTGCCAATACTACGGAACTTAACATCGTTGACTGTGACTACATCCTCGTAGAGGCAAATAGAGACTGGACTGTATAGGAGCTTTTAGTGGCTGCACTTGTTGAACTGGCCACAGCGGAAATATGGAGTCATGAGCCTTGCTGGCATATCTCTGAGATAAATCGGCAGGCTCCTGATTCCTCGGGCGCCAGAAGGTACCAGACGATAACCGTTATCAGGAATGATCGAAAGGTCAAACTTGAGAGAGACCTCGGTGATGCCCGCCTTTTCGGTGAGGAGTTCCAGTTAATACTCGGAGTTCCTGACGGGAAAGGTGGAGGCGAGGCTCTGTATACCGTCGAGGAAGGTCTTCTGCTTGCACAGGAAATGAACCTGAAGCCGCCCCCTAAAACCGAGGTTAAACCCAGAGACTGGAAGAAGATTTTCTGGGATAACGTGGAAGAAAAAAACAAGTGGATGAAGGGTCAGAGTACGTTTGGCCCCGACTATAAGAAGGAGCGAACCCGTTGACACAGGAAAAATCTATTCAGGAACAACTTAGAGACGCAGAGGTAGCCGAGGAGCCTGGGAATATGAAGCCCGGAGCCGTCGTTGGCAACAGCAATGGAATGACGATGACAGCTTCTGAACTCCAGAGCGCAGGATACGTCTATGTCTACGATAACAGGACGGGAGACCGCTCGGTCGTCAACCGGAATATGCTTGAGCAGCAGCTCGGCAAAAGAAGGGATGACGACACATACGCATTTACAACAACAAAGCCAGAGTTTGAAAGGCAGTACGGGGACCTCAAGTGCCTTCTTCACAAGGAAGATCCCAACAGGGCCGAGTACGATCGGATGGGACTTGCCTACTGCACAAAGGACAACCTGACCGCTTCACATGATCTGAGAGTCCATATGCAAAAGCGTCACAGGCGTGAATGGGCAACGATAGACGGTGAGCGAATTGACGAAGAGAGAATCAGGGAGAGGGCGAGGCAGGATAATCTTGCCGAGGCCATAAGACTCCTTGCAGAAAGAGACAGCGAATCAAGTAATAAGGGGACGAAAAATGCCCAAAAATAACTTTTCTCCAATTAAAAGCAGTCTCGTTACCCACGCGGTGACAAGTTCTGCAACATCTCTGACAGTATCTGATCAGGCAAATTATGCAGAAGGCTACGTCAGGACAAATTCTGTTGTTGAGACACGCGACGGAACAGCACCGACCACAACGAAAGGAACCCAGTGGGCAGCAGGCGACACTATCGCACTAAGATCGAGAGATGAGGTCACGGGCTTTCAGGTCATAAGAGAGAACGCTTCAAACGCTGCGACCATCGACTTCCAGTTCTACAACAAAGTTCCTGGTATGAATTAAGATGGCGGGCATATTTTTACCCGGAAGCAAGGCATCTGGAACCGGGGATATAACTACTGTAGATGCTGGCGTTGGCCTGTCAGGCGGCGGAGATAGTGGTGATGTAACTCTAACGCTTGATTTATCTGAACTTAGTGCTGTAGTTCCTACCAGTGGTGACTGGTTCGGGACGCTGGACTCAGACGAGGCTAACGAACAGTTAACGACAACTGACGCTCTTGCAACGCTGTTTGCAGGGGATGGACTGGCTGCTTCAAGTGCCGTTCTGGGACTTGATCTTGTAACCAACGGTGGCCTTGAAATATCGAGCAATAAACTACAGGTAGCTACAGGCATATCCCAATATGATGTGGCCCAGTTTGCAGCAAGCGTTGCTGATAATGATTTTCTTCGTATAGACGGTACAGCCGTAGAGGGATTAAGTGCAGCAGAAACAGCAGCCGCAATTGAAGGCAGTATTGATGCAGTAGGAACTATAGCTTCTGGAACTTGGGAAGCTACAGATGTGGGAGTGGCTCACGGTGGTACTGGAGCATCTACTTTAACTGCCAATGGCGTTCTTATAGGTAAT
>Ga0209349_1001373_pt1 | contig 12100 bp, 18 predicted proteins | sample ETNvirnome_2_130_FD_184067 | JGI IMG/M metagenome (GOLD analysis project Ga0209349, IMG submission 184067) | Marine viral communities from the Pacific Ocean - ETNP_2_130 (SPAdes) (version 2) | ecosystem: Environmental > Aquatic > Marine > Oceanic | place: Pacific Ocean | collected 2013-06-22
ATATTGATAATCTCTGGGGTGGTTGTAAGCAGTTAATTGATGCTCTTACAGAAGAAGAATTAATATATGATGATAGTGCAAAATATGTTGATTTAAAGATTGAACAATATAAATCCAAACAAGATCATACTATGATAATAAGGAAGGAAACAAATGAATATAATAAATAAAAATATAAATGATTTAATAGCAGCAGAATATAATCCAAGACAATTATCAAAGGACCAGTACAAACATATAGCTGATTCAATAAAAAGATTTGGAATTGTTGATCCAATCATTATTAACAAAAACAAAGATAGAAAAAATATAATAATAGGTGGTCATCAAAGGGTTAAGGTTGCAAAGTATTTAAAAATCAAGGATATACCCTGTGTTGAGGTTGATTTATCATTAGATAAGGAAAGGGAATTGAATGTAAGGCTGAATAAGAATACTGGTGAATGGGATTATGATATTCTTGCAGATTTATTTGATATGGATAATCTTATTGAATGGGGTTTTACTGAAGATAAATTGGTAGGTTTTGCAGCAGAAGAAAAAGAGGGATTAATAGATGATGATGAAATACCTGATAATGTAGAGCCTGTATGTAAATTAGGAGATGTATGGGAATTAGGTAAGCACAGGCTATTATGTGGAGATAGTACAAAGAAAGAAAATATAGAATTATTATTAGATGGTAATAGATTTGATATGGTATTTACAGATCCACCTTATGGAGTAGAATATGATGGTGGAATACAATTTACATCAGAGGGAGTTAAAAGAGGGCAAAGACAAAAATTAAAAAATGATGATATATCTATATATCCAAAAGCAATACCAATAATAACAGAATATACAGATGGTGCAATCTATATTTGGTTTGCAGGTACAAAAGCAGAAGATGTTTATAGTTCTTTAAAAACTGTTGCAGATATATCAGCTTTAATTATATGGGTGAAGAATGGTGGATATGCAGCTATGAATGCACATTACAAACAAAAACATGAACCCTGTATTTATTGTAAGCCTAAAGGGAAATCTATGAATTGGTGTGGAGATTCAAAAGAGAACACTATTTGGGAAATAAACAAAGATGGGAGAAATAAATTACACCCAACACAAAAACCTGTGGAATTGGCTGTTAGGGCAATAAAAAATCATAATGCAAAGATTGTTGGAGATATATTCTTAGGTAGTGGTAGCACTTTAATTGCTTGTGAAAAAACTAATAGAGTATGCTATGGAATGGAATTAGATGAGAAGTATTGTGATGTTACAATTAACAGATGGGAAAAGTTTACTGGAAACAAAGCAAAACTAATAAATAATTTTCATACTAAATAAATTATCTTATATTATGATGTAATATATACCTAATATTTAAACAATTTATGGCTAAAAAAAAATCAATAGGCAGACCAAAAAAATATAAAATTCCAACAGACAAATTAGAACAGTTAGCTTCATTTGGTTGCACCAACATTGAAATGGCTTCTTATTTTGGTTGTAGTCCTGATCTTCTTGAAAAGAGTTATTCGGAATATCTTACAAAAGGTAGAGATAAGGGTAAAATTAGATTAAGACAATTACAATATAAGGCAGCAGAGAAAGGCAATGTTGTTATGCTTATATGGTTAGGTAAACAGGTATTAGGTCAATCAGATAAACAAGAAATAGAACTTATTAAACCAATAGATGAAATAGAGTTTGATGGGTTATAATCTAAGATTACATAAAGAAGATTATTTCCCACATCAATGGTCCTTCTTAACCAATAATGATGTTCCTATTATTGGACTTATTTCTGGGTATGGTTCAGGAAAATCTTATATATTTCAGAGGAAGGTTTTCTGCCATCATCTTATGAACAAGAATAGTAAGGGTGTATCTAATGGTTGGGTTGTATATCCAACATTTGATTTAGCAGATGAGTTGTTTGTTGAACCATTTAAAGAGATGCTAACTGATAAGGGTATTCCATTTACCTATAACATATCTAAACATAAATTCAAAACACCTTATGGTGTAATCAAACTATATCAGTTACAGAAGCCACAAAGAATTATAGGTGCTGAACTTACATACATAGGTTTTGATGAGTTTGATGTAGAAAGTTGGAAGAACTGTGATATGGCATTTAAGAAATCTATTGGAAGAATGAGAGGATCAGATAACTGCCAGATATTTATAGTATCTACACCAGAAGGTTATCACTACTGCCATAAGATATTTGTAGAAGATGCAGCAAATGATAGGGTGTTAATACATGGTAAGACAACAGATAATAAGTATCTACCAGATTCTTATTTAGAACTTATGAAAAATACTTATGATGATAGATTATTAAAGGCATATATGAATGGTGAATTTACTAACCTACAACAAGGGAGTACATATTATGGTTTCAATAGAGAAAAGCACACAGGTCAAGTATCCTATAACCCTAACCTACCAATCAGAATCTCAATGGACTGGAATTGTGATCCATTATGTGCAGTCATTTGGCAAAAATATTCACAGAAACCTAACATTAGAGTGGTCAAAGAAATATCATTACACCACAGGGGAGAAGGTGATTTAATGACACAGAGAATGTGTGATACTGTTAGAGAATTATATCCAAAAAATAGTTATATAGCATATCCTGATGCAACAGGAACAGCAAGACATTCATCAGCACAATACTCTGATATTGATATAGTAAGAAGAAATAATATCAAGGTTAATGTTGCACATATCAATCCAAGAGTAGTTAATAGAGTTAATGCTATGAATAAACAATTTTCAGATAACAATATATTAATTGATAAGTCATGTAAGGATTTAATTGGTGATCTTGAAAAGGTTACTAATAAGCAAGGTACAAGAGATATAGACAAATCAAACAAAAACTTAACACACCTAACAGATGCTTTAGGTTATGGAGTATCATGGGAATTTCCAGTAGTTAAACCAAGTATAGGCACACAAGACAGATAATAAGGAGTAGAATATGATTCCAAATGCAGGAGAACTTGCAGTCAAAATTAGTAAATGGGATATTAATCAGCAAACCAAGAATAAGTGGAAGCAAGACAGGTATGAAGCTATGGATTACTATAAAGGTAATACCATTGAATATACTTCCAGATACTTCAGCAAATCTACATTATCCAAGATTGTTACAGGTAATGTTAATGTAACTAAAAGAGTAATAGATAGAATATCTTTAGTGTATATGACACCACCAACAAGATTATATACAAGAGAAGATTTGCCTGATTTCTTTAAGGATAAAGATTTGAAACTGCAAAGATTGGAAAGAATTACTAATCTGCTTGATGGTGTTCTGCTTAAACCATGTTGGAGGACAACAGAAGATGGAGTAGGCTCTATTGAGTATGATATTATCTGGGATTATGAACCTATATTTGGTGATGATCCACTTAATCCAGAAGCAATAATATATCCTATTACAAAGAAAGCAACTGTGCTTGATACTACTCCAGAACAATGGGCATACTGGGATAGTGAAAATCATTTTGTGTTTGATGCTGATGGTAAATCATATACTAATGATGATAATCCTGATATGCTTAATCCTTATGGAAGATTACCATTTGTTGAATGTTACAGGGAAGGTAAGCCAGAGATGAACTATCTGGATACTAATGCTTCCAATGATTTGATAGCAACTAACCTTACAATAAATGTAGCTGAAAGTAACAAAGCTGCCAATGTCATGTTCCAGTCATTTGGGTATATGTTTGTTAATGGCAGTGGCATTGATAAAGACAGTATGACTATTGGTCAGGATAAGATTAATTATCTTGGGGTAGATGGTACTATAAGTATTGTATCTCCTCCTAATTCAATACCAGCACTTGATGAATCTATTAGAAGTTCATATAAAATGTTGGCTCAAAATTATCATCTACCTACAAGTTTTGTTGAAGGTACTACTGCTGAATCTGGAGTAGCTTTAAGAATGAGGAATCAGGAGTTGCAAGATGATAGAAAATCAGATGTTACCAGATGGAGGGATATAGAGTATAAGCTGTTTGAATTAGAACAACTGATGGTAGCAGTAGAGTTAGGTCAAGATGCAGGTGATTTAGAAGATGTTGATTTTGCTGAATCAGTAGATATATTATCAGACCAAGAACAAAGAGATAAGTGGGAATGGGAATTATCTAAAGGTCTGATTGATATAGTGGATATTATGATGCAGAAGAATCCTGATCTAACAAGAGAAGAAGCAGAAGAAATATTAGCTGAAAAGAAAACTACATTTGGTGAAGAAGAAGCACCACCACAGAATACATTACTTGAAGCATTAGCTAAACCAACAGAATAATGGCAGACCAAGATAAGATAGATGATGTTACTACACAGATAGTTGATATAATTGCTAAAGCTAAATTAGAAGTAACACAAGACCTACTTAAATTAAAAGAAAAAGTAACAGATGATGAATTTGTTGAAGCATTAAATAAAATGGATTTAAAAGCTATTTTAGGTGCAAAGATAAGCAAAGCAAAACAACTATTCATATCACATCATAAAACCATACTTGAAGAAACAATACCATTTGGAGATGTTAATGCCAGTAAATGAAACAACATTAGAATCCTTTTTAGATGGGAACATTTCTATATTAGATGAACTCATAGGTACAGAAGCATCACAGCTAACAAGTTTATTAAGTACAGGTGCTATATCTGGAATGGAAGCATCTGAAATATTAAATCAAGTAACAGTTGCAGCATCACCTGCTGCTCAAAGAGCATTAATCAATACAAGATTAAATACATATTCAAGAGTAGCAACTAATACTATGATGAAAGATGCACCTAAAGATACCAAGTATGTTTATGTTGGACCTATTGATGATAGAACAAGAGATGAATGTTTAGAATATTCAAGTGAAGGTGCATTAACAGAAGCACAGATAATGGATAATGGTTGGGCTGCTTCATTAGTTGATGGTGGTGGTATTAATTGCAGACATAAATGGGAGATAGCATCTGATGAAGGTATTAAGTTATTTGAAGGCAAACAAGCACAGCAAGTAATAAAACAAAAGACATCAGGCACAGTTAATTGGAAGCCATCTATGTCAGAAAAAGTTGCTAAAAAATTTGTTAGGAATAGTAGTGTTAAAAAAACTATATATCATGCTACTGGTGTTAAAAATGCAACTAATATTGCAAAAGAAGGCTTTACTTTAAAGAGAAGAACAACAACTGGAAGAATATATGGTGAAGGTGTGTATTTTACTGATAATGTAAGAGATGCCAATTTGTTTGCAGCACAATATGTTGGTCAGCAATCACAGGTAATGGCAATAAAAATAAATGTTGATAAAATGTTCAAATTTCCATCAGGTGTAATGGAAGGTGCTGCATTAAAAGTTAAGATTAATAGTGCAATAACTGGTGATATGTCTTTCACAAAAAAGATGACAAAATACTTTCAGGATTTAGGTTATCAAGGATTAATAATACCACAAAGAAATGACATAAATTGGTATGTAGTTTTTGATGAAAAAAATATAACAACAATAGGTGGTTAATATGGCAAAAGAAATATCTTGCTTAGATTGTAAACATTATAATTTAGAAAATTGGGGAACTTGTAAAGCATATAAAGATGGTATTCCTTTTGAAATTGTTTCAGGTGAATTGTCACATACAAAAAAACTTCCAAATGATAATGGTATTCAATTTGAACCAATAGAGGACACAGATGCTTGATGCTACATTCTTCAGGAGAGTAGGTCCTAATACAAGAGATAGATATAGGAAGCATATATTTCAAGATGCTAAAGATGTATTTGGCAGACCATTCAAAGGATATACAAAAGAATATGGCACAGCTAAAAGAGCAAACAAATTTAAAAGACAGGCATCACAATATTCAGGAACTAAAGCACCTGTATTAACATCTGATTTATTAAGAGATTTTAGTTTAATCAGAACATCACCTAATGGATTTCAATTAGGTTGGGTTGCACATGGTGCTAAGATAAAATGGTTAAAGGATATGGGCAGAGTATTATCTGCATCTAATCAGGCATTACCAGATAGTGTTATAAAATATTTAAGTAAAGAATCAAGATTATATATCAATAAGAAACTTCCAAAAGGTAAAAAAACTTATAAGATTGGGAAATAAAATTGTGTTATATATCACAAAACAAATTATATTATGAATAAGAATTTTCAACTAAAACTCACTAAAGAGGTGTAAAATGTCAGAAGAAAAAGTAGAAACTCAAACCCCTGAAGAACCACAGGCTAACAATCCCAGCACAGAAGCTGAAGATAAAAATGTACCCTATGATAGATTCCAAGAAGTTAATCAGGCAAAGAATGATTTAGCAGGGCAGGTAGGAAAACTCCAAGCACAGATTGACAAAATGAACTCTGATAGCAAATCAAAAGCTGAAGCTAAACTTGTAGAAGATGGCAAATTGAAAGAAGCTCTTGATATTATGACTAAAGAAAGAGATACATTTAAAGGTCAATCTGAACAATGGAATACTTACCAAACTGAAAAAAGAGAATCATTGATGTCTAAAATTACTGATGATACAGATAGGAGTATTGCTGATGGTTTGAGTGATTTAAATAAACTTGAAACTTATGTAAATAAGGTTACTAATGTTAATGCACCTTCAACATCATCTGCAAGAGCCACTACTGGTAAAGCAGGAGATATGGGTGGATATGAAAGTTTTGCTGAATGGGCAACTAAAGATCCTGAAGGATATAAAAAATCTAATCAAACAAATACATCTAAAGGTATTAAAATAGGTTATGGCAATTAAGAAAGACCATAGCAAAATACTGGGTGTTGATTTTGATCCTAATCAGGACATGGAAGTAGATATTAAACCTGATGGAGATGCAAGTGTTAAATACAAAGGGCAAGATATGGATTATATGTCTTATGTAGATGAACTTGAAGAAAGAGCAGATAGAAATGCTAAAGGTAAATCTATTACTGCAAAATCTATGGGAACATTCTCTGGCTTTGGCAAAGGCACATTAAAGAAACCTTATCAAACAAATTAATTTCTGTCAAAATGAAGGCTATTTATAGCAGTTGAAAGACAGGCAAATATTTTAGGAGAAAAAAATGGCTTTAACTAACACAAGCACAGCAGTAGGTGGTCTGGGTAGAACAATAGGTGATGCTGTAATTGCTTTTAATCATGTAAATGTAATGTTTCCTCTTGTTACAGTTCAACAATGTGCAAGAGGTTCTAATCATGTTAATTTTAGTGATTGGACTAAACTTACATCTGGAAATGTAACAGCAGCAACAGAGGCAACAACTACTACTGCTGTTGCTATAACATCAGCAGCAAGAACAGCTACTGTATCAGAACATGTAATTGCTTCAACAGTTAGTGATCTTGTATTAATGGGTTCTAATGATGATATTACAGGTCAAGCAGGAACAGCATTAGGTAATGCAGTTGCAGCTAAACTTGATGATGATTTAGTAGAACTTGGTAAAGGATTTTCTCAAACAGAATCAGCAGCAGGTACAGCACTTGCTTTATCTCATGTGTTTGGTTCAATGAGGCAATTAAGATCTGCTTCTGCACCATTCCCATATAATTTGGTATTATCACCAAAGCAGGTATGGGGTGCTAAAGGCATTATATCATTATTACATGATGATGCAGTAACTGGATCAAATGCTAAACCTATGTCTTTAATGGGATCTAAAGGTGAAGAAGCCTTCCAAACTGGTTTTATTGGTTCAATAGCAGGATTTAATGTTTATTGGTCAGACCAGATTGATGAAGATGTAGGATCAGGTGGTGATGCAGCAGGATTTGCTTTCTCATCAGGTGGAATTGGTCTTGGTATTGGTGCTGAAGGATTGTTCAGAGTAGCAGCAGAAAGAGATGAAATGTTAAGAGCAGTAAATTATGTAGCCACAGGTTTCTGGGGTGAAATAGAAATAAAAGACACTTTTGGTGTTTATGTCTTAACTGATGTTTCTTAATCAATAATACTGATTATTAACCTTATATGGGTGGTGTGTCGGACATCACCCATATATTAAACTGGAGAATTAATGGCAAAATATTTTAAAAAACCTAATGGCATTATAATAGAAGCAACAGAAAACCATGATCTTGCATCATTGAAAGATAGATTTATTGAATGTGATGTTGATGGCAAAGAAATAAAAAAAGAAAAACCTAAAGCAAAAAAGAAAGTAGGTAAATAATGGCTAACATAACAAGCAAATATGATTTGCTAACAGTTATACCAGCAGTACAAGCTACTCCTGATTATGCAGCAGGTGATGTGTTGTTTGCACCAACTGAAATACATAACTTTTTTAAAGATGAAGGTAGTGCAGCACAAATTGTTAGTATATGTATAATTGATAAACAAGTTGTTGGAACACATGATTTCACATTATATTTTACAAATTCAACAACTGCTCTTGGAACAATTAATGCTACAGCAGATGCAGTTATTGGTGTAATAGAAGAAGTACAGGCAACTATCCCTATTGTCAATGGTGATTGGATAGCAGGTGGAGGTGCAGGTAGTGTTGATATAGCTAATATTGCAACTATAACTGATCCATCAGTTGATGGAATAGGTGCTATTGTAAAAGGTGCTAATTGGGCTAATGGAAACAAAACTCAAAGCCTTTATATATCAGCTATTGCAGGAGAAACTATGAATGTTGCTTCAACATCAGATTTAATTATTAAAATTGGTGTTAAATACTGGTAATGTCATTAATAGCTGACATCAAAAGGCATGAAGGCTATTCTAAAAAGGTTTACAAAGACAGTTTGGGATATGACACTATTGGAATAGGCTTTCTTGTAGCTTCATTAGAACTTGATGAAGATGTATGTGATATTATTCTTGAAAGAAGATTGGCAAGTAATGAAAAAGTATTACAAAGAAAACTAACCTTTTTCAGAAAATTACCTCATGATGTACAGAACATCATACAGAATATGTACTATCAACTTGGCAATAAACTATTTAATTTTGTTAAAACATTACACTATATAGAATGTGGTAAATATCAAGCTGCCAGTATAGAAATGTTACAAAGTTTATGGGCAAAACAAACACCAAACAGAGCAAAAGAATTATCAGAAGCTATGAGGAATTGTGAAGAATGAATATTGGAGATTGGTTATTAAACAACAACAAGATTACTCAGAAGCAAAGAGAAAAAGCAGAATTAGAACATGAAGTAACTGGTAATAAGTTTGGTAAGTGCTGTCTGGATTTAGGATATATAACAAGAACAGATTTAAATCTTGCTATAAAATCAATACAAAGAATACACAAAAAGGGAGAAAGTAAAGCTATGGAAATAGGTGAATCAAGCAAATTTACATTTGACTTAAAATTTTTAGTAACAATAGCTGTTGTTATAGTATCAGCCTGTGGTACTTATTTCAGTATTATGGGATCAATAGATGAACTTAAAACAGCAGATTCTCCTTCCAGATTAGAATTTACACATCTCAAAGATAAAGTAGAATCAATAGAATCTAATGGTGATTTAAAATTAATCACATATCAGTTAAATGAATTTAAAGCTACATTTACAGATATAAAATCTCTTGCTGGAACATTGACACCTCTTGCAACTGACCTTATAGCAATTAAAGCTGATATTAATAATCTAAAGAATAGAAAGATTGAAATACCTACTATTGATTTATCTGGAATAGAAACTAAACTTGATAATCTGAATATTAAATTAGATGGATTTGAAGAAAGATTAAAAAAGGTTGAAAAGAACTCTGGAGGTAGATTTTAAATGAAATATTTACTATCAATTATAATTATAAGTTTAACATTAGGGAGTGATTTCTTTAAGTATGCAACAATGTACACTTCATATTCTCTTGCAACACCGAACCAGCCAAAGGACACAAATGCAGAACAAGAAGATAATTACTCCCTTACTTTTGGAATAAGAAAGATTGGTAGATATGCTTACCAAGCTAAGCAAGGATATTATGATGGCACAGAAGAAAATATAACTGATAATGCTTTCATGGGTTCAGTTAATGGTTGGGAATATCTAATCAATCATTCAGAGGTTCAACTTAATGAATTAGAATTTGCTGATACTAAATTCTGGATCAGAAATACTAAGGACCATTTTGTTTATAAATTTAAGTATTACAAAATTGATAGCAGAAACCTTGAATTTTATCAGGGAGATATAAGGTATAGGTTAAACTATAATAACCTTGATATTACAGTAGGAATGGCTTTATTAGGACATTCTGCTTATGGTTATGATGCTTATTCAGAGTATAATGATTTCTGGTGGAATCTTGCTTTTGATTATGGCTATGAAGATTTTATGATTCCTGCAACTGATTTAAATGATAATGGAATTATTGATGATCCCTATTATGTATGGATAGAAACTGATCCATATACACTTGATGGTTACTGGATATATTTTGATGAAGGTGTTAATTATTACTGGGAAGATGAGAATGGTAATTATGTAGCAGGTAGTGATGCAGAATTTGAACAGTATCATTTACCTGATATTATAATGGAATATAATGAAGATCAAATAGATGCTCTTGGCTCACAAAATTCAGCATCTTTAGTAATAGGACTTGATTACTTCTGGGGAAAAGAAAAATTTTATTTTCATACATGGACATCTATTATGCCTTTTTCTAAAGCATTAACTGATTATGCTTTTGTAGATGAAGCTAAATATGAAGTTGGTTTATTGTTAGGATATAATATAGGCAATATTGGATTATTTATAGAATCTAATTACTTAAATATGTTTAAGGACCAATATACTTTTACAACAGGAATAAACTATCAATTCAAATAGGAGAAAAACATGGATTTTTTAACTAACAACATAGGTATCTTTGCAGGTGGTGGAAGTGCAATAGCACTCTTTCTATTAAAAAGAATACCAAATGAAAAAATTAAATCATTAGTGTTTAATGTTTTTTATAGGTTAGGTGTAGTATTCACATTAGGATTATCTAAATGGAAATTTACAAGACAACTCTGGAATCTAACAATAGAACCTTATTTTATAGACCTGATTGAAAATACTTTTGGTTCAGCACTTCAAGGTTTAATAAAAGGATTGAGGAGTGATAACTAATGATACAGGCATTTTTAGTTAAAAAGGTTGCAGGTATTATTATACAGAAAGTTATGGAAAAAAGAGCAATCAAGAGCATGAAAAAGTATGTAGAGGAAGATAATGAACTTGATATTAAAGCAAAGGATTTTGAAAAAAGATTGATTAACCTTGAAAAATATGCTCACCCTCCAGTAGATAATCTTGAAAAAAGAATAAAGAAACTTGAAAAGAAAAGATAATGGCATTAAACATTCAGGATATTAAAACCAGCCTTAATAGTTTTTTTCAGCAAATAATTAAAAATATTATTTCTTTAGGTGATGACAGTACATTAGAATCTGATCTGAAACCTATTAAGGTTGGTGGCAAAGTATCTCCAGTTGAAATATCTGAAACTGAATTAAAAATAAGAGGAACAATTAATGCAGAAGCTATAAATGTAAATGGTTCTGCTGTTCAAACTGGAACAGATGCAGGTGCAACTGAACTTAATGAATTGTCTGATGTTACTTATTCATCAGGAGATTTAACTATTGATTCAATAGATAAAATAGTAGCATCAAGTGATTTGACATTAGATGTTGGAGGAGATATTGAGTTAAATGCTGATGGTGGTAGAGTATCAATTAAAGATGATTCTGCTTTACATTTTTTATTTGATTGTGATAGCACTTTTCTTAGAATATATGATGATACTAATGTAAATGACTTTTTTGATATAACAGTTGCAGCAGAAGGTGCAACTACAATAGCAACTACTGATGCTGATACTACTGCAGGACATTTAACTTTAGCTCCTGATGGAGATTTAATATTTGACGCTGCTGCTTCTTTAGTATTTGACACTGCTGATGGTAAATATATAGCTAAAAATAATGGTACTGAATTTAGTGCAACAGATTCTGCTTATGCAGGAATGATACTTGGATATACTCAGGTAGGTGCAGATGTTGCTGATGATTCTTATGCTTTAACAACATCTTAT
>Ga0209349_1001376_pt1 | contig 12082 bp, 24 predicted proteins | sample ETNvirnome_2_130_FD_184067 | JGI IMG/M metagenome (GOLD analysis project Ga0209349, IMG submission 184067) | Marine viral communities from the Pacific Ocean - ETNP_2_130 (SPAdes) (version 2) | ecosystem: Environmental > Aquatic > Marine > Oceanic | place: Pacific Ocean | collected 2013-06-22
GACGGTGACCTAAAATACAACCCTTCGACGGGGACTCTTACATCGACTGCTTTTGCGGGAGCATTGACGGGTAACGTAACCGGAAACGCGAGCGGGACGGCGGCGACTGTGACTGGTGCGGCACAAGCGGCCATTACCTCTCTTGGCACATTGACTACTCTTACTGTCGATAACATTACCTTAAATGCTAGTAGCATTACGTCCTCGGGTACACTTACTCTAGAGGGTTTAACTCTTGGAACATCTGAAAACGAATTTATCCTTACTACGGCAACAGCCAATAACAACTTCATAGACCATACGAATACGGGAATTGGTAGATGGTTAAACCGTATTCGTTCTGACATGAAGGTTACTGGAACAACAATCTGGCAAAATAGTTTTACAGCCCTTGATGATGGGGATGGTGTAACAAACTACATTGTTGAAGATTACTATATTGGCAATGCTACCGCTGGTTCTGAAGCAGGTGGTTATAGACTTGGTATGTGGGTGGCTGGAGCGGGAGAGCAGAACGTACTTGATTTTACTGGTAGTGCTTGGGTGTTCAACGAAGCTGGCGCGGATTTGGACTTCCGTGTTGAGTCGGATGGCAAGGCGTATATGTTCTATGTTGATGGAGCGAAAAACTCCGTCTTAATCGGCAACAACGGCGACACTTCCAGTACCGACCAGATGGTCAAGATTGAGCGACACGCACGAACTGCCACCGCTGACACAAGCTATTACGACCTAATGATACAAGCTGGCGGGGCCGTAACAATTCCTACCGGCACTGCCGCCATAGTCGCAACGGCTGGATTTTTTGAACCAAATATTACAGCAACGGGAACTGTTACGGTGGCATCAACGGTCTACATTCAAGCCGCTCCCGATGAAGGCTCCTCGAATTACGCTCTTTGGGTGGATGCGGGGGCTACCAGACTTGATGGATCGCTGGATATTGGTAGTAGTACGGCAGTAACAGGCACCTTAGATGAAGATGATATGGCAAGTGACAGTGCAGTAAAATTAGCAACTCAGCAGTCTATTAAGGCTTACGTTGACGCGGAAGTGGGGGGCGCGGGCGGCGGGAACCTAGTGCAGATGGTACACACACAAACCGGCGCGGTGTCTACCGGGACAACTGAAATCCCGGTAGATGACACAATCCCACAGAACACCGAGGGGGATGAGTATCTTACGCTGGCAATTACTCCTACGAATTCATCAAACCGATTGCTTATCCGCGCAAAAGTTCAGCTTGCGTCGAATGGTTCGGGCAGTTGGATGACGGCGGCATTGTTTCAGGATTCTACGGCAAACGCGCTGTCTACCGGCGTAGAGTATCAGGGTACATACAGTGACGTTCCGTTTCAAATTTCTGTGGAACACGAAATGGCGGCGGGAACAACTAATGAAACCACCTTTAAAATAAGGGCGGCGGGACATGCCGGCGCCGCTACATTCACATTGAATGGAGGTGGTGGGTCAAGATATTACGGTGGCACCTTAATGTCATCCCTCACCATCATGGAGATAGCATCGTGATTATCACAAAGCACCCTGTAGCGATTGGTTGGAAGCACGACTATGTGAGCGGGATTTCGACTCGTGAAGGGGTGCTCACTGCGTGGCCGGCATCGCTCGGTGCCTGGCCGACACAGGAACAAGTAGAGCAGTGGGAAGCTGAATGGCTGGCACGCCCCCCCGAACCATCCTTTCAGGATGACCTCGTCACGGCTGTGACGGGCACTGACGAGGAAAAGGCGACGGCGAAAAACAGATTGGTAGCGGGAAAGTATTAGCTAGGGCGATGCAAAATAGCTTGAACTATAAGGCAACTCAAGCAGAACTGGATGCACTTACGGCGCACATCGAGGGATGTACGCCCGCACCAGAGCCGGAATAGATATTCGCGCAAGGAGAAACAAATGGGCTTAATGACCCTTACAGAAGCGAAGAAGGAAGTGCCTACACCTAGCGATGATGAGATCATTGTCCAAGGTGCAGTCAAGATGCGGAACCGCCTCGGGGATGCCTGCCGGAAGCTGGAGGGCGTGATCGAGGGCGATGTCGAGCTGACCGCCGATGAGGCGGCACTCATCGACCGGGCAAGGGCGGCATGCACCGTGGCGCGATGATCCGCGCTGCCATCCTCCTGCTCGCTCTGGCGATCATGGGGATGGCGCAAGCACCTGCCGCCCCCAAGCCAGATGTGGCCCATGTGGTGGCTGGTGATCGAGGCCCGGTGACGATCTACTACACCGAGAGGCCGCACGAGACGTGCATGAAGTTTCTGCACGTCGTACCGGGCAGCCTGGATTTTCAGTTCAAGGCTTGCTCGGTTTACTGGCTCAACACCATCGTCGTTCCGTTTGATGATGCGTGTGCGCTGACGCACGAATTGCTCCACTTCGTGACGGGCAACTGGCATGGAACGGAGAAGAACTCAACCTGTGATGGGTCCGCCCGAACTGGAAAGGGATGAAAGATGGCAGAGATCGACGTTACGCAGCTTTTTTATGAGGCGAACGGTTCCCCGATGATGGCGGGTACGGGCGGCAAAAAGGCTGGCACCCTTCGGTACTTCGCGTGTCAGGCACTTTTTATGAACCCAAAACAGGAAACACTCGACTATGAGGAAGGCGACCGGCGCGAGGAACTGCGGAAGAAGATCGCAAAAGAGGACCGGCCCGATCTGCTCGATGCGGATCTGAAACTCATCGGTGACCTCATCACCGCCATGTATAACGTGCCGGGGATATTCGTCCCTGCAATAAAGATGATCAATAAAGCCATCGAGTCGGGGGGTGTGAATACATCCAACTCCTAGCTGCGCTGCCGACGAAGCAGTGATTGTTGTGAGGTTCCAATGAAGCAATCGAAAGGACTGAAGTATTAACGTCGAGACGATGGAAGTTGAGGCGCGGAAGAATCTACTTATGACTGCTAAAAATATTATCATAATCGCGGTTGCATTTATTACTGGTGTGCTTGGCCCGCTATCCGTAGAGTTTATGAAGAACCGGGCCGAGACTGCCAAGATGCAAGCAGGGGTTATCGATACGAACACATTACTCAATCATAGTCTTTTCACCCACGCGAGGACTTGGGTAAGTTTGATTATCCCGCAGACTAGGGTGAGTGAAGAGGCCCGGAAGTTCCTGCAAATCAAGTTCACATATTTCCAAAAGGCACTGGAAGATTTGGTGCGAACTACCGATTTTAACTCTCTCTCAAACGAGCAGTTACACGCAGTTATATCGTCGCGGGGGTTGGGTGATGTGGTGGTGGATTATCTTGCCGCCGCGAGGCGAGCAGGGGTTTCTGAAGAGTTCATTTCTGCTTTCAGTAAATGGCATGCGAGAGTGGTTGATATTCTGGTCAACAGCATTGAAGCGAACGTAAACTCTACTATCTACACATCCCAAAATGGCAAGGTGTACGCCATACTAACAGCTTATGACCAAGCGTTGGGTGCTACGATCACCGATGTAGAAAAGACCCTGAAAGCGGGAAAGAATGGAAGTAAGTGAACTTGCGCTGAATGCTATAAAGGATTGGAGCCATGTTTAAGAAATCGAAGGGACTCAAATACGGATCTGCGTTGGCCGCATTCTTGGTGTCGCTAACAGTTTTGTATACCTTCGCTGATACTCAGCGCATCAGGTGGACATGGCTGTTTGAGACTGACGCTGTCGCTCAAGACCTGGATAGGTTGACAGAACGATTTGATCGGAAACTTCTCAGGGAGTATGAGGAGCGATTTTATCATCTCGACAGACAGAAGGTTAAATACGAAGTGGATGGGCAAGGCGTTCCTATATCTATCTTGCGGGAATGGCAATTCCTTGACCGCAGAATAAGGACGCTAAGAAAGGTCCAGGGCGAAAACTAACATGAATATTTGGTCGCGGATATTTTCATTAGTCTTGATTTTACTGATGACCACATTCGCGTGGGGTAACACTCCCGCAAATAAAAAACACAGGGAGATGCTGTACACGGTTGTGACTGTTGAGTCGTTGGGGAACCTTGGCAGCGGAACGGTGGTCTATTCCAAAAAAGACAAGGGAGATTTTGAGACATTTATTCTGACAAATTTTCACGTCGTCTCATCGTCCGTAACAATTTCAAAAGAGTGGAGTCCCATTGAAAAGAAAAAAGTGGACGTTGAGAAAAGGGTTGTCGTTAAAATACTTTGGTTTAACTACAACGAATTATCCCGATTCATCGGAACGCGAGGGAAAACCGCCGACATTGTGGCCTACGACAAAAGTAAGGATATCGCGCTTCTGAAGGTCAGGGACAAGGAGCGGGGGACGGCCTTTGTCGCCAGACTGCGTCCACCATGCCGCTCAATATACCTTTTCGATGAGGTTTATGCGGTGGGATCGGGACTTGGAAAGCCTCCTTTTGCGACCATTGGCACCCTGTCACTCATGGATGAAGAGATAGATGGAAACCGTTACATGCTGGCGACTGCTCCGATCATTTATGGCAATTCAGGCGGAGCATTGTTCAGGTTGGACAACAGCGTCAGCAAGTATGAGCTAATTGGGATTCCATCTCGTGTGTCTGCCACATTCTTCCAGTCAGTCACTCACATGGGATTTTCGATACCGATGCAAACGGTCTGGGAATTCCTAGAAAAAAACAAGTACTCCAAGATTCTGCCCAACGATTGCGAGGAGAAGAAAGGCAAAGGCAAGCCGCTTTGATTGATCCAAGGCAGTTCCGAGAATTGATCATAAAGCCAGTCCTTGAATCAATGGGTTACTATTCAGTTGCGGCTGAAAATCTGCTTCTTGGGACTGCACTTCAGGAGAGTGGCCTTCGGTATCTGAAGCAGCTTGGAGGTGGCCCTGCTCTTGGCGTGTACCAGATGGAACCGGCTACGCACCAGGACATCTGGATAAATTACCTGAACGCCAGAGAGGATTTAAAATACAAGGTTCTTGAATGGCATGAAGAGTCGATGATCGATCCTTCCGCCATGACCTGGAATCTCGCATACGCCACGGCGATGGCCCGTGTGCATTACCTTCGCGTCCCAGAACCGCTGCCAGAGGCTCATGACGTAATGGACATGGCTGAGTACTGGAAGGCGCATTTCAACACCCCTCGCGGCGCAGGGACGCCCGAGGAATATGTCGCCAACTACGTGGCAGGAAGAGGAGAGTAGAGATGGACCTGATAATGTCGATTATTAAGATTTTGATGGACAACTTCAAGGTGGTACTGGAAGTGATCGGTATCGCGGCGGCAGTAGCCGTTGTCACGCCGAACAAGGCGGACGATAAGGTGGTTCAGATGATCCTCAACGCCGTTAACTTCTTGGGTGGAAACTTCGGTAAATCCACGAACCACCCGGACGCCTAGTGGTGTGGGCCGTATGTGTCTCGGCCCTCTCCGGGACAATCAAACTTTTCAATCATGCGGTAGCGTGGGCGCGTGACCAAATGATGGTTGGTTTGGGAGAGGACCGGGCAAGGAAAGTCCATGCGGAGGAAAGCCTTGAGAATATCAAAAAGGCTATTCGCTCTCGCGCTGACATTCGCACCGCTCGGGATGCTGATCTTGAGCTGCGGAGCGAGGGTGACTACCGGACCGGCGAGGATTGACACGTCCTGCGAGTCGTTCAGGATAATCAGACCGCATCACAACGACACGCCCAAGACCAGAATTCAGGTTGCACAGCATAATCGGGTGTGGCGTTCCCTTTGCGCCGCCCGGTGACCTCTTAGAGTGTTTCGATGGTGACCTCGATCCGCTCGGACGATGAGGAGTAGTGCTTGGAGGCGCAGAGCGTCACCACCTGGGCGTCATCCCTGATGCATGGCCCGATTGAGTCCTTGACGAGTTTCACGCAGTTATCCAGATCCGGCCTGGTCGCGGGCCTGACGATTCCCGACACCGCCAGGGACCGCTTCTTGTGGCCGAATCCCTTGGGGATGGCCCTGAAAATCGTCACAGACAGCGACACGGCCCCCTCCAGGGGCCTTTGTCCCTGCATGGCCTGCCGGGCCAAGGCAACGATCCGCGCCTCGGCCTGGAGTGTTTCCTTCGGCGTGTAGGTTCCCCGCCGCGTGACGCGGGGCCGCTGCTTGGGCTGGGCCTTGCCGGGGATGGTGAATTCGATCTTCATCAAATCACCCGAGCCACAGGCGGTGGAAATACATCGCCGAGGTCACGCCGGTTGCCCCGCCGATAAACACCCAGGGGACGGCCTTCCATTTCGATTGCACGATCTGGACAACGATTGCCACATCCGACACGGCCAGCCCGGCAGTTGTCAGGACGGCCCATCCGTAATGCCCGCCCGTGACGTTCAGCGTCTGGATCGCCAGCAGGAAGATGTGGGCGAAGGTGGCGAGGACGAGGCCGAGGCGTGGGTCGAGGCGGGTCATTTCACTACGTCCACGATGGACACTCCCCATTCTCAAATGGCTGTTCATCGATCCGCTTCTGGAATTCATCTGCCGCAAAGTAGGCGATGTTCACCGACAGCTTTGCCGCTGCCTTGTATTTCTCGACGGCCATCTCGGCGGCGGTGTCGGGGTCTATACCATCATCCGGCCCGAAGCCAATGATCAGGGTAAACATTCCCATCGCCTCCACCGCCACGGCCTGCTCGTATTCGACGCGGCTCATCATCCCGCATACTCCATATCGCGATATCTCGGGAAGAGGGCCCGGGCAACCCGCTCCTCCAGCTTCACGCCCTGATCGGCCACCTGCTGCCATTCATTGCTGTGGTCGGTCCCGGCCACGCTCTTGATGTATGCACACCATGCGCCCTCGACGCGAGTCCTGCTGACGACCATAATGTCCCTCGCCAGCGTCACGACGAATATCTCCGGTTTAAATTCAACGACTGTCTCATTCATGTGTCCCCCTTTCTTTGAGCCCGCCCCCGCCACCGGCACACCGAGTGCCAGCTCCCCCGGCCAACCGCCCGGAAAGCCACAGGGATAACGGGGACGGGCAAAGCATCAGTTCCTGTTCCCGAACAGATCGCGGTCCTGCTCGCGCAGGGCGCGGTCATACGCTTCGAGGCGTTGCTGATGGTGATGGACATAGGATTGGATCGTATCGCGGGCGGCCTCGATCTCCGCCCTGTTGCCCGGCAGGAAATATCCGCCGTTCGTTGCCGATGTGGACAGGCATACCGGGACGCCGTGATCGACGATGAGGCGGTAGATGGCGTCACGCGCCCGCTTCTCGTTCGGCGCTCCTGTGCCTTCCCGTAGCATTCCTGCGGCATAGGTTAGCTCCCGCTTGCCGATGGCCCGCGCTTTGCCCACGCAGGGGATCAGGGCTTCCAGCACCCGCCGCTCATCGGTGGGCAGGGAGGCGGGCCGGGGGATGTCGCAACAGGGCGGGATGGCATGGACGTTATGTAGTGTATTCATACGCCGCACACCCCCATGCATTCCTCGGTCATGTGGCGTCCCCCGCCGTACGGGAAGGAAGCCAACGCCTCACGGCCCGGTCCAGCCTCCGCCAATCACCCAACTTGGCGTGGATCGTGATCGGCTGGTCATCATCCAGGTCGCTGTGGCCGGGGTTGTATGCGAATCTGCCCCGTATATTCAGGGCCGCTAGCACGAGTCCCTTCGTTTCATCGTCCATCGGATAAACCTCCTGTTGGTGGAGTTAATATCTGGGGGCGTCGCTTTTCCGCTCCCTCGAAAGTGAAGATCAGCCAGTGTGCCCGCCGCCCCGCTTCATCGTCCTGGGGGCAGCCATCATTCATCCATCTGACGGCGCGGGAGTAAACCTCCAGCCGATCAAAGGGGCTTTCAAGGAAATGGTAATGATCGATGATCCGCCCGCCGCAGTAGGTGACATCCTCGTCCAGCCCGCCCCCCTTGCCGGTCACCCTCGGGCAGACGCCTCCGGCGATGTGATCCTTTGGCGAGTAAAAATAGTCGCACCGCTCGCAACAGAGCCGGTCATCCTTCGACATCCACATGAACTCATTCAGTTCGCGTCCCTGATAGGTGTGCCGGCGGGACACGATCCGCGCCCGCTCCAGGTGGCCGCGTGGGATGGTGTCGATATATCGGTCGTGCCGGGCGGATGCGTCCGCCAGAAATTCATGCATTTGCGCGTCCCTCCGCTGATAGTTCGAGTTCGAGGGCCCGCCTGAACTGCGCCCTCCAGGTGGCGAGGTCAGATGTTTTTAGGTTTTCTGCCGCCTGACGCCCTCCCACGGCCTTGAGCGCCCTGCGCCCTGCCGGGTGAAGGCCCGACCAATCCCTCCGCTTGATCCCGATATGGGCGGCGGCCAGGATGTCGTTGATGAGGGACGGGGCAGGTGAGGGGTTCCCTTTGATCTGCGGGGCAGGGGTGAGCTCGTCACACCACCGCTCCTGATTCAGCCATGTGGACGCCATCGGGACGTAGCCCTCGCGCCATTTAACGCTTTCGCGCTTTGCCTTCTCGACGGCTTCGAGCAGGGTCTCGGCTGAGACGCCTGACTTTCTGGCTTTTGTGTAGGATTTTACTGCGACGGCCTTGGCTTCTTTTTTCGGGTATGAATTCCAGAAAGTATCAAAGTCTGATCTATATATAGATTTTAGATTCTTCTGGTTCTGGCTTCTGGCTTCTGGTATCTGGTATGCTATAGGCACCCCATCAAGTTCCCTATTGGGCACCCTATCCGATTCCCACCGCTTCTCCGCTCCGCGTTTCCCCGATTCCACCTGTATTCTATGGGCTTCCTCGGCCTTGAGTAGTTCGCGCTGGACTCTAGGGTGCGTCCATTTTCCATTTTCAACTGTGAAGAACGGGGAAATTTTGGGGGCGACTTGGTTCCACTTTTTGACGCCCAAAAGGGAAATGTTGGGGAGGTTTTGCTCCTCCACCACCCCACCCGAAGTCCACGAAGCCATTAAAATCAACAGGTAGGCTCCGTGTTCCTCGGTCGAGAGGTGCATCGTGTCCCTCAAGTAGTCCCCCGGGTAGAACTTCATCCAGTGAATCTTGCTCATTTCCTGCCCACCGGGCGGTGGTAGCGTTAAAACGGAATCTTTTTCTGGCCCTGCTCTGCCGGGCGGTAGTCGTCGGGGATATCGTCCACCCCTTCCTTGGCGGCGGGCGGGTTGAGCCAGTTCGCAACCGCCCCGGTATTGATGCGGACTTCCATATCGGCCCGGAGGGGCTTGTCGAGATATTCAGCGGACCGGACGGTGAATTTGTCGCCATTGTTTTTGGTTCGCTCGTATTTCATGGCGGCGACATATTTATCGATCTGCTCTTTCGTCAGGCCCGCTTCCTCGGCGGCTTTCTGGACGCCATCAAGCTGGTATCTGTCCCGCCACATGGCATCGGGCCACCACATCCCTGTCGCGGGCGGCGAGGACTGCCCTCCCGCTCCCCCGTCCTGGGCTGGAGCGGGTTCGCCCTGCGGGGGAGGGGAGGTTCCGGCGGGGGGATTCTGGTGGGTGTCGGCCCGCATCTGATCCGTCACGCCCTGTGCATCATCGTCCTCGGCAGAAAGGCAAACCGAGGCCGAGAGCATATAGCGCCGGGCATAGGTGATAGACGCGCCCTGCGCCTGTGGGTCTAGGCTTTGGAGGATGAGGTCAAGATCACCGGCGATGAACTGGCCGGATGAATGCAGGAGCATCGTGGTGAGGGCCTGCCCTGCGCCCCATTGTGTGAGCGAGAGATCGAGGGCGTTCGCCTTGGGGATAACTTCCTCGATGCAGGCCCCGAGGGTGGGGTAGGCACCGTGGTGCCCCTGCCCGTCCTTCCGCACCGGCGAAAGTTCCGTTTGCAGCGCCAGCAGCGCGGGCGCGATCTCGTCCAGCTTTTCGGAATGTTCCATCAGATTCCCTCCCCGGCTTTTTCCCGGATATTCATCCCGACCGCGTGGCCGACCTCGTACTCGCGGCTCACATCGTCGGGCAGGGGCCGTCCGAGTTCGCCCTCATTCATCCCCGCATAAAAGTCGGGCTTGAATGGTTTACGACTCACCTTGCCCATCCGGGCTATCTCGACTCCAAGCTCCAGTAGTTCACTCATTCCCTTTCCTCCCTTTCATTCAGGTAAAAGAAATAAAACGATCAGCCATGCAACCATGACCGGCACGAGCAGCAGGGCCTCATGCCCGATCTGATTCATGTTCTCGTCTCCAGCCACCGCTCATACTGCGCTTCCGACACGAGCCGCCCGTTGATCCGGTACGTCCAGTCACCGGTCTCGGCGTGGTTGGGTGCGGCTTCCTTGCTCACGCCGGCGGGCAGGGCCGGTTCGCCGGGGCTGTATTTCCGCCGCAGGTGCGCCCGGTATTCCTTGTTGCGGGCATCCGCCTCGTTCCGGCGGCGGCGGGCCTGTTCGGCCTGTTCGATATCGGCCTCGTCCACCTGGGCGTGATATTCCCGCTCGGCCCGCCGGTCGATGCCGGTTTGCATGATGCTCACCGGCGCACCCGGCACTCGATCAGGAATCCGTCGGGGTGATATATGCCTGTCTGTCCCTCGCCGAACTCGCTGTCTGTGACGCCGCCGAACCGGTCCCGCAGCGACCGCCCAAGCTCCTCAATTACAATGTCATCTCCGCGGTCGTATTCGTTTGCCTCTTCCGTTGTCAGGATGTAGTTCATTTTGTTCTCCTTGCTCTTTGAGAGTATTCAGGTTGCTGAAACAGCAACTTTTTGCCGCTGAATGAGGGCCGACAGAATGGCTGATGCCGTCTCTGCGGATGACGGCTTGCCCAGCCTGAAATTATTTGCCGTCTGCTGCGAAACTCCAGCCAGATCGCCGACCTCTTTGTCCGTATGGACCTCGGCCTCTATCATTAGGTGCATTAGTACTTTACGGCCATATTCGCTAAGCATCCCATTCTCCGGTGCTTTTGGCGGTTGAACTCTAATAGCAATTGGGAATTTACACGGAAAACAAACTAGAGTCAAGCCAATTATGCAGACTTTAGAAAAAAACTTACGACACTAACCTACATAAGCGGCGCGAATAAGCCCCCTTACGGGCGCGTGGCGGCGATATCTCGCGCTTTAGGTATCTCGGTGGGGGAATTGACCGGCGAGGCCGCACAGGGCCTTAAAACGCGTCAGGTGGGGTCCGACGAACCCGCAGATCTTATTGCGTCCGGAAATTATGGGCCGTTTCTCCTTGACCCACCCCCCACATATTGCGTAAATTCCCATGTGTGGTTTTTTTATTCATTTATACGGAGCAATTCATGATACCCCGTGGACGCGGCAAGCAGACCTCTCTTTCCCCGACGGATAGCCTTTCGAAGCAGCACCTCACAAGCAGACGCCAGGGCTCTCGCACCCACGGCCACCCGTCCGCGGGGGTAAACTGAAATGCCCGGCCTCCTGAATCTGCCTCCCGGCCTGCTATCGGTTCCTGAGGCTGACCTCGAGCGCGTCAACCGGCGCCTCCGTGCCACCGGCGAACTCACCGCTCCGCTCAAGCCACCTGACCCGTTCGGATTCGTTACCGATACATCAATGGATTCCGGTATCCAACAGTTCAAGACAGTCGGCCAGCTTGGCCGTGAAGCAGGAGATGCTGCGCTCGGGCTCGGACCTGAGAATATTGCTGGTGGCGGACGGGGAGTGGGTCTGTTCCGGTTCCCAGGCACGAGTCTATTGAGGGAGCCGACCGCATCGGAGTTAAATTTCTTTAAGAAAAATCCCTCAGTAAGTGGGATGGCGGCAAAGGACAACCGGGTAATCCTGAATCCGTTTTCCAATCTCTCCAAGAAGGAAATGAACTCTGTTTTAATGAATGAGTCTGCGAGAATAGCCATAAGGACCGGCTTGGTAAGGAAGCCGACATTTCAGATCACGCCGGAACAAGCCGAGCTATTCAGCACCATCAACAGGGGTGTCGCTTATGGGTCTGATGACGACATTAGGGCCACAATCGCGGCCCGGATCTTATCAGGAGACCCATCCGTACTGAATCCGACGGAAGAGCAAAGAAAATACGTGGATAGTCTGCGCTCGTTTTTTTCGGATGGTGGTGCGAGGGCAATCCGAAAGGCGTTGGGCGTAAGCCAATGACCACACGCTCAGTCGGTCGCCCCACGTCCCTGACGCCCGAGGTGCAGGAGACCATCT
>Ga0209349_1001379_pt1 | contig 12062 bp, 12 predicted proteins | sample ETNvirnome_2_130_FD_184067 | JGI IMG/M metagenome (GOLD analysis project Ga0209349, IMG submission 184067) | Marine viral communities from the Pacific Ocean - ETNP_2_130 (SPAdes) (version 2) | ecosystem: Environmental > Aquatic > Marine > Oceanic | place: Pacific Ocean | collected 2013-06-22
GGCTTCAAGAGAGTCACAACCCAAAAGGAATTGATATTAAAATACAAGATCCACCGGATGGTGATAAACTTAAGAAAATCGCAGCATTAAGCAAACAAGTTTATCTCAACATCTTAAACGGAATACCAATAACCTCCTTTATTCCAAATAAAGAGGATGTGCAGCCGGCTATTGAAGCCGCAGTATTTTATCACGCAACCCGACAATTAGGAAACGATGTTTTAAAGGCGATTACAAGCCCCATGGGCGATGTTACGAGCCATGAGGGAGTTGTTATAAGACATAAATCATTCGGCACCAATCCCGTTAAAATAACAGGTGAGTTCATTGTGAGGGGCATGGCAACTGGGTTCAGAGAGTCTCTTTCTACTCGATTAAAAGAATTTAGTATCAACCCTATGGCTGATTACAGCCCCTCCCCAGAAAGAAAAAGATATGTTGTCCTAATCCCCGGTGGATTTAAACCTCCCCACAAGGGTCATTATGCTATGATAGAAAACTATGCAAAAATGCCAGATGTGGAAGCAGTTGTGGTTCTTTCGGGCGATAAACCCAGAGAAGGTGTCACAAAAGAAATGTCGCAAGAATTATTTGACCTTTATGGAGGTCTGAGCGATAAAGTTCAGTTTGTAGATGACAATCTGCCCCTTAGAGCAGCATTTGAAAAGCTCAAAGAAGAGGACTTTGTCGGTCGTTTCAGCAATGGGGTTACTTTTGTAATGGGATGTAGTGATAAGGGCGGTGATGAAGTTAGAGCCACCAATTTTGCTAAATGGTTTAAGAACAATCCCGACAAAAATATTCTTAACGTCGACGTTGGTGTTTTGGGCGCATGCGTAGCTGAGATGGGCGCTGGAGAAGTACCCTTGAGTGCATCAAGCATGAGAAAAGCTGCCAGGGAAGCCGATGATGAAACATTGAAAGCACATATTCCAAAGAACGTTGATATTGAAGCAGTGAAAGCCATTCTTCCAAAATCACTAAAGGAGGTGAGAGAATCATTCTCGCTCCCTTTTTTGTGTACACTGGTTGAAGAAGTTTTGAATGAAGTAACTTCCGAAAAACAAAGAAGGTGGGCCTGTGCTCAAATAAAAAATCCAGGTGAGTTAACAGTCGCTCAAGCAAAAGAAATGTGTGGCGCCCCCATTGAGGAAGAAGAATTGGAAGAAATGTCCTCTATGGGAGGAGGAAGTGTCTCGGGAGGCTCAGAGCCCGGAAGTGAGGAAGATCTTCTTATTCGGCAAGAAAACAAAAATTACAAACTATTTACAATAATAGAAGAAAAAGGAAGTGGATATATGATTAATCGAGAGGATATTCTGGCTGAACAGCTATTAAGAGAAATAGTCCGAAAAGCAATCCAAAAAACTCAAAAGAAAGTTCTTAAAGAAGAACAAATATTGCGACGGGTAGTTCGGAGCCTCCTGAAAGAAGAAACCGCAAAACAAACGATATATCCATATACTTCCTTGAATGTTCTTTCAGAATTTATTAAAAATCAAGTATATAAGCCAACTTCTAATTTTAAAGCGGCATATATGACTTTATCCTCTAATAAAGAAGACAGAGAAAGATTCTTACAACATATCTTGGATCTTGCAAAAGAAGACATGAGCCGTATGGATATGAACCTAGAACCCCTCTTAGATCCCAATAAGGAACTCAAAGACAAAGAGGCTGAATTAGAAACTGCGGAAGAAGAAGCAGAAGACGAAAACGACCCAATAGTGGTTACCATGGCTGATTTGGACGCAAAAGGGGGTGTTCTTGGAGACGAAGAGGAACTTGCACCTGGAGAGGAAGAACTTAGAGAAGAAGACGACGAAATCTTCACTTCCGATACAGAAGCCGAAAGAGACGCCGTTAGAAACTTTGCAAATGAAACATATAAGGGTTTCGGCGCCGCATTAAGAAGATTTTATGAAAGAGTACCAAATAACATTGTAAAAGTGAATATTGAAGGTCAAAAACAAAATATTGCAGAAAGAGAGCTATTTGCAATTTATTTAGAAAAAAATCTCATCGCGCATGCTTCTATGGCCGAACAATACATGGATTCTGAAAATAACTTGACAACAGATGTTCCCAGCGAGGGATCTGATGAAAATGACTTGGGACTTGGCGATGAAAGCTCTGAAGAAGACTTTGACTTGGATTTCTAATGCCCAAACGAATTCAGTGGCAAAAAAAGCGAAAAAACACAAATAAAAACCGAGGATCTAACAAAAATTATAGTATTCTCAATAAACTGCGAAAAGACGGTAAAATATCCGATGAATTTGAAGTAATGCTGAATAATTTGTCTTTAGAAGAAATAATCGCTGTAAAACTGGAATTAGCGACAAAACCAGTGGAAAATCGACTTTATGGCTTTAATCTTTGGTATGTGCTGAAGCCAGTAGTCGATTCAGCGGCCCTTATCTATTCTATGACCGCAACTAGGACCAAAACCGAAGCAATGAAGTTTATGGGCCTCGATAACAAAGAAGATTTCAAAAAACTACTTAAAAAGTACGATATCGAAGATTATTTCAAATAAAAGTTGACATTCTTACATAGTTATGTTATGTTATGTTATATTAAGGTTTTAAACACACATATAGGAGACGGATAGGGAGATATCGGAGCGCCTGGAGATTCTATGTTCTTTAATATTTAAAAATCGAGAGTTTACAATGTAATTGTTTGGCTCTTTTCATGTTTGAGCTTGGGAGGTAAGGAGTTCCATATGTTTTCCCCCAATTTTCCCAGAATAAAACATGATAGTAAGTTGGCCCTGCGAGATTCCCAACACTCTCTCGATTTATCCCTTCCCTCCTCCAATTTTAGCCTTTAATAGAAATATTGAAGTTTTTTCTTGACACATTCGCTCCCATAGGTTATTATATATGCAAAGGAGAGTCATATGAAACAAATAACTGGTCATTTGAGCTTGCTTGCATTTTGCGGGCTTCTAATGGTCTTAGCAGTCTTTCTCGCATCGTGTGGAAGCGATAATATAATCAAGGTGTTTGAAGACACCGCTACCGTTATGGATACTGGATTACCTATAGATCCTCCCAAAGAAGCTATCGGAGGCTACCTAAAATACTCTCTGAGTCAGATTGCATGCCCAGCATGTTTTAATGACGCCGCCGAAGTAGACGTAAGGATGGAATCACTCTTCCACCTTCCTATAATGTCCTCGTGGACAACCGCTTTACCAGAGAGGGGGGACTGTACGGCTGATTATAATAGAGTATATCCAACAGATCTTGCCCAGGTAAGTGTTGGTACCCAAATTGACTTCACTGGCGGATGGTCTAGTGGCGCCATGCAATCACAGGGGATAGTATCTCCCTCTAGTTATAAATATACGACAGGCTATATGGACGAGGCCAACTATAATAGAGATACTACTCATGATCTATACCTCACAGACAATAGAGTCCTTATAGAAGACGCCTTCACTAGTATTCATGGCTTTGATTACATCGAACCATATGAATTACTATGGATTGACCCCTCATACGCCTTCGCGGTAACACTCTTCAGGTCGGGTATGTCGTTTTCATGGGGTCCGTATGGAAGTAATGATGACTTCATGATAATGGTAGCCACATATAACCCCACCAGTGGTGTTTACTTGGGCAATATCGCCTGTATGGGCGCTGATAGCGGAAATATGCATATACCAGCCGAATATGCTTCTAAATTGCCCTCTGGGGCCCTTGCAAGCGTCCACTTTCAACGACATAAGGTTGGCAAGTTTGCCTTTGACCACTTCCCCTCGTATGACTTCAATGTATCAATTGAGACCCATATGTTCTGGGAAGCGGTCGGAACTGGCTATATTGAATGATAAAACTACCCCAAATAGGACGAATAATGACTAAATTTACCCCATTTTTACTATTTTTGCTGCTTTTTTGCCCTCAAAACGCATTTTCAGCACCAAAACTGCTAAATAACTACCAAAATATGAATATATTGGCTGAAACCCTGTTAAACGACCCCCAACCGGGTAAAAAAATGGAGTTTATCCAGTTTTATGAGGCTAAAGAGATCAAAGGCAAGCTACATGTCTACTCACCATCCAAAACTTACGCGAATAATACCGTAAAATTGTTAGGAAGTGGTGCAGATGGTGTAATTTATGTCTATTCGAAGCCAAAAAACAAGAAATTAGACCTCAAGCAGATAGTTTTCATCTTTTTATTAGATAATCAAGCTAAAATTGACTCAATTAACAACGTAGCGGGTAGAATATTTGATCAAATCCCCGAAAAGCCCGTATGTGATGCCATCGGGTGTATATGGACTTCTCAAGGGTTCAAAGTTTCCATCATGACAGCCCAAAATTCAGGGGTCGCCACCGTTATGATCGCAGAAAATGACCTATATATTTAAATGAAGACCCTTCTCAAGCTTGTTAGAGCAAATTTAATATTCTTTGCAGGTTGTTTGATGGGATCTATTATTTCTTCAGTAGTTTTTGGCACATATCTAGGCATCGCCCTCGATAATGAACAGGTATACAAAATCAAAATCATTAGAGATTGTCTATTAGAGTGAAATATTGATTTAAAAAACTATTTATAGTATATGGGCTGGTTTGCTTTTTATGTAGGAAAGGATGTTACGGTAAAGAAGGATGATAGAGAGTTCTTCCACCGGACAGGTGATGTTGGAGTTGGAAAATGTGATTTAAGTCCGGGAATCATCGATAATATTAATGGATCTTTGTATGTAGTTAGCGATAATTATATGAAACACTATTATAGAACTCGAATTATTCGCAATCAGAGAAAAAAAGTAGCTCCCCGAGACATTCAGCAAGCAATTGAACTATTTTATAAGCCAGACAGTACTTAGAACAACTAAATTTAAAAAGGAGGAACGAAAATGCTAACTATTCTTAAAGAACAGGGACTTAAAGCCCTTAATACATTAAAAAATGTATGTTCGAGAGTAATCGCACAGCCAGTAGAAACAGCAATGGTTTTATGTAATAAAATTGTAGCCGTATCTATTGCAACTTGGGCAATCTTATTGTCTGCTAAGTTTGGACTGTATATGATTATGCACGCACTTTCTTCATTTGGAAGTTAAATGATCTTAAAGGTGCTAAAAGGAACCGAGTGCTGCATATCATCAAAGCGCGACGGAACCGTGGCCCCTATCTCAGATCCATATGCTAAAACCGAATTTAAACGAGAAGCAATTGTAAAAATAGATGAATCTCTTGAAGAATATGATAATCTTTCACCTGTTACGGTTACAATAGGAGACATCTCCAGTCTTGCAGGAGACAACACTGTACAAACAATTGTCTGGGTTGAAGCAAAAGATCTTATAAAAATAAATTAAGCTCTTATAATACTTGAAAGCCTCCGATTCGTCGGAGGTTTTTTTATTTACCCAAGAACTTCTTCCAATTTTTAACTAATGACTCTGTCGTCAGAGCACGCCTGGATTCTTGATAGTTAACACCGGCTCCATCTCGTCGCGACTGTATACTAGTCGCCGGGAATTTCATTGCTTGTTGGCTGGGATCCGTTCGCGCTATGAGCCCAGCACCTCGCAGGCCCGTAAACTGAATAGCAGTTTTCACAAATGCAGCTTCTATGATATCCTTAATCTCGTCTTTGCTTTCAAAACTAGTTAAAATTCTCCGTGCAGAATCAACGAGCCCATGATCAAGTTTAGCGTCATCCTCACTGATTTCAAAAGTAAACTCAAATGCGATATCAGCAGTACCCTGGGATTCATAAGCTAACATAAAGGAATCATATGGGATTACATGTTGGCCAATAGCAAAATTCTTTGCTTGTTGCAGTAAAACAACCTTTAAATTATGTTTGAATTCCTTTGATTTCACAATTGTCAATATTTCTTCTAGATCTAGTTTCTCCGGTACTCCTTTTACTGCTTCTAACCCTCTTACATAATAAGCTGGAGTAGTGAGGGTCACTTTTTCGACAACTCCCATTGTAGATTCCACATCCACAGTCCAGACATCTAGATATTTATTGAGTTCTTCGTTGGTCTTTGAATCGATTTCCCACCCAAATGGGGAAAGACCACTCCCTTTTAACAAGTTTCCCTTTGTTAATACAGCCTTGAAGATCTTTTTATATGGCCCATTATCATCAAAGGGATCATTAATATCTCGCTTGATCTCTCCACAAAAATACTCAAAACTATCAACGTCATGAACATCTGTGAATCCAAATTCGTCTCCAGAATTAATACTGTGAGTCCAAACTATCTGTTTCGCATTTTTGCCCAAGTCCACCGCGTTGTGTATATACAAGCTTGGCTCATTACCACCCCATCCGGCAGAAGCCCATGCGGCGCCTTCACCTGCAAGATGTTTTCGATATACTTCAGCTAGCTGGTCTAAACTTTTTCGTGTTGCGTTATTAATACGATCCAATTCTTCCGGACTTAGTTCAGTTGATTCTATTGTATAGTAGGCACTCCCCCATGCACTAATAAATGGCCCATCTCCATAATCTTCAACTTCGGCGCCAACTTTAGCATAATCCATAATTGAATTATATTCCCTTAGTTGTTCTGTCACGGTCTCATGCATATGCGCCCATGCATCCGATACATCTGGCAGAGCGGCTTCAGTTTCTCCGGAGACCTTAGTTCTTGAAAATGGTACAAATGCCTCGATAGGATTGACTCCCAATAATTTTCCCAACAACGTGTTGCCGGCAGTATCTAAATGCGTGCCGCCCACCATTGTTAATTTGTTAACATTGTATTTCCCATCATCGTCTTTTGGAATCGCAGCAATTGCTTTTTTCTGCTTTTCGGCCGCCCACTCTCTTACCGTGGTGTCGAAACTAGGAACTTTTTTGCCATATACCCTGGTGGCCACTTCTGGTACTGCCAAGTAGCTGTCATTGTTACCGGGATCCGTTGTATTCTGTAAAAGCCTTAGCCTTAGTCTTGAAAGGGGAGTTATAATACCAGTTCTTCGATAGTCATCATAAAATACTTCTTCCTCACCAGCAACATCTTCTACCTTTTTTCCCATCTCCTCTTCCATGTCTTTTAATTCGTTAGTGTTAACGAGATAGGCGACTGCACCACCATCAATTGCTTCAGCAATAGCACATTTCCAGTATTCACTTTCTCCACCGCGTGTTGGCGGACTGTGACACGATTGAATGTCTTCATAATCGGCCATTCTTAAAACATCAATTGGGTGCCGCGAAACTATAATTGAATATTCATCAGCTTTCTCATCGACGCCACCAGGCTCAAGGTTTTTAAAGTATGTAGCATTTTCTTGCCAAGTCTTCATTAATGCCCTAAGACCATTTGGAGCAAAGCCCCTATATACATTTGGATTTGCAGACGTAGCCGGATTATTATATAATGATCTAATCTTATCGTTTTGTTCTAAAACCGCATCTGATGCGGCCTTCATCTTATCCAATGCTTCCTTGCACTCCCCGGAGTCGGATTTGGCATAGCCGTCTTTGTCTTTACCCGCACAATTCTGAGGATTGTCAAAAAACGCATCTCGTGCGGCGAAGTGCTCTTTCTTAAGTTCATCGAGTTTTTCTCTTTCCCTGAGTACATTTTTTAGGAGCTTATTAATTTTAACTTCTACTTTTTTCTCTCTTACCTTGCCACCATATTCCTTTGAAATAGTTTTAGACGCGGTGCCCTTTTTAAAATCAATTTTATATCCCATATAGGTTATGAAATCCTGTAGCGCGCCAATATCACCACCATAAGCAGAAATAGGAATTACTTTTCTAAATTTACCACCAAACATATCGTTCATAGGCAATTTCTTGGGATCAATATCTTGTAGCACGCCACGAATATTTTCATATTCGTCCTCATCAAGTTCCCTTAAGATTTTTGGATGGCCACCACTTTTTCTAGTTTCAGTTAAAAAGTTCTTCCACCCATGCATTGCTAGTTTACTCATTATTTTATCCTTTTAAGTATTTTTTCCAGTTTTTAACCAATGATTCATTGTAGCTGTTTTCGGGCCTGGGAAATTTCATCTTCTGTTGACGAACATGAACCCCCCGAGCAGGATAAAGCTCCTTCTCAACGAAATTAATAAACCCTACCTCGACAGCATCTTTAAATTTCTCGGAAGTATCAATCTTCTCAATTATTGTTTTAAACGCTTCTACATCGTCATCTTCTTTATCGGTGGAAACATTATCTCTATCAATACTCATTTTATAATCTATATATGGATCTCCGGTGTTTGCACCAGTCATGCCTTCTTTACTAAGGTATAAATACGTCTGCGGCCATCCGCCCTTTGATCCAGCAACATGCTTAATACGGTCAGTAACATAGTGTCTAAAAGGTGTTCTCTTCACAATCTTCAGAACATCTTCCATATCAAAATCTAGTTCTTTGGAGATTTCTAAATTTAACAGACCTTTTACAAAATATAGATGATCAACATCTATATCTGCGTCAATCTCATCGCCGCCAACTTCGAGATTCCATATATCAGATTCGAATTCATCACTTTCAATAGCTGAATATAATTGTTCAAAAGCACCACCAGTTAGAATTCCCTCTCTTACCAGTACTCTCTTAAAGATTGGTTCAAAATATTCATCATACTGATCATCTACTCTAGATTCTACTTCCATACAAAACGCTTCAAAACTATCAACATCGTATATACCTTCAAATCTCTGAGTATTTATCCCTGATCTAAGTTCAATAACGCCTCCATCTCCAGATTCTCCTGGATTAATTTCTTGGCGCCTCCATAAAGCCGGCTGTGTATAATAATCACTAATATCCGCCCAATCATTACCATACATCGCGATTTCTTCCATGACTGCCTCCGCTATTAAATTGGTGGTCTGAACGTTAAGTTCAGCAAACTTCTTCCACTCTTCCGCGTCTAACTTAAGGGGGAATTTAATTTCGGCACCTCCCTCAATATAAAGGTCTCCGCCACCTTGATCTTGGACGCGCCCAAGAACAGTGGTATAACTCATTCTTTCATTATAACGCTCCACGATGCGCCTTGTTTCCTCTATCCACTCTGCTACTCTGGATTCATCAGGGGGATGTTCAACAGTGAAATCATCAGTTGCTTTTATAATAGCATTGTATTCGTCTCCGAAGATTTCCGGGAGCCGCCTTAAGCTCATTTCATGATCAATAACATCATATGCCTCTTCAAGCCCATTCATTCCATATACCAATGCTATTTTCTTGTGTCGCGAATCTTTGTCTGCTTCTTTATCACTTCTCACCATATAAAAGACTTTGCCCTTTTCTGTATACTCCTCAAAATAATTTTGAGATTCTGTGGAAGAGATACACCATTTAGTATTTCTTCCAAAATAGCAAGAAGCCTCGGGCGTATCGGGCCGCACTACAAAATAGTTGTCACTCTCATAAACAACAGAAGATTCACCAGACATCTTTTCTTTTTCTTTGCGCCTCTTTTCTTTGTTGGTTAAAATATTTTTAATAGCGCTGACATCGGACATAATATCTAGATAACTTCTATATTGATTAATATCTTTCTTTTGTAACCTCTGAGAATATTTATGGAATTCTGCCACCGCCAATGATACCGAACGGGCAGCATATTCAACATCGGAGAGACTAGACTGCTCTAGTTGTTTCGCAGACCATTGAAGATATTTATTATTTCCAGAAGGGTCAGCACCAGATAAATAATCAATCATGCCTATTTTAGCTAGATTGGGGTGCTTCTTTTTCGTATCTTGAAGACGGCCTTCCGCCAGCATCTCTTCTTCCAAGATAGATTCCTTGAGAAAATTTCTCCATTTAAGTATTGTCGAGTCGTGCATTGTCGTAGATTCCTTCCTTGGCGCCAAAATTTTAAATTTTTTTACTAAAATTTCACTTTACTAGTATAAATAGTCTATTTTGTTAACAAATACCCAACTAACTAACTTATTAATTTCTTCTTCACTCAAACCTAAATTCGGCATAGGACTTTCCTTACATCACCGACCGGATTTCGGAGCCACTTAGCCAAATTTTCCGCACTAACTTTTTCTCTCCCACCTAAAAATGTCCCTCTAGCACTTAAACCTCCGAGACTAGGACAAGTAAGAGTATTATATTCATGACAAGCAAAGCATCCCTTATCAATGAACAACTGTTCACCGCTCACTTCATTGGAGGTTTGTGGTATGAGCATTTGTTCTTGTTCTTGAATTTGTTGAATACTCTCATTGATACCCTGTATACATCCTGAGAACATAAGAATTAAAATAAACATAATAACGCACTCCGTTATTAATAAATAGTAGATAGGAGAATAAATGGTGGAGGTGGGGGGAATCGAACCCCCGTCCAAAACAACTAATTCTTCAAGTCATTCACAAGCTTATCTGATTTTCTGTTTTGTGCCAAAATCAGCAAAAGACACTAGGCTCGCTTTCCAGCCATCCCTGGCCTTTGGGATCCACCTGCTACAAACAGGGTAACCATTTTGATTTTTTATTTTCGCAGGGATCTACCTGTTATCCAACATTGGGTGACGAGGCTGTTGGACGCCCAGACAACTAAGCCGCTAGAGCGACGTTGTTGTAATAATAATCGTTATTAGCAATTATAGTTTTGTAACAATTTTTAAGTCATTCGTCACCGTAGACTGCTTGCACTCTCCGACCTTATTGCCCTGTCGAAACCTTGCACCCCCAAAGGGAAAATGTAAAAGAACTACCTTAGCTAGTAAACAAATTGTTCCCAGTCACTGTAACTAGTAAACAAACTGTTCACAGTCACACAAAAGAACTTCAACACGAAGGATACCTTTAATATAACTCAACGACAAACAGTTGTCAATAGTATTTTTAATTTTTGTTTTGTAGACATCATCGTCCATATACAGAACAAATTTGTTATCGACACACTCCCAATATGTATTCTGCATTGACGATACATAAGTATACCCATTATCATAGTAATCATACATCTTATCAATTGTACCATCGTCTATAAGGGAATAACACTTACTTTCGTAGTCCTCAATCATAGCTAAATTATATTTGGGTCTAATAACGTCGAGGGACAAAAAGACTTCTGATTCAACGACCTCATCAGTCAATTCTTCACAACTAGGCGTATTGATGTTTCTCTGGGGTATACAAGCCGTTCCTAGCGTCAATCCGATACCCAGTGTGGATAAAAGGAAAGATCGCTTTAAACGGCTAATAAACACTATTTACACCGTTCTCTGAATATATGTTGGTTAGACGACTGTTGCAACCTCTTCATCTCCGGTATCTGGGGTATCTGTGGTAGTCCCAAGTTCTTCATCGTCCTTGGATCCGCCACCTTTCTCTAAACCGGCTCCTAGTTTACTCTTCAGCATAACAAAAACTTCTTTCTCCGCTCCCAAGCGTTTCATTAATGCAATGATCAGATCAGCACCTTTTGCTGCGTTGAGTTCTCCGAGTCGATCACTAAGAGCGCCAAATACAATCTCTGCCGCCTTTGTTTTAACTTTAGATTTTGCAGTGCCGAGTAGACCTTCATCGAATTTGAGGGCCATTCCTGCGGGCCCTACACGATATCGATCATCAGGCAATTCTTTTTTAGCCTTTTTCGTAGATGTACCAGTGTACTCCGGCCGCATATCATCAGGAATATCCACGTCACCTCGCTTTAACGCCAAATTTTTAGACATTGGAGTAAGATATCTCGTCCACCCTTCACTTGGGCGCCGTGATTCTTTGAGAAGTTTATTTACTTCCTCTTTAATAATTCTTCTAAGTTGCGATTTTGTTATTTTCATTTATTTTACCTCGTCCTAGCGCTTTGTGGATTATCACGATAATCTTTTAGCCACTCTATAAGTCCCACCAACCGCTCATGACCTAACCGAATTGCTTGATCATATAGGTCCAATGTTTCTCGGTCCATCTCTCTCAAGCCGCTGGGGTAAACATGTTCATCTTCGGGTTCGTCATAATTATCTTCTTCGTCCAGTATCCTTTCAACTTCTTCCTTAATAATATTTTTAAGATGTGATTTTGTTGTTTTCATTTTTTATATCCTTGTGATTTTGTTGTTTTCATTTTTTA